>Ga0114919_10004787_pt1 | contig 10849 bp, 11 predicted proteins | sample BlataG_FD_88682 | JGI IMG/M metagenome (GOLD analysis project Ga0114919, IMG submission 88682) | Deep subsurface microbial communities from Black Sea to uncover new lineages of life (NeLLi) - Black_00105 metaG | ecosystem: Environmental > Aquatic > Marine > Oceanic > Sediment | place: Atlantic...
AAAAATTGGGATAATTTACTTCAAAAATGAATTTTTTTATCACAAGAAATGCGAGAAAAAATTTTCATTTTTATTTAATCTATGTTTTCTTTTTACTTTTATTTTTAAAACCTTAGTAAAAGATTTTGGATATTGATTCTTAGAGTTGGAATATTGTTATAGCAAATTTTTTCATTGAATAATAGATTCAAGCGTTCATAAAATTGACCATTAAATTTATTAATATGCATGACTATTTATAGATCTGAAAAAAATCTTTTTTTCAATTGTAATTGGAATGTTTGTATTTAGCCCATAATTTATTCCTCCACTAATAATATTTCATAGGCTATGTGAATTTATTCACACACATTCCATTACATACCTTTTTTTATTTTTTTTAATTCTCTTTTATTGTTTATCTAAAATAACTATTTTAATTGATTACTTTGTATGATAGAGATAAAAAAGAAATCGAAGTATTTCTGAAAAGAAGAGATATTGAAATTGTTGTTTCTGTTGAAATCAATGAGAAATGAAATTAATTTAAAAAAGGAGAAATTTAATTTGCTTCTTATTAAAGAGTTTCTTCAGCTCTTACTCGTTTTACTTCTTCTATAAGAGTTGGTATTACTTTATGAAGGTCTCCTACAATTCCATAATGAGCGACTTTAAAAATCGGAGCATTTTCATCTCTATTGATTGCCACAATTATATCCGCTCCTTGCATTCCAACTACATGTTGTATAGCGCCTGAAATACCACACGCTATATATAATCGTGGAGATACTGTTTTTCCTGTCTGTCCAACCTGTTGATCATGTTTTATCCAATCAAGTTCTACAGCAACTCGAGATCCTCCTACTTCCGCATTTAAAACTTTTGCCAATTCCTCAATGATTTTAAAATTTTCTTTTGCTCCGACACCTCTGCCTCCTGCTACAATAATTTCAGCATCTTCAAGGTTTACTTTAGATTTTTCCTTAGTAATTACTTTCACAATCTTCGAAACTGAATCCTTTTCTGTATAATCATAATCGATTTTTCTGATTTTAACATCTTTTTTTACTTTTTCAGGAATTTTAAATATTCCTGGCCTTACTGTTGCCATTTGAGGCCTACTATTTGGAGTTCTAATCGTTGCCATTATATTACCGCCAAAAGTAGGTCGTGTTTGTAATAAATTTCCTGTGTCAGGATCAATTTCTAAACCTGTACAATCTGCTGTAAGCCCAGCATGCAATCGTTTTGAGATTCTTGGAGCAAAATCTCTGCCTGTGGGTGTTGCACCAATTAGTACAATTTCAGGTTTGTTCTCTTGTATTAATTCTGTTAAAGTCTTTACATATAAATCCGAATAATAATTTTTTAAGATCTTAGATTTTACATAAATGATCTTATCTTGTCCATATTGACTAATTTCGTCTAGTTTATCATCAAAATCAGCTCCTAAAATAACTAAAGTTAAATTCGTCTTTAGAATATTTGCTAATTCTCTTCCTTTTCCTAACAACTGAAATGCTACATCGTGAATTTTGTTTTTATAATGTTCGGCGACAACCCAAATCCCCTTATATTGGGTTATATCCATTTTTTCGATTTTAAATTCTTCTCTCTCTAAAATTATCGCATCGACAGGACATGAATCCACACATGCTCCACATAAATTACAATCATCTGATACACAAGCCTTTCCATCTATAACTTCAAGCGCACCATAGGGACAGTTTGCTACACAAGACTCACACCCTGTACAGATCTCATCATCAATTCGTATACTCATTTTTTTTTTCCTCCTTTAAAATATTTTATCCTCTTTTAATCTTTGACACAATTCTCTATTCATTTCATCAATTGTTCCAGATAATTTGATGTGTTCTCCTTTCCGCTCCGGGATAAAAATTTTCCATACTTCTGTTTGTGATCCAGTTAATCCAATTTTCGCTTTATCAGCATTCAAAATTTTTGAGTCTAAATAATTTACTTCCTTCTTTTCATAAGCGTCTACGATTCCTGCCATAGTAGGGAATTTTGGAACATTGATTTCTCTTAATAATGAGACTAATGCAGGTAGGGATGTTTCAATTATCACAATCTCTTCAGGTCTAAAGACTCGTTCAACCGTAATTTTCTCTCCACTCATTTCAATTTTCCGTACATATGTGATCTGTGGAATACCTAATTCTTCAGCTAATTCTGGTCCCACTTGAGCAGTATCACCATCAATTGCTTCGTTACCGCAGATAACAAGATATATTTCTTCTTCTTTTCCTTCACTTAAAATCTTCTTAATTGCTAATGATAAAGTATGAGATGTAGCTAAAGTATCTGCTCCAGCAAAGGCGCTATCACTTAAAAGATAAGCTTTATCTGCTCCCATAGATAATGCTTCTCGGAGGACTTCCTCTGCTTGTGGAGGTCCCATACTAAGAGCTATAATTTCCCCACCATGTTTTTCCTTAATATCTAAAGCTAATTGAATCCCATTTTTATCCATAGGATTCATTATACTCGGAATACCCTCACGAATTAAGGTATTAGTTTTAGGATTAACGCGTACCTCGGTTATTCCAGGAACTTGTTTTATACATACAAATATTTTCACAATTGCCACCCTCCTCTTAATAATTGTTGAGCGATTACCATTCTTTGAATCTCTGAAGTTCCCTCATAAATTTCTGCCATCTTCGCATCTCGAAAATAACGTTCTACTGCATATGCTTTCATTAATCCGTATGCTCCATGAATTTGAACTGCATCATGAGTAGCTTGCATGGCAGCTTCAGTAGCCTTAAGCTTTGCCATCGATCCGACCAATCCATAATCTAAACCATTATCGCATAACCAAGATGCTTTATAAGTTAATAGTCTGGCACATTCTACTTCCACTCCCATATCTGCAATTTTCCATTGTATACCTTGAAATTGTCCAATTGGTTTTCCAAACTGCACTCTTTCATTTGCATACTTAATTGATGCTTCTATTGCAGCCTGTCCAAGACCTACAGTCTGAGCTGCCATTTGTATACGCCCATATTCTAAAATTTTCATTCCAAGCCTGAATCCCTGTCCAATACCTCCTAAGACATTTTCTGTTGGAACTCTAACATCTTGAAATACGAGTTCCGAGGTATTTGATGCTCGACAACCTAATTTATCTTCTTTGACACCTACTGAATACCCTGGTGTATCTGTATCAATTATAAAAATTGTTAGCTCAGGTCTTCTTCCTTTTTGCCCCGTTTTTGTAACGCAGAGTAATGTTTTGCATAAACCGCCATTTGTAGCAAATATCTTACTACCATTTAATACCCATTCATCTCCATCTAAATAAGCATTTGTTTCAACACCTCCCGCATCAGAACCTGCATTTGCCTCCGTTAAAACGAATGCACCCAAACGATCTCCTCTCGCAAGCGGAGGTAGAAATTCTTGCTTTTGTTCATCTGTTCCAAATCTATAGATTGGGAAGGCGCAAACACTTGCATGAACACCCGTTGTTATTGACCAAGAAGCATCAATACGTCCTATTTCCTCTGTTACGATACTGAAAGAAAGTGTATCCATACCCGCACCATCAAACTCTTGCGGAATACAAGTACCAAAATAACCCATGCGTTTCATTTCTTCCATCACACGGGGATCTAACTGTGAGTTTTGGTCACTTTCCTCCGCTATTGGAGCAATATACTCCTCAGCAAACTCACGAGTGATTTTGCGTATCATTTCTTGTTTAGGTGTAAGCTTAAAATCCATAATAAATCATCAAACAACATTTAATTCCTTTAAAAAAAATATCTTCTCAAGAAGATTAAATGGTTTAGTTTATTATTATAATTATATTTTATCGAATTAGATTTAAAACTAAAGTCAATTAGCATATCTGAATTATGTGGGATAAAGAATATTTGGAAAAAATCAGAGCAGAAAAACAAATTTGGGATAATTCTGTTGCGAGCCAAAAAGAGCGAACAGATTTACCGTTTATAACCGATTCTGGAATACCCGTTAAAAGATTGTATACTCCATTAGATATTAAAGGAGATTATTTAGAGAGTCAAAATTTTCCTGGATCCGCTCCATACACTAGGGGTGTATATCCAACTATGTATAGAGGGCGTGTTTGGACAATGAGATTGTTCAGTGGCCATGGTACTCCTGAAGAAACTAACCTAAGATGGAAATTCCTTTACGAGCAAGGCGAGACGGGATTCAGTGCTGCTGTTGATGCGTTAACCTTCAATGGAATCGATCCAACCAATCCTGACGGATCACCTGAGGTTGGTACATCTGGCGTTCCTTTATATTGTATTGACAGTTTATTTGCATTAGCAAAAGACATCCCTATTGATAAAATTAGTGTTGCTTTAGTAGTAGAACCTTTTACTTCGGCGCCTGTATGCGCAATGTATTTTAATATGGCTCAAATGCAAGGTTATGACTTAAAGAATCTGATGGGAACGACTCAAAACGATATTTTAACAATGACCGTTGGCTATATTCCATATAAAAATGTTGCGCCGAATCATCTCCTTCGTTTAGCTTGTGATTTCATTGAATGGACGGTTGCCCAAAAGAATGTTCCTCAATGGCACCCCATTAATTTCACGGGTTATAATTATCGAGAAGGTGGCATTGATGCGGTTCAAGAACTGGGATTTGTCTTTGCAAGTGCATGTTCTCATATAGAAAATCTCATGGAGAGGGGCTATAAAGCTGATGATTTCGTCGGAAGGCTCGCATTTCATTTAGCCGCACATAAGGACTTTTTTGAAGAAATCGCAAAATATCGTGCTGCAAGAAGAATTTGGTATAAATTGATGAAAGATAAATATGAAGTAAAAGATCCGAGAAATTACGGCTTTCGCTTTCACATCCAAACAGCAGGCTCATCTTTAACTGCTCAAACTCCATTAGTGAATATAATAAGGACATCGATTCAGGCGTTAGAGGCCACAATAGGAGGTTGTCAATCTCTACATACAAATTCATATGATGAAGCAATTTGCTTGCCTTCAGAAGAAGCCGCTCTGATTGCTTTAAGGACGCAACAAGTAATATCTGATGAAACCCGAATTACCAACACGATTGATCCACTTGCGGGGTCTTATTATATTGAGTGGTTAACAGATGAGATTGAAGAGAGAGTCTGGAAATACATAGATAAGATTAATAACGTAGGGAACATAGCTAAAGCTTTATCATCAGGCTTTTTATATAAGGAGATGAGAGATGCTTTTCATAAAAGGCAGGGACGGCTTGAAAAAGCCGAAGAAATAATGCTTGGGATTAATAAGTATCCAGTTCCTTATGACGATGTTACAGATGTATTTAGAACTAATAAAGAAGCAGTTAGAATCGAACAAGAAAGGATTAGAAAACTCAAAGAAAGAAGAGATAATGCGAAATTAGAGAAACTTTTGGATCAACTTCGTAATGTTTGCGATAAAGAAGAAAATGTGATGCCAATTATAATGGAAGCCACAAAAGAAGGAGCTACTGTTGGCGAAATTTGCGATATATATAGAGAAATATGGGGTATTTGGGATCCACCCCTAGCGATCTAAAATTTGGAGGGATTTAAGATGGTAGACGAGAAAATTAGGGTATTAATGTCGAAACCGGGTATCGATGGTCATTGGCGAGGTGGAATTGTTGTTTCTAGAGCACTTAGAGATGCTGGTATGGAGCTTATATTTGGGGGATTTCAAAACGTTGAGCAATGTGTCGCATCCGCCATTCAAGAAGATGTTGACGTTATAGGATTAAGCATACATTCAGGTGCTCATTTCGCATATACAAAAAGACTTATAGATTTATTAGAAGAAAAAGGAGTAAAGGATCAAATAATGATACTTGTAGGTGGTGTAATTCCTGCTAGGGATTTCTCTGAGTTAAAAGCAATTGGAGTGGCCAATGTATATGGACCTGGCACATTCACAAGAGATATCGTTGATTTCATTAAAGAAAATCTTAAAAAATAGAATTTTGGTGCTATAATAGTTGAAAAGGAATTACGATATTGAAACTTTGATCAGTAACTTCAAAAATAAAGATAAACGCGCACTCTCCAGGTTAATCTCTATTATTGAAAATCATCCTGAAAAAGCAGCTGATATCTTCAAAAATTTTGGCAATATAAAGCACGACTCCTATATTGTTGGAATAACGGGTTCTCCAGGTGTAGGCAAATCTACTTTAACCGGGGCTATTTCTAAAAAATTATTAGATGAAGGAAAATCAGTCGGGATAATTTCTGTAGATCCAACTTCTCCTTTCAGTGGAGGCGCTTTTTTAGGGGATAGAGTGAGGATGACTGATGTCTCATTGCATCCAAATATTTTTATTCGAAGTCTTGCTTCGAGAGGATATAGAGGTGGGATTTCACGAGCAGTTCTTGACATAACTCTTCTCTATGAGGCTTTTGGGATGGATTTTATCCTAATCGAAACTGTAGGCGTAGGACAATCCGAATTTGAAATATATAATTTAGCTTATACAATTGTTGTCGTTCTCGTTCCAGGGTATGGCGACTCAATACAAATGCAGAAAGCAGGGATAATAGAAATAGGCGACATTTATGATGTTAATAAAAAAGATTTAGGTGGTGATGATGTGGCTGCGCACGTCGATATGATGCTTGATGATTCTACTTTTCAAAGTGGTTGGAGACCTCCTATTGTTCAAACGAATGCTCATACTGGCGAAGGAGTAGATGAATTAATGGAAAATATTTATGAACATAAAGAACACTTAGAACTCTCAGAAGTTTTAAGAGAAAGGAAAAAAAACCGATTTGCCTATAAAGTAAGAGAATTGCTGTATAAGAAAATTGACAATGTATTAGTAAGTCTGATTAGTCAAGATGAAATAAATGAGATCTCAACAGCAGCGATCGACCATAAATTCCAGATTTATGACGCTGTTCATGATTTATTTTCAAACGTGAAATTTGAAAGAAAAAAGAACGATTAGATTATTTTTCTTTATTTTTAAATCTTTATTAAAATTTATTATTAGATTAGAGATTTTAAGGAGAAATAATTAAATTAAAAAAACCGAATATAAATATAGGAAAAAAATAATAGAAAACAATTTAAAAAATCTTCAAGATTACCTTGATATCTAATTTAACTCCTGAAATTACTGATGGCTTTGATAAGATAAGGAAAGTTTATTTATTAGAAAAATTTGAAAACCTTTCTGAAGGCACTGAAGATATATTGAAAAATAATTTGGATAATGAAGATTATTTAATTGAACTTAAATCTACGATAGAATTGATAATTGAATCTGGGCTCGAAAATAAAATCAGTGAATTTGAAGATCTTTTTAATTTAAACGATTTTCAAGATGAATTGGGATTAATCCGTGGATATCTAATAGAACAACTTAAAGGAGATCCTGATATCGAATGCATTAAGTGCTTTATTGTTTTTGATCTTACAGCGGGATTGCTTAAGTTTGGATGGAATCATTCAATTTTTAGCAAAGACATCGAGTTAATTGTAGGATTATTCTCAGCAATAAGCAGCTTTAGTAAAGAGGCAGTAGAAAGACAACTAAAAGGTTTAAGCGTTGAAGGAATGGAATTTAAAATGATTCGTTTTGAAAATAGTGATTTGGCAATAGTGTTTATCTTAAGTAGAACGCCCTCGCCTATTTTAATAAAGCGTTTAAACCAATTCATATCTGAAGTTGAAGAAGAATTTGGAGAACTTTTTACAAGCAAGGACTATCTTGATTATACTAACGATAAAAATGTGAGAAATAAACTTTATGATATTATGGTTCAAATTTTAAAATTTGACTTAAAAAAATTGAAAGAAATGAACGTAAGCAAGGATTAGGCTTAAATTTGAAATATAAATTAATTAATATTTAATATTTTTAATATGAGTTTACAAGAATTACAGCAGAAAATTAAAAATTTTCAAGATATTGCTAAAAATCGAATATTAAGTTTAGGTAAATTTAAGATATCGGTCATTAAGCCTAATAATGAAACTCAAGCAATGACCCTTTCAATGGTACTTTATTTTTTAAGTAATTCGATTAAAGAGATACAAAAATCTAAAATTAAACTGAAAGAGTTTAATAATATACAAAAATCGATTAAAAGATTTTTTCAAAAATTTATTGATACTAGCGAATTAATAAATTTCGATAAGGGAGCAAATCTTTTTAATAAACTTAATGAAAATGATACTATATCACTTTTTAAGCTTTTATTTTGCGATGTTTTTAAAGATAGAATTAATAAGGATGTATTTGAAAATAGCTGTGATGAGTTAAAAGAAAGTACAATAGATTTTAACAATTTTAAAGAAAATTATAGAGAAATTAATTCTAAAATTCTCTACATTGAAAATTTAAAAGAAAAATTTGAACTGTATCAAAAAACCTTGAACAGCGGAAATTTAAAAAAGATTAACGAAGAAAAACTTCAAGATTTTAGGATTTTCCGTAGTTTTTTCCCTTTAGACCTGAACTCTGAATATTTAATAGATATTAAAAATGGAAATATCATCAAAATTGAATAATTAAGATCATGGAAATTAGAGTAATCATAGAATTATTATTAAAAGAAATAGAAAAAAATAGCTATATCGAGATTTCAGAGTTTTTAAAAGATAATAATTTAAAAGATAAAAACCTAAAAATTAAGGATTTAATTGAAGAAATTGAGAAAAATTATAATACAGAATTAATTTTGGATTTAAAAAATACAGAAATATACTCTTACAATTTAGTTTATAATTATTTTAAACTAAAATTATTCAAATTATTGGAAACTGGTAATGATATAGATCTCAGTTCTGATGATTTCAGAGATTTTAAGGAAAAGGATATAATCCGGATTTTTAGTATAATTGATGCAGAATTTTTTAGTTACTTATTAGAAAACATTTAATTAATACTGCGTCTATTCTTCTTGGAATTCTTTCTGGATCCCGAATTTAAATCATTTCATTGGATATAATGAAATTTGATCTAAATGAAATTATTCTTTCAATAACTAAAAAGAAAGAAATTACTAGGGGAAAACCTAAAATACATATTTGATATTTGAATAATTCTATTCATCCTTGATATTTGTCAAATCTGATATCATCTTTGCTTCTTGGAGCCTATCTTTCGCTTCTTTATGATATGCATAAAATAAAAGTGCGGTACTACAAATACTTAAGAAAAATGGAACAAAAAAGATTAAAAAAATATCCTGAAAGCTTAAATAAAACAAAATTAGAATAGCAACGAATATTGTGAAGCCATATAATATAATTATAAAAAAGTTAAAATAATGACTATGTTTGAATCCAATTGATTTTTTTGTCTTCCTTTCTTTACTAGTTTCTTTTTTGTGGGTAGGAAAAGATAATAATATTACAAGTATAATGTATAAAATTCCACAAATAATCATTAATATAGCAAACAGCATTTCCCAACATAAAAATATCATTATTAGCCCTGCAATTAACCATCCGAAACCAAAGAAACTTAAGGTCGCTAAAAGCGCTATCCAAGGCCACTTTTTTGAATTTTTTCTCATATTTTATCTATCTTGTAATTCATCAGTCAATAATTGAGGAAATTTTTCTTTCATAGCTAATTCTTCTTCAATAATTTCATTTAAAAGAACTATCCTTTCTTTTCCTGCTAAGACTTCTAGTTTTCTAATTCCTAAAGGATCTACTTTTTCTCTGAGAAGTCTAATTTCTTTTGGAGAGGGGGGTATTGTTTCTTTTAGATTCTTTGATACAAATAATTCGAACCCTGTTGACTTTTTTACATCTTCAATATTTACACCGGGATGAACTGTTGCAACCGTCATTCTCTTTGTTTCATCATCAAAAGTTAAGTATGCGAGATTTGTAATCATACATTGTGGGCCAGCCCCTCCACAGATACTTGGTTTTCCGTTTTGAAAACCTACACCTGATACAAAAGATAACTTTTCTGAGGGCACAAATGTCCTAGTATCATGCCTTGGTGTATATAAAAATTGCCCTCTTGAGTAGAACATTGAAAAGTCAGCAATACCAGCACAGCCGGGCAGTCTTATCTTCGGCTTGTAATAATCGCCTATACAAATATTATTAGTATTTCCGTATTGGTCAATTTGCGCAGGTCTAAAGAATTCAATAGTAGTTAAGGTATCTGAAGGGAGACACTCTAAGGTGCATTCGCCAGAGTTTTGAAACTTATACGCTCTATGGAAATTCATCTCAAGATATAATAAAGTCACTTGCCGAGGTTCATATACAAAACTATTACCCATAATGTAATGATATATTGCATCAGGAGCCTGTGTTAGTTTTGCCAAAGTGAAAGCTGCCCACACCATTGGTGTTGCCACACCTACAATCATTACATCATCGTTTTTTACTTCTCGTGACATTAAAACAGTAAGTAATTCATCAACAGTATAATCTGCATTCATGTTAATACCTCCGGCAGTGTTATTTTCTGAATTATTTCAGAGCCACCAACTGCTTTTATGTACTCTTTCTGATCTTGGATTGAAATATATTTTTTTTTATACTCAATAAAATTCATTTTTGCATATACTTGGATGTGTAGAGGATCAAATGTATAAGTTGGAAAACAACTTGTTGGATGGGCGCCAAAAGGAACTTCGACAACTGCTTTTACTGATTGCATTGGAATCTGAGCTCGCCTTGGTAATTTAATGATTTCTTCAGTATCGACAATTTTTTCGCAAATTACAATCGTTCTTTTTGCCGTTTTTCCCATATCATCATCAAGCCAAACAGCCCCTTCAATGTTCGCGTTTCCATACTCATCAGAATAGTTTACATGTATAATAGCAACGTCCAAATCTATTTTAGGCAATGCCATTAATTGT
>Ga0114919_10004788_pt1 | contig 10849 bp, 12 predicted proteins | sample BlataG_FD_88682 | JGI IMG/M metagenome (GOLD analysis project Ga0114919, IMG submission 88682) | Deep subsurface microbial communities from Black Sea to uncover new lineages of life (NeLLi) - Black_00105 metaG | ecosystem: Environmental > Aquatic > Marine > Oceanic > Sediment | place: Atlantic...
AGTTGTGTTTACCCAATGCCCGTCGCCGGTGCTGCTATCCTGGAGTGTGAGCTCGTTGCCCACGATGTAGGTCTTACCCGGGTGCCCTTGCACCCACTGGCGGCAACCTTTCTCGTCGTGCCAGCCGTGGATCGCTGACCAAGAACACAGCTTCCAAGTGCTCCAGTGAGGTCGTTCAGTGGGACGGAGAAAGACTGCGGTATCACCAGGCAGCGCGGTATCACCAGGCAGCGGCAAGCGCCACTGGCCTGAAATATAATCAGCCCTGGCCAGGCCCAGCAAGGCCGCTTCCTCTGGCGTGTGCTCGGCGATGCCTAGTCGCCTATCGGGTACCTGGTATTCTCCCAGAACCAGTGGCAGGTAGACTACTGGCGAGGTGGTGGTCAAGGGCGAGACAAAAGGCCGGTGCAGGTGCATGTAAGCCGCCACTATCACCAGAGCGGCGGCGATGGCGGCGATTGCCACCAGCGGTATTAGGTCTTGGATGCGATCCCGATCGATCACTCAGGCGGCGGTGTCCATGCTCTCACCGAAGGTGCAGGATCAGCGCCAACGCCAGCGGTGGGTCTATGACTGGGCCAGGTGGTGGGGTCTGCCTCTTTCATTGAGGAAAGATTCCCTTCCAGTGCTGTCGGCAGGATGCGCACGTTGTTCTTGCCTACCTTCTCTGCCGCGTCCTCGACGGCGATCCCGGCGATGACGGCCAACAACAGCACGTTGATGGCTTGCCACACCTCCGCTGGGAAGTCTGGGATCAGAGCAAAGACGATTGACTGCACTGCTCCTAGAAGAGCAAGCCGGACTTTTCTACTTCCCCATAGTCTCTTGAGTACGTTCATGGTTCCTCCCATTTTTCCTTAGTTTATCCAAAGCATCAAAAGAGCTATATCCGCCGTGTCTGCCCCTGCTGCTCTGACTACGGAGACAGACCCGTCAGCGGCACAAGTAAGCGTGAATTGTTCCCCGGCCACATTGTACATATCATGAGCGGCTGCCCCAGGGGTAAGCGTAACCTCAGCCGCACTAAATGCAGCCGCTGCATTAACATAAATGGTATACATCATCCGTATTCCCCTTACCACATCGCCCGCACCGTTTGGAATAACCGTTCGAGCATTATTATCTACATCGTCCCAGGTCCAAAAACCCACATATCCAGGCCCAACGGTACCTTGAGGATACGTAGACAGCCGGTACAATGGCGATTCTACCCCTGCCGCTGCCGACGCCCACAACGTCACCATCTCGCTGGCGACCTGCATTGCGCCACCAGCGTCTTCTAGTTCGTGTTCTGTGCCTGTGCCAAAGAGAGCCGCCGCTGCACCAGAAGTGGTATGGCTCAACCGCTGGGCATAGGTCACCACATTAGTCACCGCGTCGCTGACCTCAGCGTGGGTGAGGCGGTCAGCGGCGAGTGTACCGACCCCAAAGTCTGCCCCCATCACACTAATATCACCAGCGGCATCAAAAACAAGCCGTTCCAATCCTGCCCCGATGCCAACTATCCAACCATCGGATACTATGAGATCACCACCAAAGTAGTGAGGAGCCGTGCCACTCTGATAGATTCCATAGTCTACACCATCCCGTTCGTCCAGAAATATGTGATACACACTACCCGTAGGGGCTTTATCAATGTCCATAAAGATGTAAAGGCCAAAAACATCTCCACCAATGGATGTCACAGCAGCCTCAATATCTGCCCGAATGCACATTGCCATTACGTCATTGCCAATTGTACCAGCATCCAAGTTAGCGTACATGTGGCAACCGATCACATTATCTGCGACTACACCACCGGTTTGCTGTGCCGTAAAAATCGCGCCAACTAAATCCTCAACGTCATCCCCGATGTTACCAGCGGTCAATATGGCGCGAACATCTGCACCGTACAAAAACCCAATAGTTTGACCGGCGTCATTCATTGTGACCGAACTGTAAATCCCAAACACATCGTCGGCTTCTGTTGCGCCTGATGCGTCGGTAACAGTATGACGACTATGCAAAGCAAAATAGTTGGTTGTAATCACCATCGACGCATCGGATAAATACAGATGTGAGTCGCTCGAGGGCGCGATCCCCATCGAAACCGCACCGGTTGCGCCATTCACGGCAAGTGCGTAAGTCGGGTCGTGGATACCTCCGGCCACCGCTACTCGAAAATCTACGTCATCTTCACCAGCGTTAAAAATGACGGCTTCAGAACCAGTTGTTGTTACAATCTGAAGATAAATATCTCCAGCACCATCGTCTAAAATGTGAAAAGCATTAGCCAAATTATCCGTCAAATTAACGAAGTTGCTTCCCGTTGCGCCGTCAAAATGTACTTCCTGAGTATACAGATCCCACCGATGGGTGGCATCACCCAAATCCTGCCCGCTCGCATCTACGGGATCGACGTCGCCGCCTGATGCCACATCAATGGCGCCCACTGCCAAAGTATCAGTACCAGCATTGTACGTCATCCCGGCATCACCAGCTAGGGCATTAACTCCAGTCCAATAAGCAACTTGATTCGCGCCGCCTGTCCCCACCGGCACGGCCCCGGCTGCTGGGAACGTCACGGCATTAGCCGACCATCCCACCTCTGCTGCCGTGCTCTGCAGCACTCGATTGGCTGCGCCTGGATGGGCCAAGTCTTGCCAGTCTGCTGCGCCACCATAAATCAGGTCGCCCTGAGTATAGCCCGCCAAATCTGTGAGGGGCAGCGCTCCACTGCTGATAACACCGGCTGCCGAGGATTGAACAGCACCAGCTCCAAGGCCGTTGAGCGTCAGCCCTGTCGCTATCAGGGCGGCGTTGAAGGTAATGGCGCTGGCCCCGTCTGCAATCGTGTGCCCATGAGAGAGTTGAATGTCGGCAGTGTAATCGAAGCTGTCGCGGTAGATTTGCAGCCCGTAACTTGTGGTGGCAACATCGGCTTGGAAGTTGTTGGCGATCCGCAGGCCCACGGCCAACGTCACGGCAGCCCCTGATGCGCCGTCCAGAATGAGCTCGGCTCCTCGCAGTGTGGTCACGGTGTAGGTCTTGGCGTCGGCACTGGCGGAGATTGCCTCTAGCACTGCCACGTCGTTGCCGGTCTCGCCTGGCCTGCCTGCGCGGGCCTTGATCTCGGCCCCTCGGATTGTGCCTGTGTTGGCGGTGTTGCCGCCGCTGGCGGTGAGGTAGGCCCCGCGCAGTGTGCCCGTCATCCCTGTGCCATCGGTCTGAAAGACGAAGGCTTCGAGGGCCGTGTTTCCCCCGGCCAGCAGGCACTCATGGTTTATGTCAAGCGTGCCGGCCGAGGTGCTGTTGGCGCTGAGGGTGATGCCGTCGTTGAAAGTGTGCCCGCCCTTCCACGTTGGGGCCAGGGTGGAGATGATGTCCGTCCCATCGCCGACCAAGGCCGCGCCGTCTGTGCTGGCGTCGTAGGGCTCCCAGTCACTCGCTCCACCCCGGATGATGAAGCCGCGTGCATAGCTTGCGATGTCGGTCAGGGGCAAGCTGTTCACCCGTTGCCAATCTGTGCCGTCGCTTTGGGCAACGCCTCCGGCTGCACCAGGCAGGGGCAAGTGCCGTCTCAGTGTGCTGTCCATTATATCTTTGCCATGTTCAGTATCGAAGCTCATGACGTTCCACGCGCTGCGATCACCGTGCAGGGGTGTGCCCTCGCTGCTCATGGCCTTGGATTTTCCTGTTCTACTCCGTGGGAGTAGATTGTGCTGCCAGTTGCTAGTGTTCCCATCTGAACCCCATCGGCATATACGGTTCCGGCTGTGGGCAGGGTTCTCATGGCGACGACTGAGGTGTACACATCCCCTGGGTTGACCAAGTACAGCCCGTTCTCGGCTACACCGCCGCAGTTCCAGGGGATCGAATCGCCGCCTCCTGTGTCATCGGTGCTGGCATGTGCCCCGCTTTTCATGTGCCAGTTGACGCCGAGGTCGTCCGTAGAAACGAGGGATTGAGGGTAGGCGTCTGATGCACCGGTGCGGATAGCGACGCCGACGTTCTCCGGTTTTTTGTCCCAGCCCCAGATAGCCTTCTCGAAGATTCCAGAGCCAGGGACAACTATGGATCGCTCTCCCCAAGTACCTGCGTCTCCTCCCTCATCGCTGTAGTCCAGCGTGGTATCCTTGGCGACGCGGATGTATTTGCTGTCGTGGGCCGAAATCCAACCGCCGCCGTAGCCATAATAGACGCCAATCCCTGCACCTGCTTCCACGACACCATCATGTAGGCCATCAACGGTTCTACCCCGTGCCAAATCAGGGGCATTGGTGTACATCCCGACGAAGGACGTAGCCTCAGCCGAGGGATCGATCAATACTCTGGATAACCATACACTGATACCGAGGCTGCCGCCACCTTTCAAGGCCCAGTTAATTCCCTCATCAATGCTGTAGTATACATAACAGTTACCGCCGAAGCCGTAGTTTATCATGGCGTACATAGTGTTCCCAGTGACTCTCCCAGCCCAAATACCGCCTGCATCGCGCAGTACAGACATATCGCCGTACACGGAGCCCTGGAGACCCCAGGTCTCACCATAGTCAGCACTTCTGAATAAGTACATATCGTTATCGGTGGGGAAGCCTCTGGTGGTTCGGGCGCGAGTGTATATGTGTCCCTCCTTTCCTGGTGCGTTATTGATCTCTACCCAACCAAAGTTGGTCAGGCTTTCACCGACAATGGCTTCTGCTGCTGCTCTTGTGAACTTAGAGTCCCAGTTGTCATCACCGTAGGCGGTCGGTCTCCTAATGTAAATTGTCGTGCCATCCCTGCCGGCCTGGAACTCTTCTGGATCATTCAAATCAATGGCAAATTCGTCAATACCTATAACATCTCCAACATGTGTCCAAACGGGCACGGTGGTGTCGTAAGTCCAGTTTTCACATTCATAGAGCCCAAAGGCAGTTGAGCAAAAGTAGGATTTAGACATTGGTGTAGTCCGTGCTGCCGTAGCCACGGCCTCCATACTGATACGAATTGCCAACGGCGGGCGCACCGGTGTGGTACACGGCGTACCCGCTGCCGCTGGTGCTGTCGGCGAGCAGGTAGCTCTCCATCGTCTCTAAGTCGCCGTCGCCCTCCACGCTCACGGCGTAGGCATCCCCTGCGCCCGCTTGCGTCACAGAGATGTAGCAGTTTTTGATGTACCCACTTCCAGACGATGGGGCAAGCACGGCCTTGATGTCGGCGGCGCTGTTGGCAGTGCGGATCACGGAAAGGTTGATGATGGAGGTTCCTGCGCCCAGGGTGATTTGCCCTGATAGCTTCGCGCCGTATTTGTTGATCCCAATCCAATCGGTGTTGGCGGGTAGGGTGTAATCCCCGCCGATGGTGCGGTTGGGCATCCAGTACACGTCGTCGGTCTCAGCGTTGGCAATGGCATTGGTCATTCCTGTCGCTGTGCCAGGATATTGGACGATCTGAATTCTCGCCGTGCTGAAGCGCAGGATGCGGTTGAAGAGGCCACCGTAGTAGGAGGTGTAGTAGTTGAAAATATCGCCGCTGGGAGTTATGGGGGGTATCCAAAGCAAGGGTTGGAAGGAGACGGCCATTTGTTTCATATTGGCGACTTCTGCCTCGGTGCGGTCGAGCCTGGAGAGAATTGCTTGGTACTCGCCTTCTGTTATCCCCATGTCATGACCTCTCTGGCGGCCTCGCACACGCGGTCGCGCTCTCTGTCGCTGCGGATTATGTCCTCCTCTTTCAGGTCTATCACTGCTGCTGCGCCTAGATTGAGCAGCTTCGCTTTGCGCTCCTCGTCCTTGAGTTGCTTCCAGGCGGCCACATGCCAGGTAGTCCCTAAGACCTCCCAGATAACCGTTTCACCGGGCCAGATAGAGTAAATGGAGAAGTCGGCCACCATGCCCCCTCTAAGAATTCTTCCTCCCAAGTAGTCGGCCTGAAACTGCCAGTCCACACCTGCTTCCCAGGAGGTGCGGTTGAGCAGCCACCAGATGACGCGGCGCTCTGGCAAAGACGCCCTCTTGCCCATGAACCGCTGGCCCTTGGGCCAGGCTTGTTTCTCTAAGGGATCGGTGGCCTTGTCGCCGGTGTACCGCCCTCGGCGTGTCTTGGGAATCTTGGGCTGTCGCTCGCTGACGACGTACTTCCGGCCCATCGGCCTGAATTTAGGCGCTTTGGGTGCGCTGTGTGTGACGCTGCGGTGTCTCATCGCTTTCGCTTCCTGCGTTTCTTGGCAAGGTATGCTCGATATGCGCGGAGCGCGGCGGCCTTGCTCTTGAATCTCTTGCTGCCCATATACCAGTAGCGGCCCTTTTTGCGAACGGGCATGGTGGCTCCTTAGACTTCTAGCAAGGTGAGCTTTGCCTGGTAACTTGCGATTGGTTCCATTCTTTCGTCAGTGCGCTGGCGTGTGGGCTGTAGGGAATAATTGCTCACCTTGACTGTATGTGAGTCGCCCATCGTGTCCACGAACGCCACACGGCCCTTCTTGCGAATCTCGTCTAGGCGGGTCAACTGGTCGGCAATTGGCTGTCGCTTCATCACGCCGTTTCTCAGTGCGAGGGGGTCAGATACCTGCACGTTGAGTTGCCAGAGATCGTGGTCTTTGATGTCAACTAAATATTTGAGAGCGATGGCATGGACAACGGGTGTTCGTAACTCATCGGCGGTTGCTACTTGGATTTCCATAGAAATGTATCTTCCCACTGGGACGCCAGGCCGGATGTAAGAGTTGGCAGCCGGCGCACTGTCAAGGGGGCAGGAAAGGGTGATGGTATAAGCACCTGCCCCTCCGCCTGTGCTGACAACGTAGCGGTACTCATTTGTATCTGCGAAGTAGAGCCAATCGTAGATGGACAGATCACTTACTACATCGCTTGCTGTAAGCGTCACGGTATCACGATCAGCATCTATGGAGGCTACTTGTTTGTCTGTGAATGAGGGTGCATCGAATTCTATCTTGAATATCTTTTGTCCTCCATCTGTGACGGACATCACGGAGCCTGTTGGTGGGATTGATGTGTCACAATCTACACTGTATGAGAAAACGATGTTTTGTGCACCAGAAGTTGCTGCCCCTCCTTGGTTATCTAGCCAAAAAGTTACGCTGCGAAATTCTTTATTGGTGTCGTGTAAGTTTGCGGTGAACATGGGTAGATACAGGTATCCTCCTTGATACTTGTAACTGGTATCAAGGAGTGGTTTCAGGGTGTCTGATGGTAAGTATTGCTTTCGCACGACATTGAAATTGGAAGTGTGGGCGTAGAAGAAACCATGATATAGGTATCCATCAAAGTAGCGTAGGATTTTGCTCTCATGCAATGCGTGGGAACCCATGCTATGCCAACCGCTACCGTTCCAAGTCAATGTGTGACTGGTTCCTCCTGGGTTGGAGAGTGCGGTGTATAGGAAGGCAGGTGTGGGAATGAGACTTATTGGTGTTCCTTTTACTACAGAGGCGGATAGTGTATCGGGTCCCATTGGGGTGACAGTGCGACCGGTCCATCTTAATATCCCCGCGCTTCCTGCTGTGACATACAAGAATCCATCCGACCAAACACAACAAAACTTCCCGTTTTGTGAGTGAATCATTGCCCGCCAATCGAGTTCTGGCACGCGGTAAGCTGTGTCGAGATCACCAGGGTTGCCGGGGATGCGCCATGCGCCATCGTTCTTGAATACGATGAGGCTATTTTGATATGTAATCAAGGATATTATAGATTGACTAGAATCCCCTACAGTGATCCCGGTGCTCCATGTGGGGGAGGCGGCTTCGGGGTCGTTAGAGTAGTATAGGGTAGTGCCTGTCGAGCGGTAGAGAAAGCCGCCGTGGACGTAGAGGTCGTAGGCTTCTGGTGTGCCACCAACGTCTGTCCAAGTTGTGCCGTCAATGCTCTTTCTCATGGAATTAGCGCCACGAGCGACGTAGAGGTAGTCGTTGAAAGTAACCATCTCGTATATGTCTTCACCAGCAACCTCATCGCGGGATGTCCAAGCGTTGCTCACGAGTTCATAGACGGTGTCAACACTGCCACAGTACAAGGCATCATTGAAGTGAGTTAGAAATAGGTCATCGGTGCTGGCGGCTCCTCCCAAGTCCTCGGTGGTGTCTACGCCTTCGACTAAAGCCCCGCAGAAGACCTCGTCTTTGAATCTAGTATCTACACCAGCGGTAGCATACCAGAATTGCTCAGGGTCACCATACCTTTCCTGCCCCATTCCTCTGTGACAAGATGATACCTGGAACACTGCCCACTCGTCTAAGTCGGCGTAAGTCCGTTCGCCAGAGCTCGACTTCATGGCATACGGATTGGCCTGGACGCGGCTCACGCCCAGGCCATCGCGGGTCAGGATAAGCCCGACCCCATCCAAGGTCACGTCGTACTCAGGGTCTCGGGCCATCGTCGTCCTCCAGGGGTGTGAAGGTCATTGGCCCCGACTTGCTGTCGGCTAAGGTCTGAGTAAGCCCGCTCTCGCTCACAAGGGCCTGGTAAATTTGGTTGTCGTCTCCGACCAGAAGGATGATTTTCATGTTCCTGGTGCTGTGCCTCCTCGTGCCAGTGATGCGTAGGCGGATTCGCGCAGGTAGGTATCGTGCCACTGCCAGCCAGGGAGCTGCACCTGCCCCGTCAATGGCGGCATGGCGAAGAGACGGGCGATCTTGTCTGCATCTTCGCTGTGCAGACGCCCCATGTTCCAGCAATAGTTGCGGTGATTGTCGTCGCCTTCATTGCTGTTTTTGAAAAATAGTTGTGATAGCACCCAGTGGACGAGCCACTCAGTGCAGTGCTGCTCATTCTTGTTGGTCCCGCTGGCGGTGAGCAGATTGAGCACCTGGGCATCGCCGCTGCCAGTGAGGGCCAGTGTCGCCTCATAGCGGAGGGCCATGTCGCCCGCGCCAGGATCGCCTTCGGTTTTGAGGACGTAAGCCCCCGGCAGGCCCTCGACCTTCCAGAATGGAAAGCGCTTCCAGCGGTAACTGGAACTCTCGCGGAAGTAGACGCCGCAGAGATGGTCTACGTCGGTGGGGAGGGTGTAGCTGTAGGTCGAGGCGGTGAAGTCCAGCGTGCTATCGTCCCAGGTGGGTTTGTACCAGTAGGCAGAGGCGGCCTTGACTGCCCGCTCGATGAAGTTGTCGAGTTCACCTGGTGGCACGGCCCCGCCGTAAATCTCGCAGATGTCGCCGCTGACGATGCTTGCGGTGAAAGCCAGCGTCACGGTGGCGGTTTGGCTGGATTGGGCGTAGTCGGTGATGAAGCGGTACTCACCCTCTGGCGCGGCGCTGGCCCCGCCTGCGTCCGTTCTCACGTAGAGGATGGCCTGATTCCAGTAGTCGTCGGGCTCGAACAACCCTGATGTAGAAATGGCGGTTGTCGTGCTACCGCCCGTGGCGGTGAATTTAGCATACCGTCCGTAGGCCCGCGCGATTTCTTCTCGGATGTCGCCCAGTGTGTAGGCCATGTCACACTCCCAGTTTGTCTACTCTGGAGATCAGTGTTTTAATTGCCTCAGTGTTGTTCTCTAGGGCAAACTTTATGTCTTTTGAAGCGATGATGCTTTCCTGGTGCATTGTGATGATCCGCTCCGTCATGTTGGCAGAGCGTTTGCGCTCTGCAAGGTAGAGGTAGAGAAAGATGACTCCTATGCCGAGGTTGGGTAGCGCATTGAGCAGTACGTTGATGAACTCGGCCTCTGTCACGATGCACCTCACTCGTACCAGACGGTGACAGAAGTACAATTTGTCAGGTTCAGGTAGATGTCGGCGGGGAAGCGCACCATGCCCTCCTCGCCCAACCATACGAACTGACCAAAGTTGGCTAGGGTGTCGATGCTCATGAGGGCTGTTCCCCCTGAACCGTCCTCGAAGGCCACGGAGCCGTTGGTGGCCCCGCATTGGATCATAAACCCGACGAGATTGCCGGGTACGCCTGCTGTGGTGACTTGCCCATCGGCGGTTAGGCGTGTGATGTTGTATCGTTGTCCCATGTTATTTCTCCGCTCCGTAGTTTTCCAGGAAGTTGATGTGATTGGTTCCGCCGCCAGCGCAAATGATGTTCATGGCGGCTTTGACGCCGCAATCCAGGGCGCGGATTTTGTCACAGAATGTGCCCATGTGATACCCCTGGCGGTCGTGGAAAACCAGGCCGTCCATCTTCTCCATGACCTCCCGGCTTGCTACGAACAGCCCACCGCTGAAGCACGTCACGTCTATGACAGCGCCCCTTGATGGTAAGAGTACGGGTTTGCCTTTTGGGTGTTCCTGATGCTTCACGGCCCATTGTCCCACAGTGTCCATCATGGGGCCATAGACTGGGAAGCTGTAACCCCCCATGCGATCTGTGCCTGTTCTCCCTAGGATGTTTGGGGTTCCCCTGGGCCATTGGAACGCCAGCCCGCACATTGCGCCAGGCTTTTCTTGTTGCCTGAGTTGCCTGACCAGAAACTCGATCCCGTGGTCGGGTGGCAGTGTGTCGGAATCGAGAAAGACCAGGTTATCGGCGGTCGTCTTTTCTAGGAAATAAGCCGCCGCTTGCTGCCGCCCCTCTGATTCTGTTGGAGCCCAATGGGGCAGTACTCCGATCCCATCGCTGAGTAGAACCTTCAGCAAATTGACGAAGCTGTAGAAGCTCACCACGGGCTGTAACGCACTCTTGGCGACGAACACGACGGCGACACTGGTGTTGTCGGGGAAGTCAGACATAACCCAGTGCTACCAGCCTCTCCCCAGTGGCTCTCGCTTCCTCAGCAGTGTACTCCCAGTTGATCGCTGACCTGCCATCGAACTGTAATCCAGAGGGCAGGTTCCAAGCGTCCAGCATAGTGGGCAGAAAATCACGGTTGCTGAAGGGTAGCAATCTCTCTGCTCTGATGTTAGGGCCTCGGAAGAACCCAAGTG
>Ga0114919_10004789_pt1 | contig 10848 bp, 6 predicted proteins | sample BlataG_FD_88682 | JGI IMG/M metagenome (GOLD analysis project Ga0114919, IMG submission 88682) | Deep subsurface microbial communities from Black Sea to uncover new lineages of life (NeLLi) - Black_00105 metaG | ecosystem: Environmental > Aquatic > Marine > Oceanic > Sediment | place: Atlantic...
TATGATATTTTAGATTCCATATTAAAAGGATATATCGAAGACTTAAAAGGTGCTGACGAACTTGTAAAGATGGGATTCGCCAGGGAGCTGGTTGAAGATGTTATATCAAGGGTTGACAGGAACGAATACAAGCGGTACCAGGCAGCGCCGGGTCTTAAGGTGACGTCAAAGGCATTCGGTTACGGCAGGCGTTACCCTCTAGCCCAAGGATATACACCGAAATAGCAATAATCGGTTCGTAATAATTCAGTTCTTTAAAAATAGAACATATATTTGCACGGATTTTAATAATGATGGTTTCGTATAAAGCCTTACCCTCCCATTATTCACCCTCACCCCAACCCTCTCCCGTCCCCACCCATGGAAGCTGGATCTGCAACAAAAAGAAGGAATTTTATGACTTTTTACGAGTTCATCAATATTTTATAAGGAGAAGAAACCATGAATAGCAATGTCTATTTTATTGATTTAAGGGCAACATTCAGGGAAAACCTGGTTGCTAAGATAGGAAGGCTGTTGGATACTGCGGGGCTTTCCGGTTGTATTAATAAAAGAGATCTTGTTGCTGTAAAGCTTCACTTTGGAGAGAAGGGGAATACAGCTTTCATCCGGCCGGTATTTTTACAAAAGATAGTAAAGGCCATCAGGAATGTCGGTGGCGCTCCGTTTCTAACAGATGCCAATACCCTTTATTCCGGCACCCGAAGTGATTCCCCACATCATCTTGCAACAGCCATCCAAAACGGGTTTGCATATTCCGTGGTGCAAGCGCCGATTATCATTGCAGACGGTTTAAGGGGTAAAAGTGAAACAGTTGTAAAAATCGACCAGAAGAATTTTAAAAAAGTATATATTGGGTCGGAAATATTTGAAGCAGACGCGTTGATATCGGTTGCTCATTTTAAAGGCCATGAGCTTACCGGTTTTGGAGGAACTATTAAAAATTTAGGAATGGGATGCGCTTCTCGAAAGGGAAAGCTTGCCCAGCATTCAACCGTGTCTCCAAAAATTGTTAGAAAAAAATGTGTCGGGTGCGGTGATTGTGTTGATCACTGTTCTCAAAACGCCATTTCTTTGGTTGAAGAAAAGGCCGTCATTGATCCCAAAAAGTGCATAGGTTGCGGGGAATGCATCCTGATTTGCCCCAATGAGGCTGTGCAGGTTCAGTGGAATCAACAGATACCGGTTTTCCTGGAAAAAATGGTGGAATATACAATGGGTGTTCTAAAGGGTAAGGGAGGCAAGACGCTGTTTGTGAATTTCATTACCGATGTTTCACCGGCGTGTGACTGTTACCCTTATAATGATGCACCTATTGTAAAAGATATCGGCATTCTTGCATCAACAGATCCGGTTGCTGTTGACCAGGCTTCTGTTGATCTTGTAAACAAGGAGCCCGGTCTTTTAGGAACATGCCTTAAAGGAAAAACCGAACCCGGCAAAGATAAATTTAAGGAGCTCTATCCAAAGGTGGGCTGGGAAATTCAGCTCGATTACGCCCAAAGCCTTGGACTCGGAAGCCGTGAGTATAAGCTTGAAAAGATATGACCTTGATGGCGTCGTAAAAAGTCTCATCTACTGTGTTGTAGCGGTTTTTCAGGAACTCAACATACTATTTGTATAGTCTCGTCCCTGAAAAACCGCTACGCCTTGTATATGAGCCTTTTTACGACGCCATCCGGTGCTTATTCAAAAGAAAATCAAAGAGACTGCCAAAATGCTGAATTAATACGAAAAAAACTTTCCCTGCCATGAGTCCCTTTTTTCAAGAGTTTCTTTTATCAGGGAAAGGGTTTTAGCTTTTTTGATTGACCACTGGGGTGCAACGAGTTCTTCAGGATGGGGGTCACCGGTAAGACGCTGAATTACCATGTCCTTTGGAATTCGTTCCAGGAAATCGCACACAAGATCTACATACTGCTGTTGTTCGAGACATTTATATGAACTTTGCCGGTACAGCTTTTCAAGTCTTGTGCCTTTAATTACATATAAAAGATGAATTTTTATCCCGTCAATTCCCATTTTTGCAATAGCCTTTGCCGTTTCAATCATATGACTTCTTTTTTCTTCAGGCAGCCCGAGTATGACATGGGCACATATCTTTATTCCCCTGTTTAAAGTTGCATCAACCGCATCCTTGAAGCATTGAAAGTCATGGCCCCGGTTAATTAAAGCAAGCGATTGGTCATGTATGGACTGGAGGCCGTATTCCATCCATATCAGGTGTGTTTTTGCATAACTTTCGATTAGTTTTAAAACAGGTTCATCTATGCAATCCGGCCTCGTTCCGATGGAAAGGCCGACCACACCCTCTATTGACAGGGCTTCTTCATAAAGACTTTTAAGCCCATCTAATGGTGCATAGGTGTTTGAAAATGATTGAAAATATGCTATATATTTTTTAGCCTTGTATCGCTTTGAAAGCGCCTTTTTCCCTGCAAGGATCTGGTCGGTAACAGAATACCCTTTTGCATGGGCTCCGGTTCCTGATCCAAGCGCATTGCAATAGATACAACCGCCCGTTGAAATCTTACCATCCCTGTTTGGACAGGAAAGACCTGCATCTATGGTAATTTTCTGGACCCTGCATCCGAAAATACTTCTAAAATAGGAATTTAAATCGTTGTATCTTTTATTCATATCAGTTATCCAATACTGATGGCGCTTATAAAAATACTTTTTACGAATTCATCAATACTTGACCTGCTGACGAGTTAATTATATAATTTTTAACCATAAAGGCGTAAAGAACTCAAGGGAATATAAAATATGCGGACAAATTCTTGTCCTTTGAACTCTACTCAGGTGGATAGACTGAAGGCTGAAGACTGTTAGGCAAAAGCGCTTTTTGAAGCCATATTTTGTGCAAAATCAGATATTTCTACCAAAGTACGGCAATCGTACTCTTCTGACCACTTCAGCCTTCAGTCTAAACAGCTTCAGCCTGACTGCATGAGTAGTCACGAATTATCGAAGAAACTGGAAATGGCTTTTTATCAAAAAAAATACGACGTCATAGTGGTCGGCGCAGGCCATGCCGGATGTGAAGCAGCGCTCGCAGCTGCCAGAATGGGGTGCAGCGTTCTTCTTTTAGCTATAGATCTGGATAAGGTTGCAGCAATGCCGTGCAGCCCGTCCATCGGCGGAATGGCAAAGGGACAGCTTGTTAAAGAGATAGACGCCCTTGGTGGCGAAATGGCAAGAATCACAGACAAGTCAGCCATTGCATTCAGAACGCTGAACACAAAAAAAGGCCCGGCGGTCCATTCAACAAGAACGCAGAACGACAAGATACGCTACCATGTGGCCATGAAAGCTGTTTTAGAAAAAGAGCCGAACCTTGACCTAAAGCAAGCCATGGTTGAAAAGCTTGTTATAGAAGATCGAGGTGTCGCCGGTCTTAAGGATGAAACAGGGTTTGGATACCATGCGCGGTCTGTTATTTTAGCTACAGGAACTTTTTTAAGCGGCCTTATACATATTGGTTTTAAATCGATTAAGGCAGGAAGAGCCGGAGAGTTTGCTTCTTATGGCCTTCCTGCACACTTAAGCGAGCTTGGATTCGAATTGGGAAGGATGAAAACCGGCACACCCCCCAGGTTAAAAAAATCAAGTATCGATTTTACTAAATTTGAAAAACAGGAAGCAGAGCAAGACCCCGCCCCCTTTTCTTTTTTTACCGATAAAATTACCATGCCTCAAATTCCGAGTTATATCGGACACACAAACCAGAAAGGCCATAAGATTGTCCTGGACAATCTTATGCGTAGCGCACTGTATGGCGGAGTTATCAAGGGAATTTCCGCCAGATATTGTCCCTCCTTTGAGGATAAAATTGTAAGGTTCCCGGATAAAGAAAGACACCAGGTAATCCTTGAGCCGGAAGGACTCGATACGGAAGAAATATATTCCAGCGGCCTTGGGAACAGTCTTCCCCTGGAAATCCAGATTCAGTTTGTCCGGTCTGTTAAAGGGCTGGAAGAGGCTGAAATTATGCGTCCCGCATATGCCATAGAATACGATTATGTAAATCCAGTGCAGCTTAAACACACACTTGAAACAAAGCTGATTTCAGGACTCTTTATGGCAGGACAGATCAATGGTACTTCCGGTTATGAAGAGGCGGCGGCACAGGGAATGTGGGCAGGCATCAATGCAGCGTGCAGGGTTCAGAAAAGGCCGGCCTTCAATCTGGACAGATCGCAGGCATACATAGGCGTGATGATAGACGACCTTGTTACAAGGGGTACCCGTGAGCCCTATCGTATGTTTACTTCAAGGGCCGAATACCGGCTTATGCTACGGGAAGACAATGCTGACCTGCGGCTTATGGAAACCGGTCACGAACTCGGTTTAATTGGTAATGACACATTAAAAGACATCAAGGAGAGAAAAAAACAGATTGCAGATGAGATAAGAAGGGTCAAGAAAACCATTATCAAACCGGTAAAAAAAGTAAATGATTATCTGAAGAGCCTCGGTTCCAGTGAAATCAGCAGCGGGATTCATCTTGATCAGCTTCTCAAAAGATCTCAACTCGATTATGGTGCTGTGGAAAAACTTGCCGGTAGCCCCGACAACCTCAGCCCGAAGATCAGCCATCAGGTGGAAATAGAAATTAAGTACGAGGGCTATATACAGCGGCAGCTCAAGGAAATTGAAAAGTTCAAAGACCTTGAAAAAATGAAAATACCACAAGACTTAGATTTCACCATTGTCCATGGCCTTTCAAATGAATTGAAGGAAAAGCTGTCAACGGTGAGTCCATCCTCCCTGGGCCAGGCATCACGCATAGACGGGATCACACCGGCTGCGATTTCCGTGCTTATGATTGCCATTAAAGCCCATAGAAAAAATTAGTGCTGACTTAAGGTATACAAAAAATAGCCGATATTACTTTATTAACCATCCAATTCCCTTGACACTTAAGAGCTTTAAACTTATTTTCTGTTGAACTGCTCAGGTTCACAGTTCAAGGGTTCAAGGTTCAGGGGTTGTTGGTTTACTACCAATCTGAACAGTTGATTCGTGAGTTCTGAACAGTCTTGCGCCGAAGTGCAAAGTGAGCTCCACGTAACATCGGTTAAATACATGACGAATATTGAGTTACAAAACGTATATTTCTGGTTCAACTAAAGAAAGATAACCTTGAACAGTGAACTCTGAACCTGTGAACGCTTACCTTTTAAATGAGGAAATATAAATGCCTGGAACAGATTATTATAAAACACTTGGTGTAAATAAAACCGCTGACGATGATGTAATCAAGAAGGCATACAGAAAGCTTGCCATGAAATATCATCCGGATCACACCAAAGGAGATAAAAGCGCCGAAGAAAAGTTTAAAAAAATCAGTGAAGCATACGCCGTGCTAAGTGATAAGGAAAAACGTAAACAGTACGACACTTTTGGTTCTGACGGTTTTGAACAACGGTTTTCTCAAGAAGATATTTTCAGGAGTTTTGATTTCGGCGATATCTTCAAAGAATTTGGATTTGGCGGGACAAATCCGTTTATGGGACGTCGAGGCGGCATGCGTTTTTCGCGTGGTTCCGGATCCCCATTCGGTTCTCATCCCGGCCATCAGCAGCAGGTAAAAGGATCTGACCTCGTATATGAACTTCCCCTGACCTTACAGGAAGTTGCAAAAGGAACAAGCAAGGTCATAAGCTTTGACCATAAAGGCCGTCATGAAAAAATGACTGTAAAGATTCCGAAAGGCATGATCACTGGAAAAAAGCTGCGTCTTGCCGGGAAGGGGGAGCCGAGTCCTTACGGAGGTCCTGCCGGCGATCTATATATTCAGTCTAAGGTAGTTAACGATCCGATATATGATCCGAAAGAATATGACCTTTACGCAAATCGAGACCTCAAGTTGAGTGAAGCCATTCTCGGCACGAGCATATCAGTACCGACACTTGAAGGAAAAGAATTAAGCCTGAAAATACCCCCCGGCACCAAGCACGGGACAAAAATGCGTCTTACAGGTCACGGGCTTCCTGCCATGAGGGGGAAAAAAAGGGGAGATCTTTATGTTCATATCCATATTCCCATACCTAAAGATCTAAGCAAAGAACAGAAAAAGCTAATTAAGCAATTGGAAACGACTGGACTGTAACAAACAATCTATTTTTTAACATAACGTTTGAAAAATTAACTTTTTCAGGGCAAAAAAATAACATAACGGGTTGCGAGTTACGAGTTGCGGGGCACGGGTTGCGGGATATAAATTAAGATTATTTCCAATTAACAACTCGTAACACTACCCCGCAACCCGTAACTCGTAACATCATCTTTCAAAATAAAAAACAAAACCTTGTCTGAAATCGACAGCATATTGTCGATATGGCTTGACTAAGCGCCTAAATATATTGACAAGAATAACTATTCTGTGCAATAATTACAACTTAATAAAATCGGCTCTCTTGAGATAGGATTTTTTATTATTATGCCTGAATTTATACCCGTCCTAAAAAAAGACGATATCGCCAAGATGGTGGTTGCCGTTGCACGCAAAATTTCATCAGATTATAAGGACAGGGAACTTATTCTCATCGGTGTTTTAAAAGGCTCTTTTGTTTTTCTTTCCGACCTCATTCGGAACCTGTCAATTCCTGTAAAGGTAGATTTTGTAGGAGTCTCCAGCTATAGCGATAAAACTTCTTCATCAGGAAAAATTCAATTAACAAAAAGTATAGAAATCGATATAAAGGACAAAAACGTACTGTTGGTGGAAGACATTATTGATTCAGGGTTGACGTTAGCCTGGCTAATTGATTACCTTAGGTCCTTCAAGCCAAAGACTGTCAATATCTGTGCCCTGCTTGACAAGCGCGAACGAAGAGAAACACAAATACAAATTGACTACACCGGCCACGTCGTACAAGAAGGGTTTCTTGTAGGGTACGGGCTTGATTATGCGGAAGATTATAGAAATCTGCCGGAAATTTACCACCTGAAATTATAATCAGCGGGGTTTACCATGACTTTAACATGCAATAAATGCGGTATCGGTTTCAATTTTGATGAAAACCTTTTAAAAAAAACAGGTTCTAAAGTCAGGTGTTCAAAATGCAGCAACGTTTTTACAGCCTACCCCTCCTCAGCAAGCCAGCCTGAAAAGACTGACTTCGCCATAGAAGATGAGCAGCCGAGTACTGAATCATCTCCTGAAACATCTAATGATGACGGAATAGAGCTTAAAAACATTGACCTGGCTGAAATTGAAGGCATTCTTGGCATTGATAATGAGCCGGATGCCGGAGATGCTTCACCAAAAGGGTCTGGTAAGCTTGACTTCGATTTCACTACAGAAGAAGATGAAGGTGAGGCAACCCTGGAATCAACTCTTGAGTCGGAAAAGACTGAAGAGCTGGATCTTTCTGAAATGGATAATATTCTTAAAGAAGACGAAAGCCCTGAAGAGACATTAGCGCTGGATCTGTCGGATATGGAAAATATCCTTGAAGTAAAAGATGAAGCGGCAGAAGAAAGCGAATTCTCTCAGGAGGAAGATACCGGCTTCGAACTTGGTCTTGATTTAGATGCTGGTGAAAATGAAGGTGAGACAACCCTGGAATCAACTCTTGAGTCGGAAAAGACTGAAGAGCTGGATCTTTTTGAAATGGATAATATTCTTAAAAAGGATAAAGAACCGGAAACTAAAAGCTTGCCAACCGATGAAAACAACGGGCTTGACCTTAATTTTGATATTGATGAGAGCTCTGACAAAGACGGGTCCGATTTCGAACCGGACGAAACCGTTGCGCTAAATCTGTCTGATATGGAAAATATCCTTGAAGTAGAAGATGAACCATCAGAAGAAAGTGAGTCATCTGAAGAAGATAACTTTGACTTTGAACTGGATTTTGGTTCAGATCAAGAAGAAGTTGTAAGTGATGCCGAACCTGTAGTTGAGTTGGAAAAGACAGAAGACCTGGATCTTTCCGATTTTGAGAATATTCTTGAAGAAGATGAAGAACCGAAAGATGAAAGTGTATCAACCGGAGAAGATAGTGGGCTTGATCTTGATTTTGATATTGATGAGATCTCCGACAAAAGCGGGTCCGATTTCGAACTGGAAGAAACCGTTAAGCTGGATCTGTCTGATATGGACAATGTTCTTGAAATTGAAGATGAGGAATCCAGGAATGCTGAATCGGCTGCAGATGATGATCTCGACTTCGAACTGGATCTTGACTTTGAAGACGAAAAGGAACAGGACGATAAAACACCGGAAAGCATTGTTGCAGAGGCTGAAGTGTCGGATGACCTTGATTTTGAACTGGATCTGGACATGGATGAGGATGAAGGCACTGATAGCGCCGAATCAGAGCTTGAACCGGAATTAAAATTGGAAGACATTGAAGAGCTCGATTCGTCTGCTATGGAAGAAGGGACAGGTATAATAGATGAGCAGGCTACTGAAGAGACTTATGATGAAAAAACAGATGAACTTGATTTTGACTTAGATTTGGTTACGGAAGAAGGTGAAGACTCTGATAACGATTCATTAGCAGTTGAATTAGGAGATGCGGAGGAATTCGATTTATCCGATCTGGATAGTGTTCTTGATGAAGAAGATAAAAAGACAGGAAGAGATGTTTCCACTGAAGAACTGGAAGAACTTGAGTTAGATTTAGATATTGAGGACGATATTGCCGGCGCCTCCGATGATAAAGCATCAGAAATACAGTTTGAGTCAACAGAAAAATTTGATCTGTCTGATATTAATAACATGATCGATACCGATGAAAAAACAATAACGCAGGATGAAGATCCAGAAGAAGTTGAGCTGGATTTTGAAATTGAAGGAAATGCGCAGGATCTTCTGGCAAAAGATGAAACTATTGAAGAACAGACCGTTGGACACAAAAAAGATAAACTTGATGATACTTTTGATATGGGAGCAATGGAATACGGATCTGATGCTGAAGATGTCGACGGTTTTATCGATTCAAAAAAAGCAACGACCTATGCACCCAAGAGAAAACCCGCAGGCAAGAAGCGGCTTAGCGGGCCTATGCGTATATTACTGATTTTTGTTCTCCTGCTTGGAGGCGCATATGCTGCGCATGAGGTTTTAAACAGCATGGGGATAAAAATTTCTGTTACGGACGCTGTCAGAGAAATACCTTTTGTTGGCGATCTGCTGAAACCTGATGTCAAAGATATCGGTAACCTTTATATGAATATTTTTGAAAACACAGTAAACGGCAAATTCGTGGATAACCCGAAAATAGGAACTCTTTTCGTGGTAACAGGGCAAATTAAAAACGAATACAAGCATTCCCGACGTTTTATAAGAATGACAGGCAAAATCTATAAAAAGGACAAAGCTCTTGTAAAAACAGAAACGGTTTATTGTGGAAATTTATTATCAGAAACTGAGCTTATAAGTCTGGATCAGGCGGCTATTACTAAGCGACTGAAAAACCGCCTTGGAGATAAGAGAATAAACATGAATGTTAAAAAAGGCCAGATGCTCCCGTTTATGATTATATTTCCAAATGTCCCGAGCGGCCTGGAAGAATATTCCGTTCAGGTAGCAGGGTCTGAAAAGTCTTAGGCAAAAGGTCTCAGGTGGTTTTCCACTTGACTAAGTGGAAACAGGCTGTTAGAAAAACCGCTGATAAAATTTGATGGCATCGTAAAAAGACTCATCTACTGCGTTGTAGCAGTTTTTCAGGAACTCGACATACTATATGTATAGTCTCTTCCCTGAAAAACAGCTACGCCTTGTATATGAGCCTTTTTACTTAGCCATCCGACAATTATTAAAAGACTTTTTACGAGTTCATCAAATTTAAGCTAAAAGTAGTAATGGCGATGTAGCTCAGGTGGTTAGAGCATGCGGCTCATATCCGCAGTGTCCGGGGTTCGAGTCCCTGCATCGCCACCAAAATGTAATCCAAAGTGTTCCGATTAAATACAAAACCCCATGATAATATTATAATTATGGGGTTTTTCTTTTCCAATCCAAGGTTTTCAAGGTGATTGATATTTTCATTTTCTAACCGATTATTTCAGAAATCATCAGGATGAAACACAGACTGCATCATCTGATTGTTCTCCGCTATACATACAAATATTTTTGTCGTTTTAAGCCGCAAGTCACATCATCATGACAGATAATATGTCATTAAAGCTTGACTCGCGACAAATAAAAGGTTATTTTGTCGCAAAAATTGATATCGCGACAAAAACATGCCCAAATATATTTCAGACAGAGACTTATTCCCCATTGAAACCATAATTGCCCAACGACATGAAGGATTGGGAGTTGGGGAAATAGATAAAGCCCTTAAAGATCAGGGCCTATCCCTCAATCGCCGTACGTTGCAGAGACGGCTATCTCTGCTTGAAAAGGAGGGACGGATCCAAATTGTCGGTGCGGGACGAGCCACCCGTTATCTGCCCTTGGTTTCAGCCGATGAAAAGAACGAAACCAAGGATGGTATATTCCTTTCTATTGATGCCCAAAAGATACAAAAACGGATTTCCCAACCTTTAGCTGCTCGCCATCCCGTCGGTTACCAAAGAAAATTCATCGACAGTTATGAGCCTAATGTAACTTGGTACCTGCAACCGGCAATACGTAATCACTTGAAGGATATCGGCCGGCGTATCGGTATCGATTACGCTGCCGCGACCTACATTCGGCAAATTCTTGGAAGGCTTTTGATCGACCTTTCCTGGGCGTCAAGTCGCTTGGAAGGAAATACCTATTCACTCCTTGAAACCGAAAAACTCATTGCGTTTGGGGAATCTGCGCCCGGGAAAACTCCTTTCGAGACCCAAATGGTGCTCAATCACAAAGCTGCCATCGAATTCCTCGTGGATACAGCA
>Ga0114919_10004790_pt1 | contig 10848 bp, 14 predicted proteins | sample BlataG_FD_88682 | JGI IMG/M metagenome (GOLD analysis project Ga0114919, IMG submission 88682) | Deep subsurface microbial communities from Black Sea to uncover new lineages of life (NeLLi) - Black_00105 metaG | ecosystem: Environmental > Aquatic > Marine > Oceanic > Sediment | place: Atlantic...
AAGACAGATAAGACAGATAAGACAGATAAGACAGATAAGACAGATAAGACAGATAAGACAGATAAGACAGATAAGACAGATAAGACAGAAGATGTTAGAAGATTTACCGACTTATATGCCATTAAACGATTGTTATATTTGGGATGGACCTTGGAAGAAATTTCAAGAGACTTACTGAAAGACGTAACCAATATTGCAGATCTATTGAGTAAGATAAGTAAAGTAATGGAATCTGTCTTGTCTTTAAAGAGCGAAAATTTAGGAAACTCATGCTTGGAGCCGTATTATATTACTTTTAAAATAGGTAATGATTTCCCGATTCAACTAAATAATATATTTGATCGTCTTACTGGGGAGATAAAAACCGAATCTCAATTTCCTTATTTTAAGATAATTGATTATGATAGAGTTAATGCTTATATATTGATAGAAACTCCTGTTTTTATTCCTGCAGTTATTTGCGAACAATTATTTAAGCCCAAAAGTTTAGTTTTTGTTGCACAATATAACTCTCTTTTGAACAAGATAGATGTTAAAACTTCGGTAGGTTCTTTTGATCAACTAAAGAAAGAACGTAGGCAACTTCTTAAAATTAGAGGGCTTATAGAAACGAAGAAAGAGATCGAAGAGTTAAAATATAGAACAAGCGTGAGTGCGCAGGGTGAATGGGCGTTTAGTCCCTTGGTTATTAATGTAAGAAGAATATCTGACTATCCATATGCCGCTGAGTTTATAAAAAGCATGTGTGATGATAGCGGGGTTCCATTTAGAGACCTTAGCGTTGTAGTGGGACCTATAGAGTATTTGTTTGGGGTTGGGGTTCAGGGCGGCTTTATGAATGAAAAGATATTTGAGCAAAATAATATGGAGATTCCTTTTTCTCTGACCGATGACATTTCTATTTCTCCCCCAGTTATATTTGTTAATTCAGTTGAAAATCCTTCGTATCCAGAGCAGACGGAGATTTTAATTCATGAATACAAACATTATATAAATGGCATAATGCATTCCGAACATGAATTAGATTATGAAATGCCAGTTGGAGACGATATTAATTCATGGTATGCTTATTTGACCAATCCTGATGAAGTTGAAGCTACCAAGGCTGGAATTAAATTCGATCTTCAGTTGGGAAAGTCATCTGATGAAATTATAGGATGTAAGTTTGGAGGAAAGATTACTATTGAAAATTATCAAATCGCATTGAAGTTTTCTGAGTTAGTTCGAGAGTCTATGATGGAAGTTGAAAAAATATAAAGGAGATATTAATGAAAAGTCTATTAGAGCAAGTAGAGGGGTTAGATTATTTGATTCGTCAGGTTAGAAAAATGGCTAGTAAATTAGAAATGGGACAGATAATTCCAGCGTTTAGAGAGTGCAATAGAATGTTGGCAGCACTCGAGAGAAACAAACGAGACTTAATTATGGGAGAAAATAATGATAAGTAATTATTGGGAAGAACAAAAAATGGATAAGGCTATTACAGAGTTTCACGAGAGCCAAGTGAAACAAATGAATCTGCCCGAATGGATAAGAAATATTAAATGTCCGTTTTGTAATAAAGAAATGCCATTAAGATCTATTCGTAATATAAGCCTTTGTTTAAACGCTCGGAACTTTGGAGAGATTGCCATTGAAGTACTTTGTGATGAATGTGTAAAAATGGATACGATTTATTTCAGAACCGAAATTAAAACAATGCCTGAGTTTGTTTCTTTTCTAGAAAGCGATATTATAAAATCTGATGTCAATTCGCTTTTAGAAGAGGAAATGTATAAAGCAAATTACAATAATATAATAGCCAAGATGATAAAATAAGGAGATGTGATGACGTTGTTTAAAAGAGGAACACAAGATTCTTCTATCGTTGTTTCTTCATCTATCTATTCATGTAGTTCGTGTGACTATACTGAAATAGCAAAAGATGCAAAAAATGACAAAAAGAAATGTCCTGAATGCGGAGCAGAGATGACTTTAATCTCGTCTCACGCAGAAGACATTTCTAACTCTGATGTATAATTGCTGAAAAGCATTGAGGAATAAATGGTCAAAATTGTTATTGGAAATATTAATTCCAAAATAGTTGGATTTTTGCCGGATGCTGTTCAGTCAGATCTTGCCAGCAGACTTTCCTATAAAGTGGCTAACGCTCGACATATGCCTAAGGTTAAGAGCGGCTTGTGGGATGGAATAATTAGACTTTATTGGAAACATAAGGGTCAGTCTTTTTATACTGGCTTAATGGCTCTGGTGCGAGAGGTTTTAATTAAGCATAAAATTGAATATACTTGCGCTGATTTACGTCCCGTACCTCCTCAGAATATGCCGGATCTCAAATTCTTGCCTCCTAAAAATTACGAAGAAAGAGACTATCAGCAATTTACTATAGATAGGACTCTTAAGTTTACCAGAGGAGTTCTTGGAATAGCAACGGGCGGCGGAAAAACTATGGCTGTCACAGAAATAATCAGCCGTATTAAAACCTATCCATTTATTTTCTTCGTTCTTACAAAGGATTTAATGGAACAGGCTTATGACGTTTTATCTGGATCTTTGAATACTCCTATAGGTAGAATAGGAGATGGCAAGGTAGATATTCAAAGGATTAGCGTTTGTACTATTCAAACAGCAATAATGGCTATTAACGAGAGTAAGAAGCTTAAAATAGAAGATTATATTTTTGACGATGAAGATCGGTGGGATGAAAAAGGCATCGAAAGCGAGGAGAAAGCTGATAAAATTCGAAGATTAATACGGTTAGCTAAGGGGGTGTATGCTGACGAAAATCATCATGTTGCCTGTCGGACGTGTAAGGAAGTTTTAACCTATGCTACGAATGCTTATTGGCGTCTAGGAGGCTCTGCTACTCCTTATCGAGAGAGTGGAGATGGAATAATGATCCAAGCTATGTTCGGGGCTAAAATTGTTGACATTAGCGCTTCTTATCTTATTAAGAACGATTGGCTGGTCAGGCCTTATATCTTCTTCGAGCCAGTTGATAGTCAGAAGGATTATCATTCTTATGCTAAAGTTTATGAAAATGATATTGTTAAAAACGAACCCTTTAATAGTCATGTTGCAGTAACCGCTAATCATCTGGTTTCAAGAGGACAAAGCACTCTCGTTTTGGTTCAACAATATCCTCAGGGAGACTATCTGAAAACATTGATACCAAATTGTGAGTTTGTTTCAGGGCGTCTTACTTCGATCCAAAGAAAGAAAGCAATTGAGGATTTGCGTCGAAAGAAAGCCATGTGTATGATAGCTACTACATTAGCCGACGAAGGACTTGATATCCCAACTCTAGATGCTGCATTATTAGCTGGAGGAGGTGCTTCTGCTACTAGAGTTAATCAGAGAATTGGTAGAACTTTACGTAAGGATAGAAATTCTGAAAGAGTTAAAGACAAATCTATAGTAATTGTTTATGAACATGACTCTCGTTATCTCTCTAAACATGCTAAAAAGGTTAGATCTATTCTCAAGAAAGAACCTGAATTTAAGTTACTGAGCTCGAAAGGTCCCAGTTTTATTAATAACGAGATTGATTCTGTCCTCGGAGTAAAAAATACTCAACACAACGTTTTTGATGTTTGATAAAAAATAATTGCTGTATAATGTAGGCGTAAACAACGAGGCAAAATAATGGACGATTTCTTCGAAGCATTAAGTTCTAAACATAACAAACACACTATTGTTGATAAAATAGCATCTATACCGAGTAACTACGTTGGCAGCAAAAGACGACTTCTAGTTCATATCTTGGACGTTTTACAAGAAGAAAAGATTGAGTTTGACAGCGTTTTTGATGCCTTTTCTGGTAGCGCGATGGTCTCATTACTTTTCAAGACTATGGGCAAAAAAGTTATTTGTAATGATTTACTTACTTCGTCTGCCATTACTGCTGTTTGCTTATTGGAAAATCAGGACATACCTCTATCTAAAAACGAATTATATTTTCTATGCAAAAACGTTCCTGATGAATATGGAACTTTTGTTTTGGATAATTATTGTAATAAGTTTTTTACCGAGAAAGAATGCAAATTTTTAGATAGATACAAGGCTAACGTTGCAAGTTTGTGCGGTCCTCAGTATTATTGCGGGCTTGAATTGATCAATAAAGCCACTCTTATGAGCATTCCTAATAGTAACTTTTCTGTTTATGGCAAAGATCTAAAGTCTATTCGTTCTACCCATACGGTTGGACAATCTTTCTGGACTGAAAAATGGAGAGATACAACTAGAAAACGTAGAGACTCTAATAACGAAATAATGTTTGGAAAATCTGTAAACGAAATGTATATGAAGTACAAAAGTGCGTTTTCTCTTTTTGCAATGGAAAACCACGTTAATCAGCACTGTTTTATTGGAGGAAGATACTACAACGGACAAACGATAGCTAGTTTAGAACATCGTCTTAAACATAATAAAGACAAGGGCAAGGAAATAGATAGAATACCGATAGAGTTGGACAAATTTAAAGAAGTTATGATCAATGGGACCAATGGGATCAATGGGACCAATGGGACCAATGGAGAGGGATGTGTTTTTAATTCAGACATTATAGACATTCTGGAATCTAAGTCGGTAAAAACAGATCTATTATACCTTGATCCTCCTTATGGCGGGGCTAGTAGCGATTATGCCGTTTTGTATAGATTTTTAGAGGAATATTTGTACGAACGTAAATTAGAGGATATGGAGCACATTCAGAGAGGAAGCGCAAGGTTTAGTAAGAAGAAGGGTTATCAAAATCAGTTTGAGCATCTTTTGTCTCTTTGCGGAGATTTTCCAATGTGGCTTATCAGTTATAATGACTCATCGTATGCTAATTTAGATACTATAACCTCTACAATTAAGAACGCTGGGAAATCAACTGTAAAGGTTTTTGATGTTCCGATAACTTATCAATATCGTAAGGGTAAAAATATTGTTGATCCTGATTATAAAGATTTTCAAGATTGCGGTAGGAAGGGCAAAACTCACCTTCAACGAGGAACCGAATATTTAATACTGGGGGCATCATGAATTTAGAACAAAGACATAAAATTAGACACGCTTTAACTGAACACATCAAGGGTTATAAGGCGGTAAGTATTTATCTTGAAATGGCCTATAACGGTCTATCTCCTATTCTATGTAAATTAGCCCATCTCCTCTTTGATTTGACAATTAAAAACATCAATTATAAAAAAGAAGGACATATTAAAGAGGGCAGGGGTAGAATTCATACATGTACCTTGATAACTATAGATGATGTTTTGGATAATGCCAACTCAATTAAATATAACGAAGGCAAAAAGAAAGAGAATGACAGATCTAATTGGAAAAAACATATTACTGATTTACATGATCAAAACATTTATTACCACTGGAAGTTTGATAAGTTTTACATTTTTATTATGGAACGGGAGCTTGGTTCTTGGCTATGCTATAACGATAAGGGGTGCGTTACTCCATGCACTATGAGAAAGATATTGGTTCGGGCAGATGATATGTTGGAGTGCATGGCTCTATTCGTAAGGCAAATAGGAATGAAGCCAGATTACGATGCCATAAGAAATAGTTTTGGATTATTTATAGACGGTATGGTTGGCAAAATGCATCCTTTTATTGCTTCGGAAAATTTACCTCGATGGAAAGACGGAGAGAACCTTGATAAATATTTAGGGCATCTTGGAGATCAGTTAGAAAAATTAGAAAAGTTTTACGGATTAATTGATGGTCCCGAATTTATAGATAGACTTCCAGCCCTAGTGAGGAAAAAATATCTTGATGATCTTATGAGAGGAGATAAAATGCCAAAAGACAAAGAAATTAAGTTATGCAAAGAAATAGTGCCCTCTGGGGATTCTTCTAATTTAGCTAAAAAACCGAGAAAGCCCAGAGAGAAGAAAAAGAAAAAAGATATTCCTGTCTCAAACGGTAAGCCCCAAAAACAATCTTATAACGAAGCCTTAAATCCTTTCGAAGGGGCTCCGTATTTTGTTAGATATTATCGGGCATTTTTACAGCAGTATTCCGGCAATACTAGGATACAGTTTGATAAATTTGGTTGTGACTCAGAGATTGCCGCAGAAGTATTAGATTTACTAGAAGAGAAGGGACGAAAAAACAAAGAATTTGTAAATGCATGGTTCGAGTATTTTTTCGATCATAAACTTAAGGGACATAAGATTTACAAAGCCAATAATACGTCTATGAGAGAGTTGCGTTATACATTCGAAAGATTTAATGAACTTTTTTATATTCCGCAATAAACTGTATAATAATTGACAGGAGGATAATTAGAGGATAATTATGAAGAGCGAAGTGCAAGAGTTGGATCTTAGGGAAACGAGAAAGGTGCGTCAAAAAGCGCTGGCGTTTCTGAGAAGAGGCAGGTTAGCTTTAATCCCAGAAGAACATCTATGCATTAATAAGGAAAACTTCAGTGACTTACTCGATGAACAATATATATTAGATAACGCAACAGAATATAAGAAAATTTTTGGAAATAACTATAAGGCCAAAACAACTGAAGATTTTGCAGAATATGTTTACAATAACACAGATGATATTCTTAAAAAAGATATTATTATCATAGATGGAGGAAACGCATTGGCAAGAAGAAGAGCTGGCTTTGCGTTGCTATTCAGATTTATAGTAAGCGATAAATGGGGTTTATATAAAGAATGCGTTGCTCTTGCTCATAAATTTGAAATGCTGGATTCTTCTTTGGATTTTACAAGAAACGACTGGGTTGATGTACTAAAAACTCAAGATGTAATTTTTATTAGCGAATTTGAACCATCCTTCTTTAACGAGCATTTTTGGGTCGGGACATTTTTCGATGAATTTTTAGTTACTAGGTCTATGGATCACAAATCAACTATAATTTCGTTTTCATATCCACTTAGTAAAGAAACAATACTGAAAAATACGAAATGTGGTCGATGTATAGCAGACTTTTCAGCTAGAATAAATCCATCTCGTCAAGCCTTTAGAGTGAGAGTTAAACCTTATGAGCCAAAATAATACAATTCCTAACGAAGAAGTGGTTCGTCTTGCAGAAAAAGAAGAGCCTCGTTTGCTCAGTATTTTACTTAGAGACAAAGACTGTTTAACGGACGCAATATCTTTTGGCATCCGTCCGACCCAAAATAACAAACCGGGTCATTTTCTGGTTCCTATTAATAGCTTTCTTTTTGCAATAATGTATAAAAACTTCATGAAATATGGAACCTTACTTACTAGAAGCGCAATGGATAGCTTAGTTGATATGCAGGACAATATTACAGACGAAAGAAAAGCCTCCCTCAAAGGACATTGGGATAAGGTTTGGAATCGCCATGACGTAGATAGAGAAGATTACGAGATGCTCAGGACTAATATTAATGGCAGATATGTTCAATGGCAATTTTTCGAGATATGGAAGAACGGCGATCAAATTATTAAATCTACATCAGAACACGAAGAACATGTTAAGGGATTTATCAAAGATGTTACTTCTATCAAAAATCTAGACCCAGATCCTTATTCTGTTGTTATGGGTATTGACGAGGGTATGAAAAAAGCAATGGAGCATGTTAAGGAACGTAGAGACAATCCAAATGTTACAGATACTATTAAAACAGGTATAGATGGTATAGATAATATTTACAATGGATTTGAGAGGGGTTCGTATACGGTTGTTAGTGGTATGATCAATGGAGGCAAAACCACATTATTGATGAACATGGGCTTTAATATTGCCAAAATGGGACACGACGTTGCTTATGTCAGCCTTGAAAAGAAAGCCGAATTGTTTTTTAGAAGAATTTTAGCCCTTCATGCATTAACTGATTATAACCGAATTAAGAGGGGAGGTAAAGACGACTGGGGATTAACAGATTATTGGTATGGTAAACTTGAAGCTGCTGCCGCTGATATTAGAGATAACGTTAAACCTCATTACGATTGCTTACAATTTGTTCAAAAGACCACATTGACTCGTATTCTTTCAGAGATTGATAAAATAAGAACAATGAGACATATAGATGTTTTGATTGTCGATTATTTACAGGTAATTGGCTTTGAAACTAATCATCCAAATAGACCCGACTTGGATTTGGCAGACATTCATCAGAGATTAATGGCATATGGTCGCAAACATAATCTGGTTATTTTTACGGCACTTCAGCTTAAAAGTTCATCTAGTAAGGATATACGAAAGAAATCTCAAAAAGTAGCTACCGATGCCGATGTTACTTCTGTTGAGGTGAATACAGAGGATTACTCAGGATCTCAAATGATTATTGCTGATGCCGATAATGCTTTGGGATGCGTTCTTAATAATGATCATCCTGCTACAAAAATGTGGATTTCTGTAAGTAAGTCTAGGGATGATGAATCGAAAGGGCTTATTACTCTCGATTTTGACGGTAAGATTGGTAGAGTCTCTGATCCAGAATATACCGTAGATCAAATTAAGGCTACTCAGGATTTACTTTATGACTCCAATTTAGACCGCAACCAGCTTGAAGAGAAACTTAAATCAGACGACGATTTGTTTAAAACTATGGAAGAAAACGAAAACAAAGAAAACGTTAAACCCGAAGAACCCGAAGAAATCGAAGAAATCGAAAAACCAAAAGGCAATCCCATTGAAGACCTAGATAAAGAAGAACCACAAATTATTGACGAAGACGAATCGAAAGAATTGCCTCCGGAAGAGAGAATTGGGCCAGATTTGTCAGATGTAGATTTAGACGATGATTCAAGCGGAAATGTTGAAGATATGTTCGGACCTGATTGATATAATTTAATACAATGGCAATTAATAAAACAAATTCGTCTTTCTATCTCTACGATTTTATAAAGAAGAAAGTAGATTTAGCAGAGTTTTTAGAGACAGAAGTTGGTTGTACTTTAAAATGGTTTGAGGTGGGTGTCTCTGCTGCCACTATTTGTCCAATGCCCCATCATTCAGAATATAAGCCATCTTTTAGATTGAAGTTTTTAGAGGAAGATGGAATATGGATTTATCAATGTTTCGGGTGCGGGTCTAAGGGTACTATTATTGATTTTTGTATGGAGTATTACGGGCTTAATAACTCCTCGGAAGCTATATGGTTTATCTGTAAAAAATTTGGTTTCAAAAAAGATGTAGAGCTAGTTGCCGAATCTTTAAAAGACGTTAAGAAAAATATAAACCATCAGAGAAAATTGGAGTGTGCTCATGTTGTTAGCGCCAATCAATGTAGATCTTTGTTAAGGAGAGATTATAAGGCTCATAGTAAATGGGTTGCTGCATCGTATCGTAGAATGAATAAGGCTCTCGATGATGAAGATATTTCGACCATTGAAGAAGTTGGGTTCGAAGCATCATCCAAAATGAGGGGGTGAGCATGGAAAGCGTCGTTTGGAATCTGACATGAGCACACGAATTGAAAAGGCGGCAAAAGCGTTTGAGCGTGGAATGCGGACAGACTCCGCTGGCGAGCGCGAAGCGTGCCGACGCGCATGTCTCCGGCTTTTGGCGAAAGAACTTGGGGTGACGTTCGACCCCGACGAGCGGGTTGATCCCATTGAACGGTGGGGACTGAGAGTTGAGAGGACAGAAATACATGTGCCAGTTGCATGATTCCAACGCAGGAGGATTCAGAATGAAGGCAAAGCGGCCATTTTGGGTACGAGTGAAAGGTTTTGTTGGGTGGTGCAAGCCCCGTCCGGTGCAGCTTGGCGGACACCCGACAATCCCGTGGGGGAAGATTATTGCCAAGCCACGGTCAGACGGTGGCTACAGCCTATTGTGCCACGGCATACAGATAGGATGGGTTCGCGCTGGAGAGGTTGCGCCCGGCGAAGACGTGCAAGCGGCGATGCGTAACCTTGCGAGGCCCGTCGAGACTCTTGCACTCAACGATGGGCTTCACCGGACTTCGGAAGCCCCGCACAACAAGAAAGGTTAGACATCATGGATAACACAAAGCAAGACCAAGGCGAAGGTACGGGTGAAAGCCCTTGTTCGACGATTGAGTTCACAGATGGTTGCCCCGGCAAGGGGTGTCAGATTTGCGGTGATCCGGTTGAAACACGCTTTGGGGGCTGTTTCCGGTGCGCCGACGCTGAGTCGGTCATTGCGACGGGCGAGGATATGTGGGGTAGGAAAGTGGCTGAGACGCCGATGGAGAAGTTGCGCTACGTCCTGAAGGCATACGGCATTACGTCGAACACCGGGAGTCACCGGCAGGAGGAAGCAGGACAATGAAAAGCGTACAGCCAAACAAATCACCACGGGAACGGAGAGAAGCGTTGCTTGCGGAAAAACGCGCTTCCTCCTGTACGAGTGGACTCCCTTGTTCGGAATTTGCGGTCGAGCGGTGGGAGTGCGACTACTGCGGAAAGGCAGCGCCTTGTATTGTGGAGATCCACTTCACGCGCACACCACACCCGCACGTCGAGGCGCAGTCCCGCTTCCGCAAGCGGACGTGCGTTTGCGGGGAGAGTCACGTCACGGACTGGAAGCAGATTCCGAACGCCACGAGTGAGCGGACCGAAACCCGCTCGGAAAGGACCACATGAAAACAGAGACAACGCAAGCGCGGGTTTCGGGTACGCTCGACCCGATTGTTCGACGGTGCATCGGGTACGGGCCGCATGAAGGCAAGTGCGAGAATGAAGCCGGGACACCGTGGGGGCCGCACTGGTGTATGCGGTGCGACAAAATCAGACTGGCAACGATCTCGAAGAACCTGACGGACATAGTGAACGCCTTTCCGTCGAACGCCGGAACTCACGTTTCGGCGCGTAGCGACGATAACCTGGAGTGATTTGTTATGAGTATGAGCGAATGGACGCCTGAAAGTATCAGACAGTACGAGAGAG
>Ga0114919_10004793_pt1 | contig 10844 bp, 8 predicted proteins | sample BlataG_FD_88682 | JGI IMG/M metagenome (GOLD analysis project Ga0114919, IMG submission 88682) | Deep subsurface microbial communities from Black Sea to uncover new lineages of life (NeLLi) - Black_00105 metaG | ecosystem: Environmental > Aquatic > Marine > Oceanic > Sediment | place: Atlantic...
AATTTAAAAGATGAGTGTGATATTGAAGACGTTGCTATTGAAGACATTAGACATTTTTTTAATTCCTTCGCTGAAAATGTTAAAATGAATTTACATTTACATGTACTCTACGGTGAGGATCAACATCATATCGTTGAAGCCGCTTTCAAAGCACTTGCATGGGCAATAAAAGAGGCAAAAAAAATTGTTTCCGATGAAATACCTTCTACTAAGGGAATTCTCTAAAATAAGATCTTCAAAATTTCTCATTAATATCAAAAGATTATGTAAAGTTTTAAAATTAATTTTGATTAAATTCTTTATATATTTTAAGAATATCAAAATAGTTTTAATTTAAGAGTTGAATTAAAATGGGTTTACAAGATCTTGGTAGATTATTTAAAGGCAGAAATATTATATTCGGTATTTTAGTTATTTGGCTAATTACGGCATACACAATTCTTTACTTTGCATTGTATCTTAGAGATATGGTTTTCTTGGCACGATTAATATTCTATCCATTATTACTTGTTTGCTTAGTATTATTTGTCTATACTGCGTTTTTTCGGGGAGATATAAGGCACTTTACTTGGAAAAATTTAGGAAAGGCAGGAGGATTCGTTGGAATATCAATAGTCATTTATATTATTGTTGGGTATGTTGTTTTCGTTGGTATGATTGATTTATTCACATCGTTACTATTTGTCGTCAGCATTTTTTCTTACATTGCCATAACAGCAGTGTTCTCAATGTACTTTTGTTTCGAGCAAGGTGTTAAATTGGACGACACAGTTTATAAGGCCCCCACTGGTCTTGCTTTCTTTTTACGCTGGGGTTTGTTCATTTTATGCATTCTTATTAGTTTTTTCATGGTATGGTATGGACCACGCTACATTGCTCAAAACGCGCCGCTAGAACAAAGGAAAGTTGAATCAGGTGCTTTAGGGATTATGCTTGCTTGGTTGCCATTATTAACTGTTGGGATAATTGTTGGTTTAACAGTAGCGGCAATTGTAATTCTACTTATAAGGGGAAAATTTAATGCATGGCTGGGTATTTTCTTTTTCTTCATCTCAGCATATGTTACATTCTTAATGGTGGGAGCTCTGTTTACAGTGAGAAGCGGGAATACTTTACCTATTCTTATTGCGAGAATGGTAATGTTCGGTTTTGATATGTTTCTTTTACTTGTAACCCTCGGGGGACTTGTAGGTAAAAAAGCTGACCTTATTGGTGAAAAGTTAAAGGTTATAAATTCTGATGCAATTATGATTTGGTTAATTTTTGCGAAAGCGGCATTTGAATATTCTGACTATGTATTACCTTCTGGGGAATTAACATTGATGAAAGGTGTTGCCATATTTTACCTAATTATTCCCTTATGTGTTCTGATGGGTATTATTGGAATAGCGAAATATGGCTCTATGAAGAAAGCAAGAAAACGAGTAAAAATCAAGAAGAAGCGTGTAAAGAAAAGCAAAGCACAAGTGGATCAAATTAAAAAGGATAGAGCAAAGTCAGAACTCGAAGCACAGAAACAAGCTGAAAAAGAAGCAAAGAAGCGAGCAAAAGAAAAAAAATCAAGTTAAAAAAAAATATTTTTTTTATTTTATTTTTATTCACGATTGTAATTTAAAAATTTTCATAGTAAACATTAATCTTTGAGCTTAAAGACATGAATATTGGTTATAAGGACTTTTCTTCTGATAAACTTCAATTAACGTTTGTTCCACCAGAATATTGGAATAATTCAAATAGCGGATTTAAATTATTAAATGATAACATTATCCCAGAAGATTCCAATTTTTTCATATTATGGTGCGCATCAAGTCAGACCGAACAAGAACTTTCAAAAAAAATCCAAAATTTATTTCCAAATATTCCTGTAGATAAATTATACACCTGCAAAATCGGATTAGCTCTACCTTTTGATAATCAATATTTTGAGATTAAATCCCTTTATGGAAAGATAATGCCACTTTCTCCAGCAATTAACTTACTATTTAGTTTACAATTACTTGAAGATCAGGATCGTAATATAAATATTCATTATAGTAATTCAATTAAAACATGGGCCTATATTACCAAATTAATTTTTGAGTTAATAAATCGTGGAAATTTCGTTCCTATTTTAGAAAAAAAATCTGATGAGATATATAAGGGGCGTTGGCATCTACTTTTAAAAACTCAAGGTGACAATGAGAGATATAAAGCAATTCTAAGAAATAGTTCATGGTCAGCGTTCAATTTACCGATTAATTTTATCTCAATGGATGGGAAAAAGATCCATAAAACTGATGGTCTATGGCATCCCTCATATTTGTTTTCAAGATTTATGGATAGTATTGGAGATACAATTATAAGGTCGACCTTGAAAAAGACAAATTTTCAGACTTTTAAGGATTTTTTTAGTGCTGAAATTTTAAAAGAAAAAAGAAAGGAAGTTAGTTTGAGTTGGGATTATAAATTTCTAAAAGCTCTAATAACTAAAGATGATAAGTTTGTGATTCATAAATTTCACGAAACTATCATATCTACAGTCGTTAATAATTGGGTTCAAATGATTCAGGGATCTATCTATAATAGAGGTTTCTCCTTTACATTAGAATTAAAATATCCTAAAGAAAATGAAGATGAATGGCCATTAGTCTTCTCTCTTACATTACAGGAAAATAAAACATATTCATTGAAAGAATGTTTGAAGGGGGATAAAAAAGGGGAAATCTTAAAATATTGTGATAATGAACTACAGTTTTTTGAAATGATATTAAGATCATTAGGAAATGCGGCTCTAATTTTTCCTCCAATCGAACGAGCTTTAGAATCAGAAATTCCAAGTATGATTAATTTGAATCCCACGGAAGTAATGGATTTTTTAAAGTATCCAAAAGATTTATTAATTCAAAGTGGATATAACATCATTCTTCCCGAGGTTTTTACCTACGGGGGGCAGCAACGATTAACTCCACGATTAATTATACATTCAAAGAAACAGAAAAAAAAAGAGCGCATATCAACTGATATCCCAACATTATTTGATATCACTTCAATGTTCAATTATAAATGGGAAGTCTCTCTTCAAAACTCTGAGCTTACAGAAAAAGAATTAAATGAAATAATTGAATCAGAACAACCTTTAATTAAATGGCGCGGCAAATGGATCATGGTTAACCAACAAGACGTTGAAGATCTACGCAAAATCTCAGAAAAACATACAATGACAGGAACAATCAGTTATATGGAATCATTAAAATCAGGTTTAACAGGTAAAATCCAATTACAAGAAAATGGGAATCAATATGAAGTAGTTGTTGAGGGGGATTTAGAAGATATAATCGAAAGATTAAAGTCAATTGATAAGTTCGAAAAAATTGAATGCCCTCCTTCATTCAACGGCATACTGAGGCTATATCAGGAAACTGCACTTACATGGATGGGAAATATGACCAACTTTAATTTTGGTCTGTGTTTGGCAGATGATATGGGATTAGGTAAAACAATTCAGGTCCTAGCCTTTTTACTTCATCTCAAAGAGAAGCATATGAATAATCAAGGGAGTATTTTAATAATTTGTCCTACCTCAGTTTTATTTAACTGGACTCGAGAAATCGATAAGTTTGCCCCAGACTTAGAAGTAATCCTACACCATGGACGAGACCGAATAAAGGATGTATCAAAAATATCTGAATATCTAAAACCTCATCAAATCATTCTTACTTCTTTTGGAACAATTCGAAATGATATCGCCTTTTTAGAGACCATTCCATTTAAAGGAATCATTGTTGATGAAATCCAGAACATAAAAAATTATACATCTAAACAGACTCAAGCTATTTATAAATTACAAGGGCAATTTAAAATCGGATTGAGTGGGACTCCAATAGAAAATCGTCTAATGGAATTATGGACTCTCTTTGAATTTTTAAATCCTGGACTTTTAGGAGAGAGAGCAGAATTTCAAACAAATTTCATACTCCCTATTACACGGTTTCAAGACCAAGATGCGATTGATAAATTAAAAAAAATAATTTCACCTTTTATCCTACGCCGGGTTAAGACAGATAAGACAATTATTTCTGATTTACCAGAAAAGAACGAAATGAAAATTTACATTGAATTAAGTAAAATTCAAGTAAAACTATATAAAGAATTAGTGGATGAGGCATTGAAAGATGTTGAGAGTAAACTAAATAATAAAATAAATGTTCTAAACCTGTTAATCAAATTAAAGCAATTATGCAATCATCCTTATCATTATCTTAAAAAAACAGCACCAACTTTTGGAAATGGAGTGAAGTTAAACGATTTTGTTTTACAATCTCAAAAGTTAGAGCGTTTAATAGAAATGACAGATGAAGTTATTTCAAATGGAGAAAAAGTTCTAATATTTACACAATTCACAAAAATGGCAGAAATTATAAAAAAAGTTCTAGAGGCAAAATATAATTTTAAAATTCTTTATTTTCATGGAGGGGTTCCAGAAAAAAAAAGAAGTGAATTAGTTGATGAATTCCAATCTGAAGATCTCGAGAGTTCCCCTATAATGATTCTCTCTTTAAAAGCAGGTGGTACTGGTTTAAATTTAACTCGTGGAACAACGGTTGTTCATTTTGATTCACCTTGGAATCCTGCCGTTCAAGATCAAGCGACCGATAGGGCATATAGAATAGGACAAGACCAAACGGTCAATGTGTATCGATTTATTGCAATTGGAACAATTGAGGAAAAGATAGAACAATTACTTGAAGAAAAACGTGAGTTGTCCAGAAAAATTATCGACGGTCATGATGATTCATGGATTTCAAAGCTTAATCAAGATGATTTATTAAATCTCCTATCATTTGATAAATAGATGTTTTCTAAATTTAAAATATTCCAACCAAACCTAAGTTAATCTAGGTTAATTTCTTAAATTTTCTTTTCGATGCCAATAACCAGGAGGAGGTATTTTTATATTCCATCTTCTACAATAATCACCTACTAAGTGGTTATTTATTGAAACTCCAAACAAATCATCATGCAATTTTGCAATTTCAGCGTGAGGTATTAGCCAAACAAGAGTTTCAAGCTCCTTTTTAGTAAAACCAAATTTTTTTTTCGTTAGTGCTAATTTAATAGCTCGCTCTGCTTTTTCTTTACTGCTCTGCATTCTAATTCTTTTCCTAAGCATACTATTTTGAAAGTTATCCAGCATATCATTAAATAAATCTGCTCCCAAAGTTAATCTATAAACAGATCCTTTTACAAACCTATTTTTAATATATCCGCCCTTACTTTCTTTATATTTTATGCTATATTTTATATTAAAATATTCTCTTATTTGTTCTAAGAATTTTTTACTTCTACAATATATAGCAGAGGTTCCCTCTTCTCCATCCCCATCAAAATAACCAAGAGTGAAAGCTAAGTATAATTCTCTTTTGGAAAGATTAGGTAGTTCAATATTATATGATTTCATTTTTCCTATAATAAAACCATTTTTAATTAAATTATCTTTGAACTCTTTACATTGAAATGTCATTTCTAAATAATTAGATTCTTCAAAACTCTTTACTCTTAATTCTTCTTTTTTAAAACTTATATATTTTGAATTTAAACCAATAGTTGCAATATATCGATATAATTGTAAAGAATCCTTTTTATTTAATCCAACCCCAATTACATGGTCCTTTTTTTTAGATGCTTTTTGTATCCACCCCTCAGCAAACAACCAACCCAACCAATACGCCTTTTCCTTAGTATTGATAAATTTAAAATAATCTGGTTTTAAATCAGGATGAAAGATGAAATATTTCTTAACAGTGGATTTCGGTAATTTATTCAAATTGCGATATTTTTCAATGACTCTTACTGAATTCATACTTTTTTCTCCAAACTGAGAGTTTAAATTTTTTTCATAACTTTTTAGAAAATCTAGAGCAATTTTAAAGTCTGGATTGTATCTTGCTTTATATAAACAATTCTCAATATGCTTCTCGACTTGTCCTAGAATAATGCTAAGTCGTGTATTGCTTAATTTTCCTTGATATAACACTTGGACTTGCTCTTTTAACTCATTAAGAAACATTATTGTAGTGAAAATACTAATTATTCCCATTCCTCCTCTGATTCTTTAAAAGAATCTGAATAAAAGATATTTACCTAAATTTAATTAAAAAAATTGTAGATTTAATATCCAGGAGTGTAAAAATTTTATAATTTAAAATCATTTAATTATCAAAAAATTAAATTGAAATTTTATTATAAAACTTATTATAAGATCAATATGGTATTTTTCTTCAAAATACTGAAATAATCAAAAATTAATTCATAATTTTATAAGAAAAGGAGTCTACAACATTAGAAAAGAAAGAACAAGCATGAAAAGTGAGAAGAAAATAGAAAATAACAATTTTAACCGCAGAATTAAAAAAAATAAGCCTGAGAGAGGTTACAAAAGTGCTTATGAGAGACAACGGACTCAACAAGAAGTACAACAGATAAAAGAGAATTTAATAAATTTCGCAAAGACATCTTGGGGTAAAAAATGGATACAATCAATCTTAAGCACTGGACGTCCTTTTAGAATGCAGCGAGGAATTGATTATGCGAAAGATGAAGAAAGAATTGGAAATATCCTAATTAATCCAGGAGAAATATTTGCAACTGTTCAAGGTACAGCACCTACCCCTTATCGAGTAAGAATAAAATTTGAAATGATTCCAGAAGAGGGGTGGAAAGAAATTCTTAATTCATTAGCAAATAAAATATTAAATCTTGTCAAATTATTAGAAGGAGAATTACCTGAAGATATTACTAAGATTTTTACGGAACACAATTATCCTCTCTTTCCTGATTCGATAAAAAGCTCAAATGCAAAATGTTCATGTCCAGATCAAGCCATTCCATGCAAGCACATTGCTGCCGTAATATTATACCTCGCTCTCGTTCTTGACTATGATCCCTTTATTCTTATGCAATTGCGTGGAAAGTCAAAAAGTGAAATGTTAAGCGAATTGAGACTACTGCAATATGTAGATAAAGAAATAATTAACGCAAAAACTGAAAAAAGCCAGAAAATTGAAGAAAAAACAGAGTACTCATTCAAATTACCAAAAATTACAATTGCAGAAATAACTAAAAAAAAACCTAAATCTGAAGATATTCATAAAATAGGATTCAAATTCAAAAAACCGGGTAAGATTTTAGAAACTTTAGAAAATCTAGGTGTTCCTCCTAACCTAAATAATCCTAAGGCCTTTGAAACTGTTTTTCGAGCGATTTATCGCAACGTATCCACCGATATATATAAAAAAGCTATGGAAATGGAAAAAATTTAAAAATTTATCTTAAACTTTTAGCTTTTACATAATTCCGCAAAATTTTATCCCATTTTTCAGCCAAATCATTAAGTCCTGTTTCTCTAAATAATGCGACTGCTCGAAAGATAAGTTTCGCCACGTTAGGTTCTAATCTTAAAGAACTCACATCATCATTATCAATCATAAATAGAGAGCAGTAGGTAATAGATTTAAAAGGTTGTAATACGCTGATAATTTACAACGAATATGACAAAATTAATATCTTTTAATAACTACATTTAAAACAAATAAGCCAATATTATTTTTAAAAAATTAATTAAAAAGAAAGGTTTGCTTAGAGTGGAGAATCTCTTTAAAACTTTACTAAGAAACTACATGAATGATGTTAGTGGTGTTGAAGCCGTAGCTGTTTGTGATCGAGATGGTTTAATTATTGCCTCAGAATCCAAGGAAGAAGACGAAGCAGAATCTGTAATTGGTGTAATTTCGGTTGTTCTCGATAGTTATATGGATAGAATTAAAAGAGAATTTGGCACAGAATCGAATTTTTTTAACATTACATCAACAGCAGAGAAGAAATTTGCATTTTCTTCTCATGGACCTCACTCCATTTTAACAACAATTGCAGATCCATCCACCTCTGATACACAACTAAGAGTTTATTCTGAACATATCGCATCAAAAGTGGAACTACTTATAACTGGAGAACAAATTTCCTTAGATATTCCTGAACTAATTCGTGTTTTATCGAAATCCAAGGAAGGTATACTTCCTCAAGGTGAATTCAATACAAAAGTAATTTTATGTGGTGATTACCAAGTTGGAAAAACCTCTTTAATTAGGAGATTTGTTGAGAACTCATTTCAGGAGAATTACATTAGCACAATCGGCGTTGAGATCCATAAAAAAGTCGTAGATGTGAGTTCAGGAACATTAATTAACTTCCTAATTTGGGATATCGGAGGACAGATAACTCAAATGGCACCATATCGAAATAGATTCTATTCTGGAGCAAACGCAGCTTTTATTGTTGTAGATCGATCACGACCTAATAATCAAAATAGCATTAAATTTTGGTTTGATGATATTAAAAAATCTATCCCTGCGGACATTCCCGTTGTAATCGTTGGAAATAAATCTGATTTGGTTAATGAGATTGTAGTAAGTGAATTAGATATTAAAAATATTGCTGATGAATATGGATTTCATTATATTTTCACTTCGGCTAAAACAGGCGATAATGTTAATGATAGTTTTTTCTATATCGCATTCAGATTTTTAGAAACAGTGTAAATAATAATATTATTTAATTAATTTTATTTAGTATATGTTAATTTTTGTTATAAAGTTATTAGAAATTTAAAGGAGGTGAACAGTAAATAGTATTAGAGGTAAAATTCAACGAAATATTTGCTACTTGAAACGCTGCTGGTTATCTAATGGGATTTTCTATTAAAGAAATCACGTTTAAAGAAAAATATCTACTTTACCTTACTGAATCGACATTAGCAGGACCTTGGTTTAGTTTTAAATTAAGAGGAGACACAATTGGAACAGTGCCAGTAATTTTAAAAAATGTTGAACCAACACCTATTTATCAGCTTGTAAATAGCCGTACTGGTACCGCAATAGACAGAATTACTCTAGATTTCGATATTAAGGAATATTTAAAAAAATTGATTAATGAGAATAAACTGGAGCCTATTATATTTAAAGACGAATTACACAAAATACGTTTATATATTGACATCTTTCTGCGTCGAGGCCAAGCTCCATATATGAATACATACTTCACATTAAAAAATAATTCCGATTTTGATTTGAATGACTTCTCAATGTATTTTGTATTCGATTTTGATGTAAATGGACTCGAAGGATTTGATGATGATATTGCGGGGTACGATAATGAAAATGATATTATATATCAATACGATAATACGGGGTTACATGCTGGATTTTCAACTATTTCTAAACCAACACACTATGAAAGCATCTTAACTAGAGAATTTAAAGTTAAGAAAAACAAATTAAATCTGTCCAATAGTATACATAACGAACCTAGTGAAATTCTTTCTGCTCTCCAAATAGAATTTAAAACTCTTGCGCCTGAGCATTCTTTTCAAACGGCATTAACTATAAGTGGTGGATTCAATAAAGAAGAACTCGTTAGAAACATTATGGATGGCAAAAAAGATGCGATAAAATACCTATTCCAAGTAAACAGATCAATCAAATCAGAACAGCGAAACATTCAAGAGGTAGGATTTATAAAAATTAATCAGCAACAAGCTCAAGATTGCAAATAATAAATCCAAAATAATGATTCAAATAAAAAACCCGGTTATGGAAAGTTATTTGATGAAATCCTTGCGAAGGAATGGATTTAAAATAAAAAAAAATTTATTTAAAAAAGTAAAAAATATCTCTTAGTTTTATTTTTATATACTTCATATTCGTTTCCATAGATTTTTAAAAGAATTTTCTCTTCGTTAAGAATTTGCATATGGATTGAAATCAATGTAACTATCATAAATAAGAGAAAAAATAAATTTGGTTGAACCAGAAACAAGGTAATTACAATTCCATCCAAACCCAAAAAGATAGGATTTCGGGATAAATGATAAATCCCACGTGTAATCAAATTATCAGGATTTTGATTGTCAATTCCTACTCTCCATGATCTTCCCATAGTGTAAATAGCAATCCACATAACGATTAGAAAAATTACCGCTAACATATAACCTGTATAAGTGATCCAAACAAGATTTTTTGACTCCCAAAGGTCCAAAAATAAGAACATGGGGATTGTTCTTATAGAATTAAATATAAAGATTATAGTATAGCATAGAAGGATTAAAACAAATCCAAAAATTGAAATAAGGTTTTTTATACCATTTTTAGTAGATAATGTTAAAGCTTTTATTCCCTTACAATGTAAAGTAATAATTCTTACTATTAAAAACGTCCAAAAACATGTAAAAAAAATCAAACTAAAGTAAAAGTTTATCATATTTTCAATACCTCCAAAAAATTGATTATTTATATTATAAATTTAAAATAAATCGCTAAATTTAAACAAATCAGTAAAAATAACAAAACATACTTTACTTTTTTACAGTATGTAAAAAGGATTTGATAAACAAGATTATTTATAATTCTAAATAACTAAATATCTATAAGTTGAATAATCAACAACATAAAAAGTTCTACAAGTCCTTTTCCTTTATCAGTTAATTGATAAAGGACTGATGGAGGTCTAGTATCTTGCACAGAACGCAATACTAACTTATATTTTTCAAGTTTTTTCAATGCATCTGAAAGTGATCTCGAAGAAATTCCTTCCAAGTGCCTCATTAATTCATTGAAAATCATTGGACCATGTACTTCAAGTTCCATTAATATTTGAACAGTCCATTTTTTTGTTATAATGTTTACAGCTTTATAAAAAAAATTCAATTCTAAACTTTTTCTCTCAGAATTATGATTTACTTCTTTTAAATGCGTATCAATAAGAGTTCTTAATACTTTACGAGAGTTGATTATTATTTTTTTTATTTCTTTTAT
>Ga0114919_10004795_pt1 | contig 10840 bp, 11 predicted proteins | sample BlataG_FD_88682 | JGI IMG/M metagenome (GOLD analysis project Ga0114919, IMG submission 88682) | Deep subsurface microbial communities from Black Sea to uncover new lineages of life (NeLLi) - Black_00105 metaG | ecosystem: Environmental > Aquatic > Marine > Oceanic > Sediment | place: Atlantic...
AATGTGTGCCATGGTATTGACGGCCAAAGCCCACCACGGCATGTGTGTGGGCTTTGTGGTCGGAGTAGTCCACTGAGGAGATTATTGCTCGGCGTCTACTTCTGGTCAAGCACTTCCAGCGGAGGCATGGGTTTGCCCTCCAGGTACGTCAGAGACGCCCCGCCGCCCGTGGAAACGTGGGTCATGCGCTCATCGAGACCCATTTGCTCGACCGCCGCTGCCGAGTCGCCCCCGCCTATGATGCTGACGGCGCCGTTGTCGGTCGCATTTGCGACGGCCGTAGCGACGGCCTTCGTGCCGCCTGCGTACGGCTCGCGCTCGAACACGCCCATTGGACCATTCCAGACGATTGTCTTGGCCTGGGCGATCACCTGGCCGAAGGCATCGGCGCTGGCCGGCCCGATGTCCATGCCCAACAGCGCCGCAGGAATGTCCGTGCCGTCGACGACCTGCGGCTTGTCGGAAGAGAAATCGTCGGCCGCGACGTGGTCGCACGGCAGGAGTATCTTCGCTCCGGCGTCGGCAAGGAGCTTTTTCATCGGCTCGACCTGTTTTTCTTCGACCAGACTTTTTCCGACGGCGAAGCCCTGGGCCTTCAGCAACGTATAAGCCATTGCCCCTCCGATCAGAATGCGGTCCACCTTGCTCAGCAGGGAGGAGATCAGCTTGATCTTGTCGGATACCTTGACGCCACCCAGGACAGCCACGAATGGCCGGGCAGGCTCGGCGACGGCGTCGTGGAGGAACTTGATTTCCTTCTCGACGAGGTAGCCCGCCACGGCAGGTCCGCCGGCGGCCTGGATCGCCTTGGCGACACCGTACATGCTGGCATGCTTGCGGTGACACGTACCGAACGCGTCATTGACGTACACGTCTCCGAGGGCGGCCAGGCCGGACACCAGGCCGTCCAGCGCCGCCTGCTGGCCGTCCGTCAGCTTGCCGTCGGGGTTCTTCTTGGCCTTGTCGGGGATTGTCTCGCCGATGTTGAATCGCAAGTTCTCAAGCAGCAGCACTTCACCTGGCGCCAACTTGTCAACCTGGTCCGTGGCTGCCGCCGAGACGACCTCCGGCGGGCCGAGGCCAGCGGGCTTGCCGAGCAGTTCGGCGAGTCTCTCTGCCACCGGACGGAGCGAGAACTCCGCCTCGAAGCCGTTGCCCGCGGGTCTGCCGAGGTGGCTCATCAGTACGAGCCTGCCGCCGTCGCCGAGCACCTTGTTGATGGTGGGCAGCGCCATCACGATCCGTCGGTCGTTGGTGACCTTGCCATCGGCGACGGGGCAGTTGAAGTCCACCCGCATCAGCACGCGCTTGTCGGCTACGTCTATGTCAGCGATTGTCTTCGTGACCATGGTGTGGTTTCTCTAGCTTTCGCTGCGAGTCGTCGGCCGCTAGGTCCGACTGTCGGACCAGCGCCGATGGTTACCGCCGGCGGTAGTAGTTGTCCGGATTGTACATGTAGTACACATCGCGCGGGTTGAGCCGCGGCAGCAGGGCGTATTCCTTGCCGTTTTCATCCGTGCCGAAAATGAAAAAGTCGTCCCACCACGAGTCGATCTCGCCTTCGGGCTTCTTGATGATGCCCTCTTCGCGGACCTCGGCGACCAAGTTGTTGATCCACTTGAGTTCCAACGCCTCGTCGGCGAAGACTTCCCACAGACCGTTGGAGTTGTCCTCGTACATCCGCTTGCGGAACTCCTCGACGGTGATGCCCATCTTCTCGGCGATCGGTCCGAGCCCCCGCTGCTCCCACTCGTTCATCTCTTCGAGGGCTTCTTCGCGCTCGGTGGTGCTGCCGACGGCGACGCTTTGGATTTCGTGATGCATAATCAGGGCGTTGGGGAAGGCGTAGGAATGCTCGGCCTGGGAGGTGATGATCGCTGCCATGCTGGCTGCCATCGATTTGACGACCACGTAAACGGGCGCCTCACTGGACTCGATGCTCTGCATGATCCGCCAGCCTTCCATGACCGATCCGCCCAGGCACTCGTCGATGACCAGGAATATCGGCTGTTCGGTCGACTGGTTGTTGAAGAAGTCAATCCGCTCGGCGATGTGCTGCCCCGTGCCTTCAATAATCAGCAGGTCCAGAGCGACACGCCGGTCGGAGATGTGCAGTGTGCCGTCGATCACCGGATCAAGGGGGTGGGGCACCTCAGCGTTGGTTTGCAGTTGCCAGTCTTCTTTCTGGCTGCGCAGGTCCAGTTGCAGGGCGAGGGTGTCCAGGGACGCCTGGACTTTGGCCTGCTCGTTGAGCATCTCCTGCATGGCCAGTTCATGTTCGAGCGTCTGTTGTTGCTGCTGGAGCTGGAGCGAGGCGATCTCGGCTTCCAGTTCGGCGGCCTGTTCTTTGCGCGCCAGGTCCTGCTGTTGCAGCTCGGCCGAGGCAAGCTCGCCTCGGGCCTGGAGCTTGGCGGTTTGCTGCCTCAATTCGGCCAGTGCCTCCTCGGCGACGGCCTGGGCGACGGCGGCTTCGGCGGCGCGTTGGGCGGCCCGCGCGGTCAGCCGTTCGGTCTCCATCGTCAGTTCCGCCAGTTCGAGCTGGTGCTTCTGCTGCATCAACTCGTACTCCGCGGCGAGGGCTTCCTTCTCGGCCTGGACCTGGGCCATGGCCTTCTGTTGCTGGGCGGCCAGGAGCGCCAGTTCGGCCTCAAGGCGGGCCGTCTCATCGGTTGTCTCGACGAGGGCGTCGGCCTGGTCCTGCTGGCGGAGCTGCTCCTGGAGTGTCCGCAACTGGGCTTGCTCCTCGAGCTCGGCGATCTGCTTCTGCTGGGGCGTGAGTTCCACATCTTCAGGCGGCTGCTCGTCGTTGTCCTGCGCGCCGGCCGGCAGGGCCAACGCCGCCAAGCATGCAATCACGAGAAAACGGCGGATCATCTGTGGTGAGGTCATCGCTTACACTCCTTCACACGTGGCCAGGAAAACGCGTCCGATTGGGGTTATCCCTCTTGGCCAGAGCATACGCATACGCCGCCGGCGGGTCCAGCACAAAACCAGACCCGGCGGCGATGGGCCGACGGGCCTGGGAGCGTGGCGGCGGTGATGCCCGCTAGACCTGGCCGAGCTACAGGTCCGCGAGCTTCTCGATAAGGTCGGCTGTGCGGCAGGAGTAGCCCCACTCGTTGTCGTACCACATTGTTACCTTGATCATGTCGCCGTCAACGACCAGCGTGTTGCAGGCGTCGAATATCGAGCTGTGCGGATTGTGCACAATGTCGGCTGATACGATGCCGTCGGCGTTGTACTCCAGGATGCTCTTCATGGGCCCGTCGGCGGCGGCCTTGATCGTCGCGTTGACCTCTTCGATGGAGGTCTTCTTGGCTACGCTGACCGTCAGATCGGTGATCGAGCCGACCGGCACGGGCACGCGCAGGGCGTAGCCGTCCAGCTTGCCCTTCAGTTCCGGCAAGACCTTGCCGACCGCCTTGGCTGCCCCGGTTGTCGTCGGGACGATATTGATCGCCGCGGCGCGGGCACGGGTGCGCTTGCTGTGGACCTGATCGACGAGGCCTTGGTCGTTCGTATAGGCGTGGATGGTCGTCATGGCGCCTTTGACGATGCCAAAGGTGTCGTTAAGCACTTTGGCAACGGGCGCGAGGCTGTTGGTTGTGCAGGACGCGTTGGAGACGGTCTTGGTCTCGGCCGTCAAGACGTCATCGTTAACACCGAGCACGACGATAGCGTCGGGCTCATCCTTGGTCGGCGCGGAGATCACGACCTTGTCGGCGCCGGCCGCGAGGTGGCTGTCATAGCCGCCCTTCTTGTCCGTGGCCTTGGCCGTAAAGATGCCCGTCGATTCCAGCGCCACCTGAACGCCGAGATCGCCCCAGGGCAGCTTGGTCGGGTCCTTCTCAGCCAGGATCTTGATCTTCTGGCCGTTGACCACGAGGGCTTCAGTCTGGGCGACGACCTTGCCGGGGAACGGGCCTTGGGTTGAATCGTACTTGAGCAGATACGCGAGCATGTCCGCATCGGCCAGGTCGTTGATCGCGACGATATTGAAGCGGTCGGGCTCCTCACACATGGCGCGGAACGCCAGTCTGCCGATTCGTCCGAAGCCGTTTATTCCTACTGTGACTGCCATGATTGTGCACTCCTTGCGGGGCTGATTGTTTGTATGGCCGTAGTTGCCCTTGACGGCGGGCTAACCCGCCTCGCCGAGGGCAACAGGCTATCTGCGGCGCCGGTGGGGTGTCAACATGTTTTCGCCTGGGGATCTGGCGCGTAGGCCCGACCGCCTACCGTGTGCCGCAGCGGAGTGAATATTCCGGATAGGCGATTGGCATGGCCTCGAACGAGAGTATAATGCCGGCTGTTCCGTCCAATGGCAATAAGGAGTTGACGATGAACGACAGTGCAAGTGAAAGCACCAGCGGCAGTGTGGAATGCCGCGCGTCCAAGGACTCGGCAGTCCGGCTGTTCATCGGAGCGGCAGCCCTGGTGGCGGTAGGTCTCTACTGTGTCTATGACGGGTACTTCGCCAAGGTGCAAAATGACGCCGGCGACATGGTGCCCAAGTATCCTCCGCCGGAAGTGTGGAACTTGAAGCATATCAACGAGGTGGCCGGGTACGCGCTCAACCGCTTCGGGCCGTTTCTTTTCATCCCGTTGGGCATTCTGTTGGCGGTGTTGGCCATCCGTACGCTCAAGCGCTTCATCATGGCCGACCGCGATGGCCTGGTCGTCAACGGCAGGCCAAAGATCGCCTGGAGTGAATTCACCGGCATCGATGCGTCACTGCTGGACAGCAAGGGCATACTGACACTCAAACGCGGCGGCGACCAGCCCGGCGTGAAACTCGATCGGTACCACTATCGCGACTTCCGCGATGCCGTGGCCTTCATCGAGGATCGCGTGAAAGTCGACGGCTGACCTTTAATGAGCTTGTCGGGGGTTTGTGCCCAGCGGGGCCGGACCGCGTTTCACCTTGACGGCTCGCAAGTCCGCCAGTAAAATTCCCCGTTCGCGCTGGACACCGCAACGCGCCCTTAGCTCAGTTGGCAGAGCAGCTGACTCTTAATCAGCGGGTCGTAGGTTCGAGTCCTACAGGGCGTATGCAAAAGCCCCTGTAAGCCAAAGACTTACAGGGGGTCTCTTTTTGCGACGGCAACTGACTTATTTTTCTGCGCTACACCTGCGCTACACCCAGACCGGTTTTTGGCCCCGGTCGGGGTCGGGCCGCTTTCCATGTGCGCAGCACGGGGCACACCGGCGTGGGGAGGACTAGTCTTTGCTTATGCCAAGATCAGAGAGAAACGCGCTGGCATCATGCCAGCGCGTTTGCCAGACGTGTGGTGGACGCCACACCGCATGGGCATTGGAGCACCACGACGATGCTATCGTCGATCCGCTTGGACGGCAAGGCCGCGGCGATGGTGATCGGGAGTGCCACGAACGTGGTGGCGTTCCAGACGTACGTTACGGAAGTGCTGATTCCCACGCTTCAGCCGGGCAGCATTGTGGTGATGGATAACCTCTCGCCCCACAAGTGCCCCGCGATTGCTGAGGTGATCAAAGTAGCCGAGGCCGAGGTGTGGTCCTTGCCGCCCTACAGCCCGGACTTCAATCCCATCGAGAAGATGTGGTCGAAGATCAAGGCGTTTCACCAAGACTGAATGTGATCATGACATATCTCCTTCACCCGATCGCACAAGGCCAGCTTTCATGGCATGCCGCAGCTTTTTGTTGTGCGGCTGTGCCCTCAGAAATTTGCTCTTCCCGGCGGCCAGAAGCTTCCCTTACTCCGTGAAAACATGTATCTTATGTGCAGCGAGGGGTACGTCACATGAAGCGGCCTTCGGACAGTTTGACGTTGACCGAACAAGAGCTGTTGTATCGGCTGGGATGGTTCACCCGGATGCGGTGGGTCATCGGCGGGTTGGTCCTGCTGATGCTGCTGGCAAGCTGGTACGTTCTGGGAGTGCGGTTCCACACCCCCGACGGGACCGATACGATCGGCCGGGCGGTCGACGTTGTGCTGCTGGTCTTCCTTTACAATGCCGTCTTTGTCTTTCTGATCCACGTGTACCGTCAGCACGGTCAGGTCTCGCGCCGCATCATAGTCGCGATGGCGCTGACTCAGATTGCCTGCGACATGACGGCCATCTGCTCGGTGATTCACTTTGTCGGCGGCATCGAGAACTTCTTCATCGTGCTGATCCTTCTGCCTCTTGTAATCGCAACTGAGCTGTTGCCCAGACCGCTGGCTTATGGAACTGCCGTCCTGGCGGTCGGACTGGTTCACGCGTTGGCCTGGCTCGAACAGCAGAAGATTTGGCCTCACGTGCGCGTGGTCTGGCCCGGCGGGCAGGCTGGAACGAGGTACCTCGAGCCCCTGTACGTGCTGGAGGTGACTACCGCGCTGACGATACTGATTCTCGTGACGGTATTCGTGGGCTCTTCGATTTCGGCTCGCCTTCGGTTTCGCGAACAGGAAGTGGAGGACGCTTACGACCGACTCAGCGAGATTGACGAGGCCAAGGGCCTCTTCATGCAACAGGCCGGGCACGACCTTCGTGCACCATTGGTGGCCATTCACAGTCTGCTCGGCGCCATCAAGGATGACCAGGTCCAACCGCCCAACCGGCAGCACCAACAGTTGATCGACCGTGCGCAACGCCGGACACGCGCGATGTTGGCCATGGTCGACGATCTCCGCAAGTACTCGCAATTGCGTTCGCTGGGAGTTTTCCTGTCGATGTCGCAGGTCAGTCTCTCGGACATTGCCGAGACAATAGTAGGGCTGTTTCAGGAGCAGGCCCGTTCGGTCGATGTCCGCCTGCGTTGCCGCGTGCAGGAAGCCAACGTCGAAGGAGATGAGAAGTTCCTCAGAGAGGTCGTCACGAACCTTGTCGCCAATGCCCTTCAGTACACCCCGGCCGGGGGACGCGTAGACGTCAGCGCACGTCTCGACGGCGACCAGGGCGTCTTAGAGGTTTCGGACACGGGCATCGGGATCTCCGAAGGTGATCGAGATAAGCTCTTCCAGGAGTTCTTTCGGAGCTACAAAGCCAGGCAGGTCTTTCCGGAGGGCACGGGCATGGGCTTGGTGATCTGCAAGCGGATTATCGAAATGCACCACGGCTCGATCGCCGCGCACCCGGGCCCGGAAGGGGGAACGACCTTCAGTGTTTGGCTGCCACGTTCTGCCGAGCACACCGACCACGCGCGGCCTCCTGACTAGACCCGGTCTCTTCGTGCGGCCAGCAGTTCGAATGCCTGAACGATTGTGTCCACAGCCTGCTGCGCGAGGACGGTGAGGCGCCGGCCTGGCGTCGTATCGAGCGGCTGAACGCCCAGCACCGCACACGGACACGACGGCAGAAGTCGCCGGAGCAAGCTCAGAAATATGGCCGGTGACGGGCCGTGCGTGCCGAGGCTGTGTCCTTCGACGCTGGTGGCGTCGACGAGCGTCAGGTCGCCTGGGGCCGAGCCGAGGTCGGCGGCATCGATGACCACGACGGATTGAGGCTGACCTTCGACGATTTTCATCAAGTAGCTTTCCGGCGCGGTCTGCGTGTTGTAGACGGGCCAAGGCACGCGCCGGGAGAGCCTCTCGGCCGCCGCCGTGCCGACGCCATCGTCGCCTCGCAGTTCGCTGCCGATGCAGACGATCGCCGACGAGGGCGTCATGATGTCGGCGAGGCGCTCGGCGAGCTGTTCGGCCGTGCGGATGACGCCGCATCGTTCGTGACCCGGCTCGGAGATGTCCCCTTGCTGATCGCCGCCGGCCGTCATGCTACTCGCCCCATATCTCACGGACGACCATGGTCCGGCGGCAGGCAGGGCACATTATGCGCATCATGTCGTTTCGCGCCAGGGCTGGCGAGTCCTGACGACCGGCGTCGCGAGTCGCCAGCTTCATGCTGCCGTCGGCGACGATGATAAGTGTCGGATTGGCGTAGGCCTTGGCGCCCAGCTTCTCGGCAATCCATCGCAAGTGCTTGCGCGTGCCGACGACGGCGCCGCACACCTCGCAGATGACGAGCTCATGCTCGATGCTCTCAGCCAGGGCGGTCCGGTCCAGCGTGGCCGTCTCGTAGATCTGCGAGAGCTTGATGCCCTCCTTGGTCGTGCAGTAGAGCTCGCACTGGCCGCAATAAATACACTTGTCCGGCAGGTGCGTCAGCCGACGCACGGGAGGTGACGCGTCGGTGTCGTCCTGGACCGTGATCGCCAAGGCCGGACAGACCTCCGCGCACGCCTTGCACCCGATACAGTCGTCTTCCTGGAACTCCGGCGTGCCGCGGAACGCCTCGCAGGGCGTGTGCGGCTCGAACGGGTACCTGGTGGTGAAGCGCGGGCTGAAGACTGCCCGGATGGCTTCCTTCAGTTCACGTAGTTTCGGCTTCCTCATGGACCGTACCTTCCTGGGTCTGCTGGGAGCGGATTTGCTCGGCGCGGCCGGCGAACTGGTCCTCGACACTGCCCTCCCACAGGGGCACGCCGGAGATATAGGCGCCGCGACAGATCGCGTGAGCGCCGACCGGGCTGGTCAGCAGCACGAACACGGCGCACACGATTGCCTTAGCGCCGAGTGCGCCGGCCCCCTGGGCGAACGCGAGCCCCGCTGTGCCGATCAGAATCATGCACGTGCCAAGCGTCACGCACTTGGTCGCCGCCTGCGCGCGATTGTAGATGTCGGGAAGACGCACCAACCCGATGCAGCCCAACAGGTCGAACAGCAGGCCGACGCCGATACAGGAGTAGAGCAGCGCATTAAGCATCGTAGGTCCTACCTTCCAGGCGCTTGGCCAGAGCCAATGTCCCGACGAAGCTGATCAGCGCCCACGCGATGGCGATGTTCATGTAGTAATCCTGGCCCTGCCAAATGGCCGTCAGGCAGCAAAAGCCCACCACCAGCGTGCCCAGGATGTCGATAGCGACCGTTCGGTCCGGTGCGCTCGGGCCCCGTCCGATGCGGTATAGACACAGCGCCGAGCACAGCATCAGCACCCACAGCGCGATCTCCATGTAAACGGTCATTCGAAGATTCTCCTCAGCAGCGGCTCAAATCGGCCGCAGATTTCACGCGTCCGCTTCTCCACGTCGTCCGTGTTGATGTTGATCCAGTGCACGTACAGATCCTGTCCGTGGATGTCGACAGTGAGCGTTCCGGGCGTCAGCGTGATGCTGTTGGCCAGGAACGTCTTGGCCATCGGACTCGTCAGGCTCGTCCGGACTTTCACGATGCCCGGACGAATGGGCACGTCCGGATGCAGCACGCGAACGGCCACGTCAAGGTTGGCGCGCAGGCAGTAGAACAGGAAGTACGGCACATAGATCAGCATGTAAAGCCAGCGGCGCACGTTAAGGACCTGGTGCATCCTGTCCGGATAGATGTTGCCCAGGTACGTGCCGATGATCAGAGCGAAGAATATGCCCGCGCCGAGCACGACAAGATCAACCGAGCAGAACAGCACGATCCATAGCACAAAGGCCGTCAGAAAGCACATGAACCATTTCATGGCGTTCCTCCTGCAATCAGACCGGCGCCTTTCAGCAGCGCCTCACCGGCGGGGCCCAACAGGTGCTCACGCAACGGCAGCATCGCGATGCCGCTGGCGCAGCAGATAATCGCAAGCACGCCCAGCGCCACGCACATCAGCGCCGGCGCCTCGCGAACCGAAGCCACCCCCGCCGACGGCGCCCCCTCGAGGGCATACCGCTGGACCTTCACGAAGCTCAGCAGCGTCACTAGCGCCACCAGCGCCGCGAGTGCCGACAGCAACGGATGGCCCGCCATCGCCAGGGCGATGATTATCACGAGCTTGGAGAAAAAGCCGTTGAACGGCGGCACGCCCGCGATGCTCAGCGACGCAATACGGCAGCAGAAGCTCGTTACCGGCATTCGCCGCGTCAGCCCGCCCATCTGCTTCAACTGGCGCGTGCCGGTCTGCTGCTCGATGGCGCCCGAACAAAGGAAAAGCAGGCTCTTGAACATTGCGTGATTGAACAGATGAAACATGCCGCCAAACAGGCACAGGCCGGCGACGACGCGATCCGGCGTGGGGCGGCTCATAACCTCGGCCGCCACGCCGATGGCAAGGACCACGTACCCCATTTGAGAAATGCTGTGGTAGGCCAGCAGTCGCTTGAAGTCCCATTGCCCAACGGCCAGGAACACGCCGATCAGCATAGAGGCCGCGCCGAGCACCATGAGGATCGCCGCGTACTCAGGCGTCGGCCCGAGGACGTTGAAGACGATGCGCGCCAAAGCGTACACGCCCGAGGCCTTGATGAGCACGCCGGACAGCATCGCCGATATTGGCGCCGGTGCAGACGGGTGGGCATCCGGCAGCCAGGCGTGGAACGGCACCATGGCTGCCTTCAGCGCCAATCCGCCGAGAAGCGCCGCAGCCGCCAGCACGACCGCCGGCGCCGTGGGACCTACGGTCTGAAGCGCCTGTGAGACCTTGGCCATGTTCAGATGGCCCGTCAGCGAGTACAGGACCGTAACTCCCAGGAGGATAAACGCAGAGCCGACCGTGCCGAGCACGAGGTACTTGAACGACGCCTCCAGCTCTTCCGACTCACAGCCGAACCCCACCAGCGCGTACGACGCGATCGCCGCGATTTCCACGAAAACGAACAGGTTAAACAGGTCGCCTGCCAGCACCACGCCGTTCATGGCTGCCGTCATCAGCAGGAACAACGCCTGAAACAGCCAGACCTTCGTGAAACGGCGCATGTAGTCCAGCGAGAAGACCACCGACACGAGTGCAACGAGGTTGATCGTGATGAGCATCAGCTTGGCCAGACCGTCACAGACCAACTCGATGCCCAGTGTTTTTCCGGCCCCCCAGCCGCCGACGAACACGGGAGAGACGTCCTGCCGGAGCAA
>Ga0114919_10004797_pt1 | contig 10838 bp, 16 predicted proteins | sample BlataG_FD_88682 | JGI IMG/M metagenome (GOLD analysis project Ga0114919, IMG submission 88682) | Deep subsurface microbial communities from Black Sea to uncover new lineages of life (NeLLi) - Black_00105 metaG | ecosystem: Environmental > Aquatic > Marine > Oceanic > Sediment | place: Atlantic...
CATCCCGATAGTCGTTGCCGATAAATAAAGGGTCTTTCCCGCTGTAACGGTATGAATGATAGTCGTGGCATTTTCTGCAGTATTATATTTAAGTACCTGTGTCCCACCATCCGGGATCTTGCCCACCGGGATAGGGTCAGCATCACCTGACGGAATGACACCGACCATCCTTACTTTGTTTTGTTCCTTTAGACCCATGATTTAGATAACCTTAAATGCTTGCATATATCAAATTGCCGTAGACTGTAATTTCCTCAGCTCCTGCATTGTAGTACTTTAGCTCAACCTTGCTCTCAAAACTGTTCCCCCTGCCTATGCCTACGCAATAGCGGTGGTCTTTATCATTGAAGACAGTGAGATATATAGAGCCTCTCTGAGGGTGAATGATATTTCTGCCATTCAATGTATGATAAGAGTCGTCTCCGATGAGAGCGTCGTCGATATAAAGCTTGGGCTGGTCTGTAGCGTGACCTATAATGGTAGGTGTATAAATATGGCCTTCGTAGATCATCCCCATTGCATTTATAGTCAGGAGAGTAGTTGTTTGCCCACCGGGGCATGCTACACTAAAAGCTTCCATTGTAGCAGCACCATATTTGGGCCTCATAATCAGGGTGGCAAGGTCCTGAACAGCTATGTTCGCCTTCATCACACCGTCGCTGTCAACCGCTATGGTCTTGAGCACTGCATCATAGGCACCCTTCATGGTCGCCGTGATAAACCCCTTGGCGTCCAGGGCAATGGGCAGGTACGTGTCATCATACTTACCCGCTGCTACGATCGTGCCAAACCAATCCGGTCTACCGCTTGCCATGATCTAATACTCCTGGCCTAGGCCGTAGGGACTACCTTGACCTCATCCTGTTCTCGGTCATACTCGAGCTTATCAGCGTCAAAGTAAATCTCGCCTTTCTCTGAGCTATCTCTGACTCTTTCCCAGGCCTTGAGATACGAGTTAAGCTCCCTTGCTTCCTTGTATGTGAGGGTGATAACCATAATAAAGACTTTTGGTTAAGGGTTTAGTATTGACCCCTGGGTTTAAATGGATCCTGGGGCAAATATGGCTGCCGGTTTTTTAAGCAGGAGGCTTTTTGTGCGGTATATCCTCAAGATACTGGATTGTCACTGATTTTATGTTCGCGCCCTCGGCAAAATAGATACCCTTATTGAAGTATATCGGAGGGCAAAGGTGAGCCTTGTTCTGCCCGAACTGGCCTGCAAGCTCAATCAGGATAGGTGCGTTAGCGGTCTCACCGTTATGGATTGCTATATCATATACCAGGGTCCCATTATCAGGACATACCGATATCCAGAAGATAAACGCTGGCTTTGCCGTAACAGCCCCACTGGCAGTCAGCCTGGTAGTGATAAGCTCCCGGCACCAGTCAAGATACTCCTCTCCATAGCTGTCCATGAGATACCTCCCCTGTCGACTAATATCTTCTTAGCTGCTGCGTAATGATCGCCGCTGTCGATGTCCCTACAGAAGATCCACCCTTGGCGTGTAGCTTCAGGTTCTCAATCTTTGTGACATCGTACCAGTCTACCGTGTTATTTCCGGACCGGGGAAGCAAAGGCACTACCGAATGTGGTGCATAGCCAAAGATACGAGGGCATCTGTTCGGCCCGCTGGCTGAGCAAATAACACTAAAACGTCCACCGTCTCCATAGTAGTAGTTACCTCTTGTCGTGGTGTCGGCAGGCCTCCAGCTTGCATCTGCAAAATATACCCTGTACCCGGGAGTGCAATGGTAATTTACCAGGGCGGCAATAGCTGGGATAAGAATTGTCTCCTCCCACATGGGCCATTCCTGCAATCTTGCTGCACAGATCTGTGACATCGTGTGGTCAAAAGGTATCCTCTTATCCATATCCTCTGACAATTTAACCTGGGCGATCTGAGAATCCGGTGCATACTGAGCCCGCTGCGCCATCAAGAACAACTGCTTATACACGTGGTCAGTTGGCAGGTTGGTATATTCCCACGAGTCGTCTCCCAGGGTGAACTCTTTGACTTCCTTCGACATCAAAAACCCCGCCGGGACGATAGTCTTCTCATCAAATAGTTGAGCAAATACCGTCAGATACCCGTCATCAGAGCTAATACTTCCACCATCGATGTCAATGCTGATTTTTAGCTTGAGGTTCCTGAACTTCTTGGGGTCAAGGGCAAGCTCCGGATCCCAGAGATACCGACCGAAATTGAGATTGAAGGTCTGAAAGGAATAATTGTCGGTGAGGTAACGAATCTCATCAGGTGGAATTAATCCGTTGGCATAGAAATCTACTCCCTGGGCTTGCTGGCCGGTCAAAGAATACAAAACATCTGACCCGTCAACCAGCTCTATCTTGGAAATACACTTAGCCGGATGTCCGTCTGTGGTTTCGTCTGCCGCAGGATGAGCATCAGGCTCATAGGTCACAATCAGACGAGAGATAGGATCTACTACGTCAATATCAATAGGCTCGACCTTATCGGCAGTGTAATTCTCTCGAGAGAAAATTGTTGCTAGTCTATAATTCATCGCCTTTTACCTCCTTTCGATATTAAGGGTTTTACTTTTTACGCATCTCCTTTTTAACAGCCAGCATACCATCCCTGGCTGCAATCATCTTGGCTGCGCGCTGCTCGGGTGTGTCTACCGGCATCTTGTCGATGGTGTCAGCCAGGGCAGCAACAAGAGGCTGGAGCTTAGTGATCTTAGCTGTAATCTTCTTGGCTTTGTGGTCGATCCCGCTCCGGTATCCGCTCTCCCCGACTGCCGCGATGGTTTCCTGTCTGAGTTCCTCATCAAATGCCTCAATGCCGGCATCCCAATGTTTCTCATCCAGGGCAATCCTCATGTTGTTCTCGTACTTCTTGGCCGCTTTCAATGCCCTCGCCTTGGGGTCCTTCTTGGGCTTGAGGGAGTTGGCCAGCCACTTGCCTGCTTTATTCTTGGCGGCCGTCACCATATCCTCCGCCCATGTTTCAGCGCTTGCCACCCGGGGACCCAGGGTGATGGGGTTGCCTTTATGCTCCTGGGTGATGCTGGCCAGGTAGTCCGGATCGTTCTGGGCCCGCTTTATGTTCTCCTGGAGCGCGACGTGGAAAGCGCTAAGATCCGTAGGACCTTCGACTTTTAATAACTCTGTCATAATTAGCCTCCATTAAAAGGGTTTATACTTACACACTCATATAGTGTGTTATTATCTTAACCTGCCTGTCAAATAAAAAATATGCACTCCCCTATGACACTGAAATCATTGATAAGTTATGGGTAGAAAAAAAACACTTGACCTCACAATTTTATGGTATTATAATGTAATCAAGAAATCTTATGGTGGAGGTGTTTAATGGGGCATCTGGCAGATATGAAACTTAAAATAGAAGGTAAGGGGCAGACAGAGTATGTAAAAATGGGCGTTAACTCAAATCCATACTGCAACCCGGATTACATCGAATTTGAAATGGATTATGAAGAGGCGAAGGCTATTTTAGATTCATTGTCTCGAGCGCTTTCCAGAATTGATGCCAGCGACCATCCGGAGTCAAAGAATCCGCCATAGGAATCCCAAAATGGTGCCAAGGTTAAACGATCACCACTTCTCGAAGGGTATAGCATAGGTGCTTTTATGCGTAGGAGTAAAAATCCGAATAAAAGGGATTGGCAGCCCAGAGAACAGAGGCTCGTTGCCGAGTTCATTGCCAGGTTTTATCCGGACCAGGAATCAAGGACCCATGTTCATCTGGGGTCCGCTCCTGTGAGATTAAAAGGCCGGTACGCTACAGATACGGAGGCAAGATTGGTAGGTGTATTCCGACGGTGGGCAGATGCTCTAATATTTCTGCCGGACCGGCTATTACTTATCGAGGGTAAGATCCTGCCCCAGCCAGGTGTACTCTCACAGCTTAAACTATATGAGGAGCTTATACCTAAAACTCCCGAGCTGGCCGAGCACAGGGGAAAACCGATAGAAAAGATACTTGTTTGTGCCATAGAGGATCCATTAATCTCTGAGCTCGCCAGGAGAGAGGGGGTCCAGGTCAGAATATTTCACCCGGCGTGGATTGATGAGTATATGGAGATAGTTCATCCCTGGGAAAAGACGCCGGGCTTAGAGTAACCCAAAAAGGAAACCAAGGTAGCTATATGCTATCTTAAATTCAGGGGTCCTTCGTGGGGAGTATCTGGCCCCAGTCCCGGATACTCCCCTACCCCTTAAGCTCAATATTGTGAGGTAAATGATAAGATCGGAATATTTTTACCCGCTGCGGGTCAGATCTCATTTTTCATACTTTATGATTACATTTCATCACTGTCGAGGTCCCCCTTAAAAGTATAGGGGACTATTGGTATTATTCCTAAGTATGATTCAAATATTTCTGTTCCGGTCGGTGCTGTCCCATAATCTTTGAAGCCCTTCAGGAATCCTGGAGGGCGTGTGGGGGTGATCTATGGATAGATTAGAGGGTCCTTATGAGATCCTGGAGCTTGAGGATGGCGAGTCGTTAAAGACTCGTATTGAAAAATGGGATATCGGAGAGGTGGAAATCCACCCGGCCTACAAGCCGGAAGGTAAGTTTATAAAAGCCCTCCGGATCCATGTACTTAAACAGGATAAGGCTTACTTCCCTTTTTACTGGGATATAACCTCACAAACCCTGCTCGCTCAGCTCTTGCCTTATCTCGAGCAGCCTCATTTTGAGTTAAAGACATATATCATAACAAAGCACGGCGTAGCCCCCAGGGCAAGATTTACGCTCGAGGTGAAATGATGTCCGGGGCCCCCGTAATAGATAAGATCTTTAACATGGTCTGTGTAGAGGCAGTGAAAATGGGCGGTGATGATCTTGAGATGAATATGGTTATTATCATGACAGAGCTGAATGTTAAGGTTAGTGAATTTATACCTTATATCAAGTACCTTAAGAGGAAAAAACCTTAAAAAGAGGACTATCATGAATGATATTAAAAATAGCCTGGCCATAAACGACGGCGCCTTTTATACGGAAATCTGTATTTTAAAGATTGACCGGATCTCCATGCTCTGTATTATCGGGGACCTCGAGCTCGCCTTGAGACATCCGGACATACCAGCAAACTGCAAGGCAGAAACCAGAAAAATCGGTAGATCCATCGCCTTACGTTTGATTAGGGAGGGTATCATACTCCCTGAGGATGTAATGGAGAGCTGGCGTAAGACGTTCGGGATAACTTATAATTGTGATGATATCGTCCAGGACAAAGATAAGGGCAAGGCCCCGGTAGCAGAATTTTTAGGTATGCAAGAGGATCTTCCTGGAAGGCCGCTTGTTCCGATGTATAATATTATAGGCGGAAAGCTGCATGGATCAACGGTGAGCGCTACGACGCTCAGATCAGAAGGGATTAAAGTTCCGGAGCCTGCAGGTAAAAATATATAATGAGTTACCGGTGTTTCCGATAAAAGAAATTATGTAAACTCACCCGGGCAGATCCTCAAATTCCTCTATTTTAACCTACCTGCAATGATTACAGGGAAATATAGGGTTTTTATATTCTAACATATATTTTAGCTCGCGCCAAAGTTCCTGTGTAATTATTCTTTCTTTCTTACAAGCATAATCTTAATAATATCAAAGTGTTATTTTGATTATTGGGGTGTGCCGGCTGATCGGGGAGCTCCGGCAGCCCTTGATCTGGATCGAGTTGACCTGGTTGTTATTTACGATCTTGGATTTTCTCGCTATTACTTCGATTTACGGCACTCTCTAAAAGGATCTTATCCTTGTTCGTCTTGAGGGGGTGGGTGGTCGGGGGTCAGGTCTTTAGTCCGGTCCGCCCTCCGGGGCGGAATCCTCAATGATGAATGCCATACCACCCTATTTACCGTAAATAGTATGGCATTCACTAAAAGAAAGTATTATAAGAACTTTCTTTTGAGGGGGATCAAAAAATGATCCCCCTTAAGAGTTATAGGTTTATACCGGTTTAGAAAAATGATCCCCCTTAAGAGTTATAGGTTGAGATCAGGGCAAAAAAAAAGCCCTCCGGGGGAAAATTCCCTCCGGAGAGCTCCTTAAAAAGCTCGGGGCGTTAGCCCTCGAGCTGCCAGGCATACGCTCCTTTTTAGATCAGGTCCCGATGTTTAGGAGCGTATGTATCATATCATAGGCCACCACCTCCTTTCTGTAACATACTCATGTGGGCCCCGGGCTTTTGTCACCCGGGTATCTCATAGGCATCACCTCCTTTTATTGGCGGATCCGGATCCTCCTTACCCCGACACATTGATCTTACCCTACCCCCCTGGCCAGGTCCCTCCTTGGTAGTAGGGCAAGATATTACTTGACAACGCCCAGGTACTTCTCTGTCACCCTTTTACCTATCCTGAACTGTGCATATGCGTAGCTATGGTGAGGGCACCTGGTACAGTTTTTCTTGCCGCATCTGACCGCCTTGATTCTTACCCTTGCCCTAATGTACGTGTCGGTCTCATCATCCCTCACTTCAATATGCTGTCCCTCAAGATAGGCCCAGCCTTTGCGCGGTTTAAACATCATGACCTGGATATTACTCATCCTGGATCACCCCCTTTGCGTCCTCCTTTAGCCGGCGAAAATACCAACAAAGAAAAGCACTACAATTATGAAACAGGCCAGGATACCCACCATTAGAATGGGAAAAAGGATAAGGGTTCGTAAGGATATACGTCTCTTACTTACTGCTCTCTCTACGCCTGGGCCGGTCCTTATGCGGCCGTAAGTGATCGTTTTTCTCATGGTCCACCTCCTTTCTGTTGTGGAAGGTTGTTTTATGCATTTTCCGGGTCCTTCTCCACCAGGTTATCATCTCCTTTGAGGCAGGGATCTCATAACGTGGAGCCCGCGGCCTCCCATCGGTTGTGGTGGACCCGGAATCACCGGCATACCAGCGGTAAATCAGCATATTCTCCATGAGTCGTTTCATTATTCTTTTAACCTGGACCCGAGATCGACCGATCTGTTCGCCGAGCTGCTTATAGGTCCACTCACAATATCGACGGGTAGGGCTCCGCTTGGTTAGATATGAGCGACGACAAAGCAAGAGGTACAGCTTCTTGTCAGTCTTGTTGAGGTCCTGGTAGGCGGAATCATATGGGATGCGTGCCGGCGAGAAGTGATCCTTGGGATATATATGCTTCACGTTAACCTTCCATAACAAGGCTAATAGGGATTAGGCCCGGGTGGTTATGGCACCCGGGCTTTAATCTATGGAAACTTTGCCATCGATGGCGCCATATTCCACATACGCTTCATTTGAAGCATACCATTGATGATTATAAACAACCTTATTCATAATGTCAAGGGTTTAATCCTGATATACCGGTGGGCTTGGTGGGGCCGGGATTACAGGGATTAATATTTCCAGGGGCTTTGGTTTAGGTACGAGCTTTATTGCCTCATATCGAGCGGTTGCCCTGGCTGCCCTATTCTCTATGCCAATGGCTATCAGGTTTATCGCGAGCTGACCTTCAGTTATGAGACCCCTCCGGAAGCTCTCAATATAGAGCCGGGAATAATCTGCCTGGATCTTGCGCCATTCTGTCTCGATCTCCTTTCGCTCGGCCTTAAGTATTTTTGGCTCCTTTTTTACCCACTCAAGCTCTATGATCGCGTATACTCGCTCCTCTGTCATCCCAAGATTAGACAGTGATACCTCGAGCTCTCTATCGTCTATGAGATCTTCCTGAAATGCCTTTCGATATGTTGAGATCAGCTCTTTATTAAGATCGGTTTGATAGGCAAGGTTAGCCGCCTTTATTGCCAGTTCCTTTGCCTCCGGCCTGATATCCAGGTGATCCAGGTGCGCTTTAAACTGGGTATCAGAGATAAAGCCCTCTTTGAAGGCGTTAAATGCCTGTTTGTAATAATCCTTTCGCTGGTCCCGGGTGACTTTTTTAATCATGGAAGATACAAACACCGTTGCATCCACCTCGTTATAACCTGACCGCCTGGCCTTGGTGAAAAGCCACTCTTCAGTAGCCGCTTCATCCTCTCCCAGCATAGACAGCTCAAAATAACTGGGCTCGTGGTACATGGTGCGCTCAAAGGCGTCGATCCAAAAGTCCGTATACCCCTGGTATTTCATACCCTGGCGAAAGGTCTCGAGGTCAATATCCGGTTTGACGGCCATGATCTGTAGATCCATTTCACGCGGCTGTGTCGGTCTCAGGATTGATTTCATATAATAGCCAAAGGGCTCGCGAATCGCCAGGGCAGCAATCACTCCCATCGTGGCAGAGCTGATTGTCCCGAATGATCCCATCCGTGCAACAAAGGCACTTAAATAATGGACCCCCATGTACTTGACATTCGGTATTGTCTCAACCGCGAGGGCCATTCCGTGAGCCAGGGCTCCGAACCCTACAGCGGTCCCGAACATCCCGGCGGCAATCTGGACAGACCGCTCTGGGGTTACAGGGACAAGAGCTGTTGCCTTCTCCATAACCTCATCATAGGCCAGGCTGATTATATTGGTGAACTCATCCCTTAGCCAGCCCAGGGCCCCGGTTGCAGACTCCCAGGCCGCGGGTAGAAGATTATCAACCACAAAGATAAAGGCCGCCTTGATTGAATCCCAGACGTAAATTAAGGCGTCCCTGAGATACTCGACAACAACGGGCGCGAACTCGGTTAGCTTGGATCCGATATATCCACCGACAAGCGTGGCAGCCTCGAGCATGGAATCCCAGATTGAAACCGCTATTGATTTTAGCCAGTCCCAGAGATCGGTAAGCGCGGTCGCGATCCATTCATACGGCGTCTCAAGGAAACCGACGATCGCATCCCGGATCTCATTGTAAAAGTCGATCAGGGTATCGGCGATATAATTCAAGTAATCGGTGAGCGGCTTAAATAGATTGGTAACAAATGTCGTGACATCATCAACAAGGTTCCATACGGCCCAGGTGTAAATATTGCTGACAAAGTTGGCAAGTCCCAGGATCTCATCCCTTATCGTTGTACCCAGGCCTGAGATATATGTGGCGAGATTATTCCAGAAGTCCTCAATATAGGTAGTTAAAAATACAAAGCCAGTGGAGAGCGAACCCCACTTAAGGGTTATCCAACTGTGAATATCCTTAAACCAGGTCTGGATATCCCCCAAAAGAGAGAAGGTTACATCTGATCTTATATACTCAACACGCCGGTTGAGGCTGTCCACGCCTGCTACAGTTACCGGATATAGATATTCCCCCATCGTTCTGTGCTGGTACTCGTCGATATACGGAATATTTGTATACGGCAAGTCCCCCGGGGGGGGGGGGTTCCACGGAGGTGGCAGCTCTGCTTCTGGCTCCTCAACTGTTACAGGCAGCCAGACATCCAGCCAATTTCTGGCCTGTCTAAGGTTGAACTCATCAAGGTAGGTCATATTCCTTTCCGGTGAATTTTGATCGCTCTGCTATATCCTCCTTGACTGCCTGTACCATCCGGTCCTCTGTGAACTCCTCCTCTGGGATCCGGACAATGTACCTCCGCATGGGGTCAAGCTCATACATTACGAGCTGGTCATATTTCCCAACACGCTCCGGATCAGCGGACGGGACCTTACGTATGTCAAATAACTTGAATTTTGTCGGCATAGTACCTCCTTAAATGTTAATGCGGGATTGGGATAGCGAAGATCCGGAGCAGAAACCTGGCCAGAAAATCATCATAGGGGTTTTCCGTCTCCATCGATTTATTGTAGAAGTCGATCAGGAAGTCCTCGAGCTCCTTCCGGAGCGTCGGACTGACGATATCTACCAGGGGTCTCAGGATACTTACCACCAGGTTAATAAGCCACCACCAGCTGACACACGGATTCGGTTTACCGGGGCCTGAACCTTCAGGATCATCCGGGGATTTCGCCCCTGTTTTGGGTTCGGTTATATCCATATCTTTCACCTCCTTTCTTGTTAAAATATCGGATTTCAGGCTATCACACCTCGTAAGAAATAGGCAACCTCATATATAAAGGCTCGAGCCTTTCGGGCTCTTTTTTCTCCGGAGATTTAATCCCGATCCTGATTATTACACGGTGATTATGTGTGTCGTCAAGATTCCAGGTCCACGCCTCGAGCTGGTAGGGAGGCTCTAATATCGGGTACTCATCCTCAAAGGTTATTGTTTCATTATCGCCTGCGAAGTCGGCATCCGCATTAGTGGGCCATACCGGATGAATGGCATCTCGTATCTGGACGTGGAGAAGGTGGGCCGGACCGGGTGGAAAAACGATGTCGAGCTTATACGTCAAACCTTTCTCCAGGGGAAGGACGGTCTTGAGCTTATTGTCTGCGGTATACGCGCCTTCTCCTGCGGTCTCGAAATCAAAGACATAGATCATGGCTCTCCGTTTTTCTTTTCGAGCTTGGTTGACACGGCAAAGGCCAGGCTCCCTACCGCTATCAGGATGTAACCCAGGGGAGCTCCCACATAGATCTCATACAAAATACCTATCGAGACCAGGATTATACAGAGTATTTGGAGTAGGGTTTTCATGTTATACCTCGTAGCCATGGATGAAACCATAGGCTCTTAAACCGGCTCCACTGGCATATATACAGATATCCCACAACGCAGGGACTTCAACAGGAGGACAGAAGCTCTGGCCACAGCAAAATCCGTCATTTGTAACGCGACTTGAGGTGAAAATAATGACAGCGTTCAGATCGTTTTCATCTCTAAGGTATAGCTCAAAAGGTCCTGATACTTCAGCGAGAAAGCGCATCCCGATAGTCGTTGCCGATAAATAAAGGGTCTTTCCCGCTGTAACGGTATGAATGATAGTCGTGGCATTTTCTGCAGTATTATATTTAAGTACCTGTGTCCCACCATCCGGGATCTTGCC
>Ga0114919_10004798_pt1 | contig 10838 bp, 15 predicted proteins | sample BlataG_FD_88682 | JGI IMG/M metagenome (GOLD analysis project Ga0114919, IMG submission 88682) | Deep subsurface microbial communities from Black Sea to uncover new lineages of life (NeLLi) - Black_00105 metaG | ecosystem: Environmental > Aquatic > Marine > Oceanic > Sediment | place: Atlantic...
AAAAAAAGTCAGGGAAGAACAACCCTGACCAAAAAATTCGCACTCTTCTTTCCTTTTTATTCTATCTTATTCTATTCTACCGAGACCTTTTCTGCAAGTCCTTTTCCGATGGTTACAAAGTGTTCACCTATTTTCGCAAGCACGTAAGTTCCCAGCTTTGGAGCTGGTGCTGGCGCCTCCTTCCTGACCAAAGTTATCTCTTTTCCTTCTGCTATACCAATCTGTTCAAATTTCTCCTTAAGCGAGGTTCCACCAATTACCTTGCTTGCTTTTCCCTTCTCGCCTTCTTTTAGAAGGTTTAGCTGAACGGATTGCCCGTCCTTTTCTACCACCACCTTCGATGCCTGACCTGGACCCATACTTATCTCCTCACCGTCAACTTTAAACACCAGAGTGACGTCAGCCAGATGGCGGGAGAACTCAACTTCGCTTCCTATTTTAACTCCCAGCTCTTCGATCCAAGTCTCAAAAGTTTTCCCCCCTTCAATTGTTTTTACCGTTCCTTTATCTCCAGCTTCGAGTCTTAAAAGCGGAAGCGTTTCTCCTTCTTTCTCCACATACACCTTATCTGCCCATCCACGAGCAATAGTAACTTCTCCTTCCCCGCTTTTCACTGCGATGGGTCCTGCGTGCACATGCACGGGCTCAGTAGCTACCACTGTAAGTTCGGTTCCTTCTGCAATGCCTAATTCCTCCAGATGGCTTTTGACTTCCGCGCCACCGTCTATTTTTTCTACCCTTACTTTTACCTCGGGCTCAACTTCGCTTAATAGTTTCATTTTTTTTCACCTGTATTCCTATTTAAAGTTAGGGATACAAAAAACTTGCCCTAAAAAGATTCGGTTTTGCTAAAAGAACCTAAAGAAGTTAGGTTTTTGAGAAAAAACCAAGCGATATGTTTAACCGCAGAGTTCACGGAGAATAGCGGTTTAGAGGGTTAGCGGTTTGGCGGTTTGGAGGTTTAGCTAACGAGCTGAACCGCTAATAAACTAAATCGCTAATTCAGCGTTCTCTGCGGTAAATTTGAAATGAGATAAAGTCAAGCTAACCCCCCGCAGCAAAATTCACCAATCCACGCTTAAGCGCACTTAAACCAGAACTGCGAAGGAAATAGCAGGGTTTGTTCCGCAACTTGCATGCTTTTTTAACCAGAAGGCAAGCATTGTGGCTGTTTATGTCTATCGGGCAAAATATTGCATCATTTTTTTCCACAAGATTTTCTATTACCTTTTTCCCTCCCTCGCAATGCCCGCAGTGATAACAGAAAAGACAGCCAAAAGATTCAGCCACTTCCTTGTAAGACGGCTCAAGCGATTCTACACCACCAATATAAGCCACTCTCATGTCTTTAAGCTGGTAACCCATTTCTATTCCGCTGCAATTACAAGCAGAAGTTGCGAGTTTGTCCTCCCTCACCACCGGCATCTTCATCGCTTCTTTCTCGTTGAAATTGAAACTGGATGCTGATGCTGATACCTTGATTAACTCAGCGTTTTCTTTATTCAACCTCTTTAGTTCTCCTCGTAAAAACTCCAGTTCTTTTTTCATAGAATCAATTTGTTCAAACGCCTCTTCTCCTCCCGCTTCTTCCACCTTCCTCCTTAATCTGTCGTTTAATCGCCTTTGCTCTTCCAAATTATGAACGAGCCGGACTTTATCATTTTTAATTGCTTCACGTTCTGAAATTAGCTCCTCTCTCTTCTGCTCTAACCTTTTATAATTACGCAGTAGCTTTTCATTTGTTTCTAAAGCGGTTCTTAGCTCCTCTACCACATCTTCCGCTTTGCCTCCCGGCAATTTACGCGAAAGCTCATCGTAAAATCGCAATGCTTGATGCTCTTTCAGATGAACGGTAGTGAAAATCCTCGTCTCGATTTCTTTGCTCTTATTTTCATCACCATTATTTTGCCTTCCATTTCCATTACGTGCCGCGAACCAGATAAGAGCAGAGAGCGGGACGTCTTCAAAGGCATTTTCTGTTCCGTCACCGCCTTCAATAAAATCACAAATCTTTGAGGGGTCAGAAATCCCGGCTTCTTTCTTATATGGCACAAATTTCTTTTCCAATATCTTTTCTATTCGCTTAGCATGCTGATTTTGAGTACGACATATCTGAGCCAAGTGCTGATGCATTTCAAATGCTGCTGAAAACTGGTTGTCATGGCCGTGTTTCAATTCTTTAAATATTCTCCTCAGTCCTCTTTCATCGAAACTCAATCCCAGGATTCTACAGATTGTAAAAGATTGGAATTCCCATATCCTTCTCTTTCCATTTCCATCCCCCTCCCTCATTCCTTTTCCTTTAACCATTTTTTACTAAGTGGCTTCGCTTCCCTCGCTTGACTATGAAGCCTGATAAAGCCGATAACCTTCAATAAACCACGAACCTAACTCACGTTTTATCTCCTCAAACCTTTCATCCAGGTCTAAGCCGCCTTCTGCCTCTTTTTTACAAATGGATGTATTCTGAAGTAGCCTCGTCAGCTCTTTCACCAGCCTTGTTATCTCCATCTCGTTCATACACCTTGCCCCCTTCGCTTTTAAATTTAGGTTGCCCTAACTATATTGATATATAAATATTAGGGGCATAAATAATGTCCCCTAAAAAGGTTTGGTTTTACGAACAGAACCTAAAAAAATTCGGTTTTAGCTGGAAAACCGATGCCCTTTCCCCTTTCGCTTTTCATCGTCGCAGGGATGCACTCCTGTCTCACAGAACATCTCAAAATGCTCCAGCCACTGTGGGTAATCAGGAGCGGTTTTTACAAATTCCACCAGGTTCTTTATCTGCTGTATTGTTTTCGCTTCCAATTCGTGTTCGATTATGCACGCATCTTTATTCGCTATTGGCTCCGGCACTTTTATTATTTCCAAGAACGCTCTTATTGTAGTATGCCGCCCCCATACTGCTCTTCCTATCTCTTCCCCTTTTGGTGTTAGAGTCACGCCGTCGTATTTTCGATAATTGACGAAACCCCTATCATTCAGCCTCTTTACCATCTCCACAACGCTTGAGGGCTTGACATTTAAAGCCAGCGCTATATCTTTTACTCTCGTATATCCCTTCTTTTCCGCAATGTTCAGAATCGCTTCGAGATAGTCCTCCGCTTTTCTACTTAGCATAGTCTAATATTATTAGGGTATCCTATATTTAAATTTTTCGCTATTTTTATTATCTTACAACTTCGTGGAAAATATTAGGAGATAATTGCGAATAGAGAGTACATGAACAGAGAAAAAACAATATTTTTCGACCTCGAAGGTCCTTTATCGCCGCAGGACAATGCCTACGAGGTGATGAAGCTCATAGGCGAAAAAGGCGCTTTTATTTTCGAGGTTGTAAGCAAATACGACGATATTATATCAATTGAGGGCAGAGATGGCTACGAGCCTGGAGATACTCTTGCTTTAATAGTCCCTTTTCTTCTGTTGCACGGTATAACCGAGGGCGATATAAATAGGGTGTCAGAGCGCGCAAAGATAGTGGATGGCGCAGGAGATTTATTTGAAAAGTTACAGACTGAAAATTGGGACATCTACATCATATCCACAAGTTACGAACACCACGCTTACAATATAGGTCGTAAGCTGGGAGTTCCTGAGAGCAATATTATATGCACAAACATTTCTTTAAAAAAGAAAGCTTTACCAAAGAAATATTTATATACAATAAAAAGAGCGGAAGAAGACATATTCGCGCTTTATTCACACATTGACAAGCCTGAACTCATTGTAAATCGTTTGGACGAGTTTTTTTTCCATCAACTCCGGGCTTTGGGTTATGATATTTTCGAGACAAGGGTAATAGGGGGAGAACGAAAAGCGGAGGCAGTGAGAGAGATAGCAAAAGAAAAAGGAATAGAGTTAAGAGATGTCGTCGCGGTAGGCGACAGTATTACCGATTATAAGATGCTAAAAGAGGTTACAACCCATGGTGGAATATCTGTTGTTTTCAATGGGAACGAATATGCAGTTCCTTATGCCAATGTGGGACTCGCATCTGTTGACATAAGGTTTCTTTATATACTATGCGATGCGTTTGTGCGAGGAGGAAAAGGAGAAGTAATGGAAATAGCGACGAAATGGGAAGAGAACCGGGGGAGTTTTGAAAAAAATCCTGCTGATATTCCTGATAACTGTATTACAGCGGGTACAAAGGATTTTATTATGAAACAAAAACCGAAGACACTTTTTCCTTATTTCCATAATATCGAGCATGCAGATGAAAGAAGGGGGAATTTAGAAGAGATAATAAAAATACATACACGGTTCAGAATGCGAGTGAGAGAAGATGCTGGTAAGCTGGGATGAAAAAAAAATGAAAAGTGAGGGTTAGAGAAAATAGAGACATCTCCACACATCCTTTATCGCCTCCGACACCTTGCCCTCCGAGAATTCAACCACGGGCTTACCTGCAACCATCTCCACTCCACGTTGCCGGCAAAACTCGGTAATCCTCCTGCTGTTCTCCACATTAATGTCGTATTTGTTGATGCAGACGACTGAATCAATTCCAAAATGTCTGGTCACATCCAGGATTCATTCGAGGTCATGCAGTCCGGACATCGTGGGCTCGGTAACGACAAGTGCAAGGTCCACGCCAGTCAAGGACGCAATTACCGGACAGCCGATGCCTGGCGCTCCGTCAATCAAGATGAGTTCACAGCCCTCTTTTTCCGCAACCTGCTGTGCCGTGTTTCTGACAGCGGTAACCAGTTTTCCAGATGCTTCTTCCGCGATATTTAGCTGCGCATGCGCCATCGTGCCATAATTCGTATTTAATAGCAATGACTTTGTTCTCTGCAAGGGCGGCGAACGAGCCCACAGGGGTTGTCTTCCCCGTGCCTCCTTTTCCACTTATAATATCTGTTTTATAATCTACTCCTCGATTTATATTTGTATAGCCGAAACAACAAAATGATATCGGATACGTGTTTGACTTGCATCCTGTATCTTGCATCTTCACAATTTCTCAATTATCCCCGCGAACTGCTCCTTCCACTCCGGGATCTCCTTCACAAAGGGCACACCTTCGGAATAGCACCGTGCAATCCGCTTGTCATGCGGAATCTCAAGCAAAATCGGTATTCCCTCCTTCTCGCAGTGCTCATAGACTTTTCGATCCCCAATCCCTGCTTTATTTATCACCACGCCAAAAGGGATCTTAAGCACTTTGAGCACCTCAACCGCAAGCTTCAAATCGTAGAGCCCAAACGGCGTGGGTTCAGTCACAAGAATGCAGTAATCACTGCCTTGCACCGCAGCAATCACCGGGCATGCTGTTCCCGGCGAGACATCAATAATCACGGTCTTTTCTGGATTAAGTTCCGCTTTTACCTGGTCGATCAGCGGTGTTGCCATCACCTCTCCGATATTCAACACCCCATACACGAGGTCGATGTTGCCGTCACCGCTTTTTCCTGTTTTTATAACGCCAATCTCCCTCGGTTCCTCGCTGATCGCGTCCTGCGGGCATACCAGGGAGCATAACCCACAGCCGTGGCAAAGTTCAGGGAATATCATAACCTTTTTGGAAGGCACAACAACAAGGGCGTTGTATTCACATGCCGCAGCACACTTCCCGCAGTAATCACACAAATCGTAATTAATCGTTGGCACTAGCATATACGCCGGCTTTATCTCCTCGATCACAGGATTAAGGAAGATGTGTGAATTTGGCTCTTCAACATCGCAATCCATTAATTGTACGTTCGAAAGCGACAGAGCGAGATTAACTGCTACGGTGGTCTTTCCCGTACCGCCTTTGCCGCTTGCTACCGCAATAATCATCGGTTCACCGTTTTGTTGTATTGCGCGCTCCATTAATGTCGGTGCATTTTACACGCATTGGCATCACTAGCTTCGTTGAGTCTTCCTGCCTGAAAAGCGCTTATTGCTTCGCTCACCGTACCACTGGCGCCTACATACACCTCTATCCCCAACTGTTCAAACGCGCTTATTGCACGAGGGCCCAATCCTGAACAGAGCATTATCTCTGCACCCGCACCTGCTACGAGATCCGGTGTATTGCCTACACCGCCAAAATGTTCACCCGTGTTCTGCACAATTTCCACCTTGTTACTCACCATATCCACAACAGTAAACGTTGGCGCTCTTCCAAAATGCTCGCTTACAAAATCGTCTAATCCTACATTTCCCAGTGTTGGTATACATAGTTTCATACGTTCACCTCCTCTTATTCTTATTCTTATTCTTATAATCTTCCCGAGCTGCTCTTAGCGTGCCCACTGCAAGCAAGGACAATGAATGTTTTCTTCTGGTAAACCCCCCAAAACTGATAAAACGCCCTTGTCCTCTGCCCGTGAGTGCTTCTTCGATTGTCGACTTTAATATGTATCTGCAGTGTGTCTCCGCAGGGGCCTGTTACTCTGGCAGCACCACTGGAGGTTTTCAACTCACCAATGTTTTTTGGATTGTATGCCTCCTCAAGTGTCTTCTCAGTGTATACTTCCCTCGCCTCTTCCAGTACCTCCTCTTCTATGTTTTTGACCAGTTCATCCAAATCGAAAGTTTCACTTTTTTCTCTCATTTTCTCCATTTTGCCCTCATTTCATCACGCATTTTTTCGGCTGAGAAGCTATTACTACATCCAGATAGCAATCTTCACACAGCTTAACGCTCTTTTGCATTTTTTATAACTTTTCGATACTCCTTTCCATCTCTCCAAGTTGCGCTTTTATCTCATCCAAATCCTCTTCTCTCTGTAAAGTTTGGAATGAATATGGAATTATTCTAATTGCTCCTCGCGGGCAAGTCCTCATGCAGATAGCGCAGCAGATGCACCTGTTGAAATCCACCACTGCTTTTTTATCAATCCTCCTGATTGCACCTGTCCAGCAAACTCCGGTGCACTTTCCACACCCTGCACAAAGATTTTCATCAACAAATGCCTTCCATATTAATAGCGATGATTGTTGCATAGCGCTCTAAAAAAATAAAAAAAGAGAAAGAAAGAGCGGATTTATCTTCTCCCTTTTTCCCTACCTACCCTATTTGCAAAAGGCGCAACTGCCGCCAGAACTGCCGATATCCGCTGCCATACGGTTTTCTTCGTATAGGTTTGACCAGCACTTCTGGCAAACCATAATGCGTCCAAGCTCTTTGTGGTCTGCTTCCATTCTACTACCTTCTTTTCCGCATAGTTCACATTTACCCATTGTGTTTTCACCTTCTCTCTTTACTTTCTCAGTTCTTCCAATCTCTTCTTTAGCTGCTCTAACTGGTCACCAAGCATCTTCGCCTGTGATTCAAGCATAGAAATCTCCTGTTCTTTTGGCATTGTCGGCATGCCCATTGATATTGGTGCAACAGGTGCAACTGCTGGTGCTTGCTGCTGTATCCAGGAGCCGAATTGCGGCATTTGTCCTGTTTGAGTGAGATACTGTGCCGCTGGCGGCAAGCCCGTCGGGCTTCTTCCTACCCAACCTGGCGAGTATCCAAATCTCATCCAGCCTGGCAAACCAGTCAGATAATACATGTTTCTCCTTCTATTTCCACCCATTTTTTTCATATCACCTCCTAAACTTTTTATGGTCTTGTCATTTTAGACCCGCATTTCGGGCAAGTCTGCTGATAGCATGACACCCCAACTTGGTGTGGCATTGTATATCCGCAATTTGGGCATCGGCATTCTCCGCCGGGACCCAATCCGCTGCCACCCATTCTCCCTCGCCCTTGACCTCCTCGTCCTATTCCTTGACCTCTTCCTCCTCCTCTTCCCATGCCACTCATTTTATCTCGTCCACCTCCCGTAAGAATACGGGTAGCCTGGCACGGGGTATGTTCGCAGAGCTGGAGCCATTGCACCATACGTTCCAGTCCACCACCTTCTGGGGAGCCACGGAAAATTTCTGCAGAATGGATAAGGGTTGCCCATTCCCATACCCCTTCCGGGTCCAAAGCCAGACCAAAAACCTCTTCCAAAACCTCTTCCTCTTCCTCTTGCCATTTTTTATCACCCCTTTTTAAGTTCTTCTATTCTCTTCTTCACTTCTTCCAAATCCTTCTCCAGTCTATTTGCCATGTTCGATAGATCTCCGATTTCCTCCTCTTTTGTTCGAGGCGCTATTGGCGTCTGCGGCGCTTGTGGTTGTTGCGAAGGCATTGGTTGCTGCATGCCAAGTCCCATGCCTCTGCCCATGCCCATACCTCGCCCTCTACCGCCGCCTCGTCCGCCGCCCATACCCATGCCCGTTCCGCCGCCTGCGCTTATACCAGCACCCATACCTGCGTGAGCGGTAACTGTCGAAACCCCCGTCTCGCTTAGTCTACCTGTTTTATACATCTCAACAGCTTCTTGAACCGTGCCATACGCGCCGGTTGCAATCTTCACACCTGCCGTGGAAAGCACCTGAAAAGCATTAGGACCTATATTCCCAGAAATGACCACATTCGCACCTTTATTCACCATTGCCTGTGCCGCTTGAATTCCCGCTCCACCCGGTGCGGCAATTGCTTCGTTCGCCATCGCTTCAAACGTCATTGTATCCGAATCTACGATCACAAAGTACTGGCACCTTCCAAACCTCGGATCTACCTGCGCATTCAAATCCCTTCCTGTCGCGGTTACGCATATCTTCATCTTTTTTCTCCTTTTACTTTTTTTTTTTTCCAGTATATGAATATACATTCATTACAATATAAAAAGGTTTACTTCTTTTCTTTCTCACCTTCTACAAAAGCCCTTACATTTTCCACTATTTGCTCAAACGCTTCTCTTACTTTCGATTCCTTTTGCATGACAAAAGGTGTTCCGCTATCCGCAGCTTCTACCATCTTCGGGTCAAGTGGCACTCTGCCGAGGAAAGGCACGCCTAACTCCCTCGCTGACCTTTCGCCACCGCCGTATTTGAAAATGTTTATCTGTTTGCCGCAATAAGGGCACACAAATCCGCTCATGTTCTCTATTATCCCTATAACAGGTACTTTCAGCACCTCTGAGAAATTCACTGCCTTTCTCGAATCCAATAATGCTAAATCCTGCGGTGTTGTAACTATTATCGCGCCATCTACGTTTTTTATCAACTGCGCAACACTTAGCGGTTCGTCGCCTGTCCCCGGCGGAAGGTCAACGACCATATAGTCCAGCTCTCCCCAATCTACATCAGAGAGGAATTGTCGTATCATATTCATCTTCATCGGCCCTCGCCAGATGATTGCAGAATCTCGGTCAGGCAGCAGGAAACCTATGGACATCACTTTCAGCCGTGGCGTGACTAAAATTGGGGATATCTTTCCTTCTGACACCTCAGGTCGCTTGTCTTCTATTCCCAGTATCTTCGGAATATCAGGTCCGTGTATATCAGCATCCATCAACCCCACGTCTAAACCTCTCATTCCAAGAGCAAAAGCGAGATTCGCTGCTACCGTTGTTTTCCCTACTCCTCCCTTTCCACTCATCACCATTATCTTGTGCTTTACCTTCGCCATCTTCGCTTTCACTGCCTCTTCTTGCTCCATCATCCTCTTCTTTCCTTCTCTCTCTTCTTTCGTACTCGTGGTCATAATTACATATTATCCCCCCTGAGATTAAAAGGAAGCCAAAGGACCGCTTCATCCTCCACGTTTTCCACCCCTCCACCCGGGTGGCTTTCTTGGAGGGGATACGGGCGCCTTAATCTTGGCTTCCGCTATCACATAGTTGCCCCCTTCTATCCTTATAGCTTTCCCTTCGACAAAAGCTTCGGCTATTTTTCGATGTGCTTCGGTTATTATTCGATGGAAAGTAGGTTGCGAGACGCCCATGGACTTCGCCGCTTCCGTTTGATCGAGCTGCAAATAATCTTTCAGCCTTATACTTTCTAACTCATCTACCTTCAATATTCTTTCACTTACATCGGCATTATGAAGTGCGTTCCCTCTTCCCTTCGGCTCGAAATAAAGGAAGTTTGGCTGGAAGCTAACGCACCTTCTCCGTCTTGCACCGCCCATAATATACGAATATATATCCATAAATAATATATTATTTTTACCAATTTTTTCTTTATTACTTCATCTGTTCCATCAACTTCTTCCTCCTCTCCTTCTCTGCCATCCCCGCTTCCTTCTTCTCCTTCATTAACCTGTGTATCAAATCTGCACCAGACTTGTCTATTGGCTTTGCTTCTATATATCCACGCACTAAAGCACCTTCAAATACTTCCTTCCCGAAATCAGTGCGAATTATAACTGTTGACTTACCCGCTGGTGAGCCGACATTTCCTACACTTATGTCAGAAAACAGCCCGGTGAAATCTTCACATACCTTGCAGCCATCTCGCTTATAATCTTCTACCTCGTTAATTTGCGCACTTAACAGCTCTTTCTCACCTGCATACACGTGTAAAACATCCTCACTAATCTGCAATTTTGTTACCTCGCTTATATCAATACCATGCTTTTGTTCAAGATGTCCCTTCATTAGCTTCTCATACGAATAACAGCCCATGCAGAACAGACCCATTCTTAACCTTATATGGGATGAGAAGTTATGCGCATTATGCGTATCCCCCCCTACAACGAACATCTTTTCATACGATGCCATCTGACATGGTGTTCCTACCAGAGCGACACTTCTTAGGTCATACTTCAAAATAGCATCCGCTATACCGGTCAGCGTTGCCGCAGGCGTATATTTGCTACCTGCACCCCTTATCAATCCCGCCTTATCCAGTGCCACTCGCACCTCCGGTTTCCATTCCCCTTTATCTGCAACCGTTATACAGCCTTCCACTATCGCATCATCGAGAGCATAAGCTAATAGCGAAGTAACCGCACCTCCATCCTGACAAGCCTTTCTTATCTCCTCGTCTGTGCAGACAACTTCATACATCTCCTCA
>Ga0114919_10004799_pt1 | contig 10837 bp, 7 predicted proteins | sample BlataG_FD_88682 | JGI IMG/M metagenome (GOLD analysis project Ga0114919, IMG submission 88682) | Deep subsurface microbial communities from Black Sea to uncover new lineages of life (NeLLi) - Black_00105 metaG | ecosystem: Environmental > Aquatic > Marine > Oceanic > Sediment | place: Atlantic...
GCACTAGAGACTTTAAAGTCACTAGAACAAACTGGAATGGCAAAATTACGAGAGTCTCTTTTAAAGGGGAAGCAATGGTATTTCCCTTCTTTATAATTGAATTATTCAATCTGGATCTTAAAAGATATTTGCCCGTCTTCTAATGTAATAATCTTCCCTCTCTTTTCTTTCTCTAACATTTTGAAGATTTTGACAATATCATCATTGGGAAGATTACTAAATTCCTTATTAGATTCTCTGATTTCAAAAATTAAAATTGGTTCTAAGGGAGAGATTTCCATAGCCCATTCGTAGATATCTTCTGCCCAATTATCTAGACTTTTCCAATATACCCTCAATTTTTCTTTGCTCTTTGAAAGCCATTCAGCTTGTTCCTTATTAACTAGTTCTTCAGCAATTTCTTCTAGAGCTTTTTTACGTTCCTCAAAGTTGGAAAATGGTTTCTCAGATTCCGTCTTCCTAAGATATAAAATATGAAGAATAGCATAACGGGCGTAGTCAAAAAGAACTTTCGACCACTCTAGTTTCCAAGACTCATAATCTTTCAAGTCTGTTTTTTTATTAGGTAGAGAATACATGAAGATATACCTTTTTTCTTCAAGCCAAGGATAATCGTTTAGTATCATTTCATATGTAGATACTTCTTTAGTTACTGCTCCTCTTTCTTTGACTATTTCTATTTCAAGCTCTCGAAGTTCTATTTCAATTTGAGTAGCATTTTGTTCGTAAGCTTTTTGATCTATCTTTCCTAGTTTTGAAGTGAGGAAATCTTCAATTTTATTTAATCGAGCTTCAATCTCCTCACTTGGAAGGCCTTCACCGCTAACTTCCGAAACCAGTTCTTCTGATTTTTCGTCAATTTCTTTTAATTCTTTCAGTCTTTTTAATTCTTTTAAGCGATCTAATTCTTTCCTTAATCCATCTAATTCTCTTTCTGGTTTTTCTTTAACTTCCTCGATTTCTTTAGTTTCTTCCTCGGTTTTCTCTTTTTGTCGCTCCATCTTCTCCATCCTAGATAGTTTTTAATATTCTCCGAATTCTTTTGCCCATTGTTCGTATTGTTCTAGAGCAGAACCCGTAGTCATGGGTTTTACTTTTTTCAATGTTTTCACAAAATCTGGTAAATTAATATCCCTTACAATTACTTCTTGATCAGAATTTTCTAGAAGACCTCCCATATCTAACTCTCTTATTGGGATCATTATTACTTCACGACATACGTTAGAGATATCTCTTCCAGAATATCCTTCCGATCTGACTCCTAACTCAATAAAATCTTCCTCAGTTAGCGCCATATTAATGCCTGCGGTGTGAATCTTAAATATTCCGCTTCTCGCTGGTAAATCTGGAAGTGGAACATACACTTTTTTCTCAAATCTGCTAAGCATAGCCGTATCAATATCCCAAGGTCGATTGGTTGCTCCTAAAACTAATAAAGGTTTCTTAGAACCTGATTTAATTCCTTGAATTTCGCTCAAAAGTTGAGTTTTTACTCTTCTTTCACCTCCACCTTCGTGGCCTTCACCTCTTTTAGTAGCTACTGAATCGATCTCATCCATGAAAATTAAACTTGGCGCCTTTATACGTGCAACTTTAAAAAGAGAACTAATTAACTTCTCACTTTCTCCTAACCATTTACTTAATAAATCTGCTGAAGAAACACTAAAAAATGTAGCCTTACATTCTGTAGCAGCAGCTCGGGCTAGTAGCGTCTTTCCACACCCGGGAGGACCAAATAATAAGATACCGGACCAAGGTTTTCTTGCCCCAGTAAACAAGTTAGGTTTCATAATAGGTAACACTATTGCTTCTCTTAAAGCTTGCTTACTTCCTCCCAAACCCGCGATATCAATCCATTTTACGTTAGGAGATTCTGTTAATATGGTCCCTGATATTGAATCTATAATTTCTTGCTCTTCAGCAGAATATTGACCCTCATCTTCTTTTGGCTCGCCATCTTTCGGTTCACTAGGCCTACTAGAAGGTCTTCCTCTTTTAACATTGGGACCGCTTATATGGGCCTTAAGTACGTTAGCACGCTCTAGGTACTGCTCTATTTGATCGTGACATTTTCTTACCATTATCGGATTTTTATTATATTTTACGAATTGTATTAGAATCTCTGCAGCTCTCTGATACTTATTTAGAGCTTGTCTATAATGCCCTTTTTCGTCCAACTCAACAGCGGCTTGCGCCTCCTGAACGGCATATAAGTAAAGCTTACTATCAACACTACTCAACAGTGATAACCTTTTTAAAGTAATTATTTATCTTATCTATCTTAAAATATTCTTAATATTTATAGGTAAGCTAGTTCAATGTTTATTCTCTTAATTAATTCTTCCATGAATATCAAATTTTCTTTTTAAAAAGGGATTGTAAACATTGGTCTACAACAAAAAATTATATAATCTTGAGTTTTCTTATATTATATAAAAAAAAATAATAAAATGATGAATTAAGATGGGATTTCTCAAAGATATGAGTAACTGGCTTGCAGGTGGCAAGAAAAAAGATACTGTTCGTTCAGCAACTATCAAGTTAAAGGTTTTTAACAAAAGACTTGCTCGGCAAGTTCTTAAAATGGAGATGACTGGTAAACAAGCCCGAGATAAAGCTGTGCGACTTAGAAAGGCTTGTGACATGGATGGATCGGAATTTCACGCCCGAAATTATTTCCAAGTTAAAAAACAAGCCAGAGCAATTGACCACTTTAGAACAAATTTGGAAGGTATGGTGTTTAAACTAGAACAAGCTAATGCAGTTAAAGATATCTCAGATATTATGCAAGGTATTGCCTCTAGCTTAGGAATGTTAAAAAGTCAATTATCTGTTCCTCAACTTACAGAATTAATGACAGAAATCGGTATTGATATGGAAGATTTCGAAGTAACTCAAGAGATCACATCAGATGGAATAGATAATATGACTTTAGATACTGCTGTCACTGATAATCAAGTTAAAGAGATATTAGGTGAAATCGATGCTGAAATTCAAGTTGAAGTAGGCGGAGCTTTACCTTCTATAGATCCTGATGGAAAAGTAAAAGAATTGGAAGATGAATTAAATAAACTGAAGTCGAGAGATTAGGTTCCTTTTTTTTTTTAGTTTCTCATTCTCATTATCAAGCAAAATTATTTAAGTTTATACTCTATTTTTATAATATTCTTTACCTCATGTTAAAAGTGTGTCATATATGAATCCTGAAGTAATCGCGATTGGTAGTTGTACGCTCGATTGCATGCTACAAGTGAAAGATATCCTCAGATTTGAATTATTGGATAAAGGCATGGTAAAAAAATATACAGCAATCGAATACAGCCACAAATTGAACGTAGATGGCGTGTTATTTGTCCCGGGAGGCTCTGCTGCTAATATTGCATCAAATTCTGCGATGTTAGGCTTAAAAAGCGCTTATATTGGAATATTAGGAAAAGATTTCTCAGCAAATATTTGTTTAGACGATATGAAAAAAAGAGGAGTCGATCTTTCAAATGTAATTCAGACAGATGAGGATTGTACCGCTTTTTCAGTGATTTTAAAAACAGAATGGGGAAAAGACAGAAGTATTTTGGCGTATAAAGGCGCTAATAACTTATTGAAGCCTGAACATGTCAAAGACGAAATTTTTAAAGACATTAAAGCTTTTGCTTGGACTTCCTTAACGACTGAAAGTGGCTGTAGAGCGATCGAAAAAGCACTGAATCTTACATTAGAAAACAACGGAAAAGTGTTTGCAGCTCCAAGTATGTCGATCATTAAGAATAATCCAAAATGGGCTAAAACCCTAATCTCTAACTCAGATGTCGTGTCGTTAAACAAAGATGAGGCCCAAGAATTTACAGAGGAGACCGACACAATTCCTATGATTCACAAATTTTTAGATATGGGTGTAAAACTAATATCAATTACTGATGGACCAAACGGATCTATAATCTCAGATGGTCAAGCCATAGTAAATAGTTCTATTTACCAAGGACCCGTTGAAGACACTACTGGTGCTGGAGATGCTTTTCTAACCGGTCTTTTAATTTCCCAACTAAACGGATTCAGTCTAGAGAAATCATCTAAGATGGCAACCGCAATGTCTTATTTAGAAAGTAAAGAGATAGGGGTCCGTGAGGGATTACCTAATAGCTTAACAGAATTAGAGAGTTTCGTTAACAGTAACTCTATAAAACAAATAGTGTCTAAAATCGTTTAGCAAAAACTATGATTAAAAAGGTTGGATAACCTGATGTTAAAATCAAAGTATTCTAAACCAATTTTATATTTCATATTTTACTGTATATTTATTCTAATACTCTCCATCGTTCTTTCAATATCAATCCCTCATCTAAATTTAACATACTTTATTCCAATACGCGATATAGGAATTGAAGTTGGATTGATTTTCCTACTAATCCTACCAATTTCGTCAATAATCGGTGTTCTAATTGGCGGATATCTCTTTGCTCCACTTTTTCTTTATGCTCATAAAAAGATTTTTGGAAAGAGAGTAGAGTATGGAATTTATGAGAAGGACTTTACAAAATTTAAGTTCCTTTCTGAAGGTATCTTCGCAGCATTAATGACAATTAATCTATCATTACTTTTAACCACACCATTGATTATCTCAATATCTGTTGGAAGAGGTTCAAATAGTTATATCGACGATCTCAGTACTTTTCTTGCCCTACTGATGTTTACGATTGGTTTGGCAAGTATTCTGTTTTCCACAACGTGGTTTCTTATGGATTCTGGTATTTTATATTCTAACTTAAAAAAGGCAGGTGACACCCCAAAACAAGTTGAAATTAGATCCGTCGGAAGATGGTATGGACAGCTCTTAAAAGGATACGCTGGAGTCTCTGTTGTTCTTTCTTATATTGAATTTATAGATTTATTTATCCCCCAACTTGCAAATGACCTCTCTATACCTTTGTTTGTTATGTTATTGGTTGTTTTTATACCATTTCCTTTAATAATTGTTATTCCAATAATTCCGGCATTAATTATTTCAGATCGCCTTAAAGATCATAGAATAAGATTCATAAGAGAAAAAGCAAGAAAATTAGGCATAACATCTAATGCTGAAGTGACCTTTGAATTAAAAATTAAATAAAATTCGAAAATTATTTTACATTTAGAATGCTATAAAAAATAATTAATTTTTAAATTCTTAATTTATTTTACTCTTATAAAAATAGAATTCTAAAGATTTGCGTTGCTAGTATAGTGGTCAGTATGCCAGGTTGCCAAGAGATCCTTACCCAAAAGGTTCTCGCAAATACTTGGCGACCCGGGTTCGATTCCCGGGCGACGCATACTTCTTTTCATTATTTCTTATCCTTTTTTTTAATAAAGATGATTTTTAAAAGGGAATTATGAGTAAACGAGGTAATTTTTAATGGATGATAAAAAAGTTGGTAAATATTGGAATGAAAATGCAGAAAATTGGATCAAACTATCCAAATTAGGCTACGATAGATGTCGAGATTTAATTAATTCACCCGCTTTTTTTAAAATGCTACCAGATATTAATGGTTTAATGGGTATAGATATTGGATGTGGAGAGGGATATAATACGAGAATTGCAGCAAAGAGTGGTGCCGAGTTAACAGCTATTGATATCTCCGAAATGTTTATTGCTTCAGCAAAAGAAGACGAAATACGCGAGCCGTTAGGAATTAAATATAAGGTTGCAAGTGCTATAGATCTTCCGTTCCCAGACGAATCTTTTGATTTTACTATAGCTACAATGAGCTTAATGGATATTTCGGACACTAAGAAAGCCTTATCAGAAGCCTATAGGGTCCTAAAACCTAATGGTTTTTTTCAATTTTCAATAAGCCATCCTTGTTTTACGATATCTATGGGCAATTGGGTCAGAAACGAGGAAGGCAAGAGGACGGGGTTGATTATTTCAAACTACTTTAAACAATCTGAAGGAGAAATTGAAGAGTGGATCTTTGGAGCAGCTCCAAAAGATATGACAGATAAAATGAGAAAATTTAAGATTCCCCGATTTACTAGAATTTTATCTGAGTGGCTTAATTTACTCATAAGAATAGGGTTCGTCTTAGAAGAGTTCTGTGAGCCTTATCCCGATGACGAGGTTTTAAAAAAATATCCCGGGGAGTATGATAGCACGATTATACCCTATTTTTTGATTATACGCTGCCGAAAATAGATTAGATCGAGAAATTTATAATGAATTAGCATTTTCATTTTTTACTTTTATTTATTAACGCATTCTATTGGTAAAAAAGTTTATATTTTCGATAAATTCAAATAAAAAAATTCTGTTTAAAGTATATCCTATCATGATTCTAACCGATCTATGTATTGATGATCTATTAGGCGGGGAAAAAAAATTAACATTTTTAGTAGGTGCTGGATGCTCAGTCGATTCTCCCTCTAATCAACCAGCTGGGCGTAAGATGATGGACGCTATGATAAAATTCGCTTGTCCTGAATCAGAATTCGAGAAAATCTCTAAATTAGAAGAATTAAGATTTGAACAACTGGTTGAGTTTATCAGAGACTATTTTGATAAAGATTTAAAAATTATTGATTTTTATGGACTCTGCGATAAACCAAACCTCCAACATCTTTTTCTTGCTGAAATGATAAAGAAGGGAAACTATGTTATTACAACCAATTTCGACTTCCTTTTAGAACACGCTTTACTCTCCTTAGGTGTTTCAAAGAAATTCATACTTACAGTTATAACTAAGGAGGATTTTGAAAAATTTAACGATCCTGAAGAATTAGTAAAAAACGGCAATAATCCCTTATTTAAAATACATGGTTCTGCTAAAAACATAATAACAGGCGAAGATACTAAGGACTCACTGATTGCCACAATCCAAGCGTTTGGTTCAAATAAAGAGGGTCTTAATGTATTTCAAATGGAGCCTTTTAAAAAACCCTTATTTGATAAAATTTCTAAAAATCGCTCCTTAATTGTAATGGGTTATTCTGGTAGCGATGATTTTGATGTAGTTCCAACATTAAAAGTTCTCGAAGGTCTTAAAAATGTCGTTTGGATTAATTACATCTCTGAAGATGGCGGAAAAGAGAAAATATCTGAAATTTTTGCATCTTCCGATGAATCCTCTGAGATCAATGACAAAGTGAATCAAATTCTCTTAGACATTAGGCAATTTAGTTCAGCAGAACATGTTTATCGGTTAGATGTAAACACAACGAGAATGGTCAAAGAGCGATTTAAAAATGCTCCTGAAAACCGTAAAGAAGACTTCGATGTAGATCCTTTTACTTGGCTTATAGAAAATATAGACGAACCTGATAAAGAAAACATTTACGATATAGCTCGGGGGATATATTATGATTTCGGATATCACGATGATGCTTTAAGAGTTGCTTTACAAGGATTAAAGTTTTCTCAAGATTCAGGAGATATTGGATATGAAACTTCGATCACACTAAATATTGGAGTAATTTATGAAACACAAGGAAATAACGATAAAGCACTGGAATACTACCAAAAAACCATAGTATTAGCGGAAGAGAATGAAATTCTCGACGCGAAAGCAAAAGCTTTAAATAATATAGGAATCATCTATAAAAAAAGAAGTAGTTTTGATCAGGCTCTTAAGTATTTTAATGAAGCATTAGAAATTAAAGAGAAATTAAAAGATTTTAGATCAAAAGCGTACACTCTTAACGGAATTGGAAATGTTTATCTATCTCAAGGGGATTATGATAATGGAATTAAATGCTATGAACAAGCTTTAAAATTAAACGAGGAATATGGAAATCTAAACTTAATGGCTGTCAATTTAAATAATTTGGGTTCAGCATATCATACTAAAGGGGTTTATAGTGTTGCTTTGAGATATTTCAAACAAGCTTTAAAAATTCGCGAAGAATTATCTGACTATCGCGGTATGATCTCGACTCTTAAGAACATTGGAAGTATCTACAAAGATCAACAGAAATTTCAAGAAGCAAAAGATTATTTTGAAAAAGCTCTGGCACTTTGTGAATCCGTTCAAGATCCAAGAGGTTTTCAAACCGTATACACTAGCATGGGAAATCTTTCTTACGATTTAGGAAAATACCAAGAATCTATCGAATACCACGAAAAATCCTTGGATTTAAGTGAAAAACTTCAAAATTTACAAGGGCAGAGCAGAGCAATTAATAATATTGGTTTAAATTATTTGGAATTAGAACAATATGGCAAGGCACTTGAATTTTTTCAAAAATCATTAGAGATTGATGAATCGATAAACGATAAAGACGGGATTGCCAACGGATTAAATAATATCGGATCAGTTCATTCTAAGAAAGGTGAAGACTCTAAAGCAATAGAATATTACGAAAAAGCGTTCGCCATTTTTAGCGAGTTAGGTATTCTTAGAAATAAGTTATTTACATGCAATAGTATCGGAAATCTGTATAAATCAATGGGAAATGCAGAGAAAGCTCTTGAATTTTTTACAATTGCGCTTGAAATTTGTGACGAACTCGAAGGTGATAGTGAAAAAGCTGATGTTTTAGGAAACTTGGGGAACTTCTATTATGAACAGCAACGATTCGTTGATGCTTATGATGCAATCGAAAAAGTAACTTTATTATACGAAGAAATCGGTGATTTTGAAAACTATGAACTTTGTTTAACTAATATGGGATTCATTAAGGAACAATTAGGACAATACGATGAAGCTTTAAATCAATATCAAAAGGCTTTAGAAATAGCAAATAAACAAAATAATTTACCCTCCAGAGCTTTTTGCTTAAAAAGTATAGGATTTGTCTATTACCACCAAGAGAAATATTCTAAATGTAGGGAAATATTAGATCAAGCGTTAAAAGTTTATAGAGAACTAAAAAATCCAGTTGAACAAGCAGATATTATCAACACCTTTGGTGTTCTTTATTATAAACAAAAAAATTATGACAAAGCATCGCAAGAATACCAAAATGCAATGGACTTGAATCCAGAAGACCCCAATCCCTATTATAATCTATCTTGCATAAACAGTATTACAAATAAGCCTAAGATTGCTTTAGAATATTTAAAAAAAGTTTTATCGTTAAATCCTGCTTACAAAGAAATGATTTTAGAAGATAACGACCTTGAAAAATTAAAGAAATTTGAAGAGTTCAAAAAATTGATAACTTAGTTATTTTCGTGAAAGGTATGTTTCACGATCTGTACTTCATGAATTCAAAAAATAATAAAAAAAAGGTATAAATATTTACGATCTTCCCGCTATTGGTATTGGTTCTTTCAAGCCATAGTGGAGCGAAATAAATCCCATAACTAAAACATAAAGTGCCAAGCCTGGCCAAAAGGACGCCCAAGGAGCCATATATAAATTCGTTCTTGCAACACTAATATTGTTTCCTAAATGTATTAAAAATGGATCCGAAAATCCTAGGAAAGCTAATGCTTCCAGTAACAAAATATTAAACCCCATAAATAACGGAAAATATGCAATAAGTTTTTTTGCGCTTAACTTAAAGCTGTAGGGACCCTTACTTATTACCAAAGTCACACCAGGAATCATATACATTGCCATGGTGGTTATTGTTAATCCTGTATCGTATCCGTACATATTTTGCCGTATAAAGATAATTAAAATACAAGGTACTACAAAAAGGATTACCATGAATATCATTACCAACTCTTTTACCACCTTATGAACTTTACATAAATAACCAAATAACGATCCAATCACAAGTCCAATGAGAACGGAATAAAAGGAAATGATTATCGATGTTGATACACCATACGCTAGTAATGCTAGTACATCCCGCCCATATGAAGTTTGTCCTAAAGGGTGAGTCGCAGATGGTGGAAAAAACGCATCTGGATTTAACGCCCATGCTTCTTGTATAGAATATGGAGTTAACACCTGTGGAAATACAGCAACTATAATTGTAAACACCACAATCGCTAATCCAATAATTGTTATTGGAGATTTCAAGCGATAAATTGTAAAATCCTTAAATTTCTGATCGGAATTGAGGTCATATCGAGCAGCTTCTTCAACGAGTTGTTCGCTTCTCCCGAAAAAATTAGTGAACATTATCGATTGATCTTTTTCTAAAATGTTATTGTATAATGTGTATCCGATGTTTGATAGGAGTAGAATTATTACCAGAAGTACGATTATTATAGAGAGGATTGCTCTGAACGTCCAAAAATCAATATTCCTAATCGCAACTATTAAGAGCTCAAAAATTCCATGTATATTAAAAATGCTTTCAAGGAGGATAACGCTAGTAAATAATATACTTAAATTAAAAATGACATGTGAACTATTTGATAAAATATGCTTTTCCTCTGATTTCTTCAAATAGTTAGAACGAACTTGTCTTATTGTGAGAAATAGAGATAACAGAAATAAAATACAAGACGGTAAAAATGGATTTCCTGTAGCTGGAAAAAGTTCCAATTGATATGCTAAAGTGTATTGGAACCACATTCCTATAAGGAACATTGGCATCGAAATTCCTAAAATAATAAGGAATTGAATCAGTAGTTTAACTAATCTATTTCTAACTTTAATTGACAGTACGCCCAGGAAAATTCCTGCGATTAATCCTAATGCAATTGGTATTATTGTAAATTCAATGGTTAATGGAATTCTCTCCAGTAAAAGATCAAATACAGGTATACCTCGTTGAATAGTAAGAGAGTACCCTAGTTTCCCTGTAAAAAAATCTCCAAGATATCTGAAGAACTGGGCAAATAAAGATAGATCATACCCTAATTCGTGACGCATTTGGTTATATAAAATGGGATCAAAAGGTCCTTCGGGTAAATAGGCTATAATCGGGTCACCGGGAAAAATTCTACTTATAAGAAAAGTCAGAA
>Ga0114919_10004800_pt1 | contig 10834 bp, 8 predicted proteins | sample BlataG_FD_88682 | JGI IMG/M metagenome (GOLD analysis project Ga0114919, IMG submission 88682) | Deep subsurface microbial communities from Black Sea to uncover new lineages of life (NeLLi) - Black_00105 metaG | ecosystem: Environmental > Aquatic > Marine > Oceanic > Sediment | place: Atlantic...
AGTCGGCCGCGCTGCTCACTGCGTGAGCCCCTCCGACGGCGCCGCCCGGTAGGTCACGAGCACCTCGCTTCGCTCGCTGTCGCCCAGCACCGGGTAGACGTACCACACGCCGTCGAGTTGCCGAGAGATCGCCTCCACCGCTTGTCCGTCGATCGTAACTTCGCCGGGCGCCGCCCCGTCGGGTAGCCGAATCGACAGGGAGAATCCCTCAAAGGCCCCGGTCACGTCGGCCAGTATCCGCCGGCTGACGCGGTTGATCCGCGCCTCGACGCCCACTCGCTCCCGCTGCTGCCAGTAGACGCCGTAGCCTTCCATGCTCGGCTGCCACAGGTCGTAGCGTTTCGCCGTGGTCAGCAGGTTCTCCAGGGCCCTGAACTGGTTGACTGAGTTGTTGTGGAAGAACACGTGGAACTGCCCCTGCATTCGCATCAGTCGGGGCAGGAGGTACTTCTGCTTGAGCAGGCCGACTTCCTTGATCTCATCCGGATCTTCGGGATAGTCGAAGCCCGTCTCCGGCAGGTTCAGCATCAGTCCGTTGATGTGATTCAGCCAGCCGTCGCGGTTGGGGAACAGCTTCGTGTCGGACTCCGTGGCGTAAAGGAAGCCCGTCGCGCGGGCCGCCTTGAACGTGTCGGCATTGCTGATGTAGTGCGGCGTTTCCCAAATCGTCGGCGTCATGCCCCACGTCCGGGCGACCTCGGCAAAGGCGGCATTGGTTATCCGCTGCTGCTCGGCCAGCGGGAGGAACTTCTTGGTGTCCTCGTCCCACATCTCCCAGTCGTCGCCGCTGAAGTCGTCGGCCCCCGTGCCGTTCTGGTGCTTGTAGCCGTGCACGATCAGGCTCCCTCCCGAGGCGAACACCTCGCGAGTCATTTCCCGCACAATGGCGATCCCCAGCTCGTCTTCCAACCAGTCGTGGAACTCGTTCTTGTAGGGATGGGCGAACTTCGGCACCAGCGCGATGCTAAGCGGCAGGCCTTGCTTCTCGGTCAGCTCAATGAGGTGCGCTAAACGAATGAACCAGAATCGCTTGGCGTGGCCCATCGCCTCGCCGCCGGGGGTGTGGTCCTCCAGCCGCAGGATGAACACGCCTTCCTTGGCGTCCAGCGCCGGGTGCTTGCCGACCGTGCCCTCGCCCGTAAGCCGGCGGATGTACTTGAAGAGCACCTCCCCGCGAGCGAACGTGTCTTCAGTCTGGTCGGTTTTCCAGTAGTCCAGCATCGGCAGCGAAATGTACACGACCGTGCCGCTGTGCCTGTTGGCCTGATACCGCGTGATGAACGGAATCGACACGTACTGATTGTCGGCGTCCCTGTACCACTGCTCGACGCTCGCCCTGACGGGGCTGACCCTACAGACTATCTCTTCCTGCACGGCCAGCCAGTCCCCTCGGCCGGCCAGGTTCGTGAAGGTCGCGCGCTCGATGCCCATCTTGCTCGACCAGTCCTGATCGACGTACCGCAGGCCCAGCGCCTCGGGCAGGTCCGTCGTCTTGAACGTCCCCCATATGCCCGGGCCTATCCACAGGAAGTTCACGCCGTCAGCGAGGGCGCCGATGATCTCTCTCTCGCCGCGTTCGTCCAGCTTGGCGCCCTCCGCCCCGGACATGGCCACGATCACCAACTGGTAGCCGCGCAGCGCCGTTTGGCCCACGTCCTGGTGTTCGATGATGTCGAACGGCAGGCCCATGCCCTCCAGAAGGTTGACCAATCGCGAGCGGCTTTCGCTGTACTCGTCCAAATAGCTGGTAACGACCAGCACTTCCTTGACCGGCCGGTAAGCAGCGACGACGCGCGTGCGGGGGGCCGTTCCGTAGACGGCTACTTCATCCACTAGCAGCCACTCGTTGCGCTCGGCCTCTATCCGCACGTGTCGGGCGGTGAGGCCCGGAGTGTCCACGTCGAACGCGCCCGGCTTGTCGGCAGACGGCGTCAGCCGCCCGCCGTAGGTCCACTCCGCACCGTCGGCAGATACCGACACGTCAACGGTACCTGGCAGATGCACGCCCCAGTCCGTCGCCTCGAGGAAACTCGCCTCGACGCGGTCGATTCTGCAACTAGTTCCCAGATCGAACGTAATGGCCGGCTCGCCATGGTCAAAGCCCATCCAGCCGCTCGTCAGGTCGTCCGGTGAGCCGTGCCGGCCGTCCGTCAATATGAACGCGCTGGAATCAGGGTAACTCGGGCTCGCCTGGACCTGTAGCGAGTAGCCAATGCCCGCTGTGAGATTCTCACTGGCCGGTGCGCCCCGACAAGCCGACGCGCTGACTGCCGCCTCTGTAGCAGACCAAACGATGAAGACGCACATTGCCGCAGCGCAGACACCCGTAACCAAGGCCTTGGTGGAGATATTGTTCATCGATCTTTCTTCTTTCGGTCCCGGGTGACAGGCGACCGACTCGTCAAGTCTAAGGCGTATTGCGTCAGCCCGTAGCGTCGGCCGGCGGGGCTCGGTGTCCCGCCAGCTCTTGCCTGGCTTCCCTGCGCGGGGAGACACCGAGCCCCGCCGCACGGCACAGCCCAATACAATGCGCTCTTGTACCAAAGTATATGTCGGGCAGTTAGCGTTTTTCAACCGGTTGGTCCAGACGTTCTGAACACGTCCGCTTCGGTCCCTTGATTTCCCGCGCCGAGAACAGTGTGCACGATAGGCGACGCGCCGCGAGGGAACGTCGCCCATTGTAACTGCTCGGCCGCCTTGTGAAGCTACTTCCGCCTGCGTCTCAGTATGGCCACACCGCCCACAGCCAGTAGGCCAATCGTGGTCGGCTTGTCACGCTGTAGCGTCGGTTCGCCCTACTGCTTGCGGCGTCTTCGTCCCAGCAAGGCAAGACCACCCAATAGCAGCAAGCCGGCGGAGGCGGGCTCGGGAATTTCCTCACCGATCAGCGTCAGGTCGGATTCGTCGGCTGCGCCGAAGAAGTCCTCGCTGCTGAAGTCGTCCAACTCTTCGCTCACAACCCACGTCAGAGCGAGCGCTTGTCCCCGAAACCAGTTGAGTTCGCTCTGCCAGATACCCCCGGCCTGTGGGTCGGTGGGTATGGTGAAGCTCGCCTCGCCGGCCAGCACGCACCCCGGCAGCACGACGGCCTCTTCTACGAACATTGTGGTGATGTCGGCCGCCAGGTACGTGGCGCCGGCCCCGTCGTCAAGGACAATGCTGCCCCCGGCGAACGCTCCGACCGCCCGTCCCGAGCCGCTGTTGTCGCTGGTAAGTGTCGTCACCATCAGGAAATGCGCCCCGGCGACCGAGTCCTGGCTGCCGTCGGACCACTCGCGCACCACCGTGACTCCCCATTGCTCCAGCCGCAGCTCGCCCGTCGCGACGGTGTAGCTCGTGTCGATCGAATCGACGCTGATTTCCTCGATGATCGCTGCGCCCGCCGGCCCCGTTGAGACCAGGGCGCCTGCAATGATGGCGATAATCGCTGCTGTATACCGCATTTGAACCGCCTCCGGTTGCTCTCCCCGGCCCCTTGACCCGCCGGGCCTCCGGGCGCCGAAGCACCTTCCTCCAAGACTGGTCTCAAGACATCCCGGCGGCGCTGCCGCTGCCTGCTATTGAGACTGGTACCAATGTACCACTGAAACGCAATTCTGACAAGGCGTAATCGCGTAAGACGGCCATCTTTTCTCACTTTTGTGCCATTCGGGCTCCCGCAGGGCATAATCGGCCGTGGATCGGCGCGCCGGCAAAGGCTCGTGGGCCGCTAAGCACCTGGTGTGTAAGCTGTCAGAGCGCCCAGCGGCAATGGGTGTACCTCACTGCCCCCCGTCTCCCGCCTCGCTCTTACTCGCCTGGCGGGTCGGGGAGTAGCCAAGATATGTTCAAGGCTCGGCAGGACTTTTCCGATATTATTCTTGGGAATTTAGTTGGCGCCGGTCGGGCCTTACGGTAGAATTAGGTGTTTTCTCCTGCGCACATGCAGGAGGGAGTACGTGAGGTCGGCCGCGTGGCGGCCGTCGAGGTGTTTTTTTTTATTTTTATCTTGACTGGCACGGCGCTTACGCCGTACTAAAATGAATTTTAGGCGTGTTGGCGCAAGCACGTGGCCAGTATCCGCATCGAAGGAGACACGATGGCCTTGAAGGACGACATCCCGTGGCGGAACTGGACAGAAGAGAAGAAGAAACAGTTTATTCGGGAAACGAAGGGGAAGTACGAAGTGGTGTGCCGAGGCCTAAATGACCCCCTGTCTCTCGATGAGCAGGTGGCGGCGATGTTCGCACTGGAGGCACACTTGACAGGGAAAGATTGATCCTGGCTGTTGGCAAGGATCGCCACAAAAGAACTCGGGGCCAGTGAAGCTGGCACCATTCTTCTGGGCTGGCGTGAAAGGGAGAACCATGTCAGACGACAACGGCTACAGGCCAGCGGGCTTCTTGGTACGGGTCATGAATATCCTCGAGGGGGCATCCAGTATCTTCAGCAGCTCGGTCGTGTCTTACGCAACATGGGCCAAATCGAAGCTCCTGGACAACCGGCGTATCCAGGTGCACTCACTCAACTACTTCTCGCGTGACATGGCCCAATTGCAGCTAGTATTCAATCCGCCGGACCGGACGACGTCGCACGTCATCTGGGTGCCAGATTTCAAAGAGAATAACGGTAATGGCACGCCGTTAGAGCATCTTGCCCGGCGCTATATGGTGTACCACGAGATCGGCCACCTCCTCATGGAAGATGATGCCCGTCTGCGAGAAAGACACGCGGAGTGCGAACCCGAGACCGACGAGGAGAATCTCCAGGCAAATCGGTTCGCACTGCTGTGCATGATACACCGGGGCCCCGTAGCAGTAGACGGCCGTCTCCCACTACAGCTGGGGGATTGGAACCAGCTTCAGCGTCACCTGAATGTGATGTTTCCGCCAGGAGACTACGACGGCCTGTTCTAGATTACTGTACTGTTTGGGCGTCCCCGCCGTAGTCCAATGTCGTCCGGGTGGCAGTTCCTTCATCGACACAGCCTCCCAAGCAATCGCCGCTTTCCCTCGACCGATCCGACTGGGTCGGCCTTCTTGTCATCGGAGCGACTGGATTTCTGTTGCGCGGGTGCGCCGCTTGCAGGCGCCTTCGGCGTGAACGAGCGAGTTCGTCTGCTTCACATCCGAGTCGCTGGCTCAAACCGACCTTCGGCCGTAAGCCAAGAGGCCAGCCCTATCGGACTGACCTCCTGGCTTACAGTCGGAGCGACTGGATTTGAACCAGCGACCTCTGCGTCCCGAACGCAGCGCTCTATCCAAGCTGAGCTACGCTCCGTAACCACTGCCGGCGCGGCCCAGCCTCGCCTGCGGCGAGTCCGCGCTGCCGATCGCACTTGGCTTGCTTCGCTTCGCCAAGCCCGTCATCAGCGGGACAAGCTGAGCTACGCTCCGTGTCGCCCCACGTGGGGCGTGCGTCAGAGCCGCACAGTGTAACGCCTCTCACAGGCGTTGCAAGCTTCTGACGGTCAAACATGCCCGTTCGGACGCGCTGTAAGCCGAGTTCTGTTCCGTCGCCGGCTGGGCGGGCCAACGGCGGCGAAGGCCATTTATCTGGACTCGCCCTCGCAGGCGAGCTCACCCGATTTCTCGGATAGCGGCCTACCCGCGGCATTGGCCTGAACCATGCCATAGCCGCTGCTTGGCCTTGCACCCGGTGGGGTTTGCCGTGCCGGCTGACTCACGCCAGCCGCGGTGCGCTCTTACCGCACCTTTTCACCCTTACCCTCCGTAGCCTTGGCGAAGGAGGGCGGTATATTTTCTGTGGCACTTTCCCGGCCCTGCTTCGCGCGAGGCTACGCAGGGCGGTGGGCGTTACCCACCACCGCGGTTCAGTGGTGCTCGGACTTTCCTCCCCCGCCGCAAGGGCGGGAGCGGCCTTCCACGCGCCCGAAGCTGTGTATTATACCCCACATCCGCCCGGTCAGCCATCGAAATCGCAGCCATACAGCGTGTCGGGATTGACTTGGGCTGTGCGCATCGACACAATGCACGCACTCCTTGTGTGCGCATCTACACGTGCAGCCATGACCCAATCGCCCGACATCCCGGCCGAAGACCTTCGTAGCGAACTCGAGCGGCTGATCGAGGCACGCGATTACGCCGCGGTCAAGGCTCGCGCCGGCCAAATGGAGACCCATGACCTGGCTGAGTTGCTCGGCGAAATGCAGGGCGAGGACATGGCCGTCGTCTTCCGCCTGCTGCCGCGGGATCTGGCGGCTGACACTCTCGGCAACCTCGCCAGCGAACAGCAGGAGAAGCTCGTTTCCCTGATGTCATCCGAGCGCCAGGCGGCAATCCTCAACGACATGGCCCCGGACGAGCGGACCGATCTGTTGGAGGAGCTGCCCGGCGAAGTAGCACGCAGGCTGATAAACACCCTCCGCGGGGACGAGCGGGCAATCGCCCAGCAACTGCTCGCCTACCCCGCTGACAGCATCGGCAGGCTGATGACGCCGGAGTACGTGGCCGCCAAGGCCGACTGGACCGTCCGGCAGGTGTTCGACCACATCCGCCAGGTCGGCGGCGAGAAGGAAACGCTCAACGTCATCTTCGTCGTCGATTCCGACTGGAGGCTCTGCGGCGAACTACCCCTCGAGCAGCTCGTCCTGGCCGAGCCGGACAGCACCGTCGCCGACATCATGGACCCCCAGCCGCCTTCGCTCCAGGCGGCCGACGACCAGGAAGCGTCCGTCGAGATCGTCAAGAAGTACGATGCCGTCGCCCTGCCCGTCGTCGACAGCCGCGAGACGCTGGTCGGCATCGTAACGGTCGACGACGTGCTGGACGTCGCCGAGGAGGAGACGACCGAGGACTTCCAGAAGATGGCCGGCATGGGCCCACTGGAGTACAGCTACTTTTCCACCGGCTTCGGCGCGATGATCCTGAAGCGCCTGCCGTGGCTCATCATGCTGCTGATGGCGCAGTTGCTGACGACGCTGGCGCTGACGAGTTTTCAGATCGTGCCTCTGTTCGCCGCGCTGGTGATCTTCATGCCTCTCATCAATTCCCCGGCCGGCAACACGGGCTCGCAGATGGCGGGGCTCATGCTCCGCGGCCTGGCCGTGCAGGAAGTCGCCCTGCGAGACTGGCGCCGCGTGCTGCTGCGCGAGATTCTGCGCGGGCTGGCGCTCGGCATCATCCTGGCGGGGCTGGGCTATGTGGCGGCCCACTTGTTTGGCTCGCTCCTGCACGGGGCCCAGGCGCCCGAGAGCATCAACGACATCGCCATGTCGGTCGCCATCGCCATCGCCGTCGCGGTGACGATGGCCAACGTGATCGGCGCGATGCTGCCGTTTGTCTTCAAGCGTGTCGGGCTGGACCCAGCCGTCACGTCGGGCCCGTTCATCGCGTCCATGATGGACGTGCTCGGAATCGTCGTCTACTTCACCACCGCGTCGCTCATGCTCGCCAGAATGAACTAGGCCGCGCCGCCCGCGCGCGTGCAGGAGGACACACGTGACAGACCCCAGCGCCGCCTCAGCCGACGGCATACACGCGATGGCGCCGCGAGAGCAAATGACCGCCCCCGCCCGCAAGCTGCGCGACACCTACGCCGTCACGCCCGGCGCGCCGATTTATCGCAGCGAGTTCGGCTACTACTGTCTCGAGCGCTGGTACGAGCAAGGCCTCGACCGCGAGGCGGACCTCTCGGCGGTCTTCGATTACGACCCCAACGCGACGTTCGATTTCTGCGGCCTGGGCTGGTGCGAGGCGGCCTTCGAGCCGTACTTCGAGACGAAGGTGCTCGAAGACCGCGGCGAGCACGAGCTGGTGCAGGATTGGGCGGGCCGGGGCGTGCTGGTGTTCAAGAATGCTCCACCCAGCTTCATGCCGGAGTACGTCGACCACCCCGTCAAGGACATGGCCACCTGGCGGGACAACTGCAAGTGGCGGATGGACCCCGACAGCCCGGCCCGATGGAAGGACTTCGACGACACGATCGCCCGCGCCAGGCAGTCGGCGGGCGAAGGCAACGTGGTCCGCCAGATGCTCGTCGGCGGGTACATGTACCTGCGCAGCCTGATCGGCCCGGTGGACCTGATGTACGCGTGGTACGACATGCCGGACGTCGTGCACGACTGCATGCAGACGTGGCTGGCCCTGGCCGACGCGGTGACCACGCGGCACCAGCAGCACGTGACCTTCGACGAGGTCTTCCTGGCTGAGGACATCTGCTACAACCACGGGCTGCTGTGCTCCCCGGACACCATGAAAGAGTTCCTGCTGCCCTACTACCAGCAGCTCATCGCCAACGTCAAAAGCCGACAGATCGACAGGACCCGCCACATGTACGTGCAGATCGACACGGACGGCCGCGCGCCGTCCGTCATCGACATCTACCGCGAATCGATCGGCATGGACGTGATGAGCCCGTTCGAGGTCGCCTCCGGGTGCGACGTGGTCGAGATCGGCCGGCGGTATCCGGGCCTCGTGATGACGGGCGGCATCGACAAGCGCGTGCTGGCCAAGGGCAAGGCCGACATCGACGAGATGCTCGAGCGGATTATCCCGCCGATGCGCGAACGCGGCGGATACATCCCCACTTGCGACCACGGCGTGCCGGAAGAAGTCTCGCTGGAGAACTACCTGCACTACCGCAAACGGTGCGTGGAGCTCGGGGGCTAGCGCGGTGGCGAATGCGGGGTCGACACGGCCCGGGCGGCGGGTACAATCAACGCACGGTTCATTAGGATTTCGATCAAAGGGCAACAAGATGCGGATCAAGCAATCCGTCAGCGTGCCGACGTTCATGTACTCAGCCGGCATGACGTTCGAGCAGGTGGCGGACGTCGCGGCCGACATCGGCTACGCCGGCGTGGAGGTGTGGGGCGCCGACGAGCTGGCCAAGCAGTGCAAGTTCGCCCACAAGCGGGGCCTGCGGATGACGAGCTTCATCGGCACGGGCGAGCCGCTGAATGACCCGGCCGTCCGCGACGACGCCGTCAAGACGATGGCCAAGTGCATCGACATGGCGGCCGACCTCGACATACCGGGGCTGATCTGCATCTGCGGCGACCGGCGGAAGGGCGTCAGCGACGCCCAGGGCATCATCGACACGGCCGAGGCGCTCAAGGCCGCCGCCCCTCACGCCGAGGAAAAGGGTGTCACGCTCAACCTCGAGCTGCTGAACAGCAAGGTCGATCATATCGGCTACCAATGCGACCGGACGGCCTGGGCGGTGGCCGTCGTCCGAGAGGTGAACAGCCCCCGCGTGCGGATTCTCTACGACATCTATCACATGGCGATCATGGAAGGCGACCTGATTCGCACGATTCGCGACAACATCGAGTGGCTGGGCCACTTTCACACGGCCGGCAACCCGGGCCGACACGAAATCGACGACTCGCAGGAGGTCAACTACACGGCCATCTGCAAGGCAATCGCCGAGACCGACTACGACGGCTACGTCGCACACGAGTTCACGCCGACGGGCGACGCGGTGGCGGCCATGAAGGACGCTTTCGCCCGCTGCGACGTGGGTTAGCACCGTGCGCGGCGGGGCTCCTGTCCCGCCGCGCGAACACGCGGGCACACAGGACAAAAGCGATGAGCGAATCTTCCGAGCAGACACCCGCCGACGTGAGAATCATCGAGAACCTCACCCGCGCCAAGGGCCTGATGCTGGCTGAGCTGCACAAGGTCATCATCGGCCAGGACGCGGTGATCGACCTGCTGCTGGAGGCGCTGCTGTCGCGCGGGCACTGCCTGCTGGTGGGCGTGCCGGGCCTGGCCAAGACGCTGATGATCTCCACGCTGGCCAAGGTGCTGAAGATGTCCTTCAACCGCATCCAGTTCACGCCGGATCTCATGCCGGCCGACATCACCGGCACGGACGTCATCGAGGAGGACCGCACCACGGGCAGGCGGGAGTTCCGCTTCGTCAAGGGGCCGGTCTTCGCCAACATACTGCTGGCCGACGAGATCAACCGCACGCCGCCCAAGACACAGGCAGCCTTGCTCCAGGCCATGCAGGAGTATCACGTCACGGCCGGCGGACAGGACTACGATATCCCGCTGCCGTTTTTCGTGCTGGCGACGCAGAACCCCATCGAGCAGGAAGGCACGTATCCCCTGCCGGAGGCCCAGCTCGATAGGTTCATGTTCATGGTGATGGTGGACTACCCCTCGCGCGACGAGGAGCGGCAGATCGTCAAGGCCACCACCTCCCAGGCGCCGGCTGAGCCCGACCCCATACTGATAGCCGACGACGTACTCGCCCTCCAGCGGATCGTCCGCAAGCTGCCGGCCAGCCAGCACGTGGTGGACTACGCGGTGAACCTTGCGCGTGCGTCGCGCCCGACGGACCCAACCGCCCCGCAGTTCGTGAAGGACTATCTCTCCTGGGGCGCCGGGCCCAGGGCGGCCCAGTACCTCGTGCTGGCCGCAAAGAGCCGGGCCCTGCTCAACGGGCGGTATAACGTCGCCGCCGAGGACGTGCGTTCCGCGGCCAAGCCGGTCATGCGACACCGCCTGTTCACGAATTTCAACGCCGATGCGGAGTCCATCACGCCCGACAGAATCGTCGAGATGCTCGTCGAGCACGTCCGCGAGCCCGGCCCGGCCGACTACCAAAGCTCGCCGGCCCGGGCCTGACCCGGCGCCGGGCGCGAAAGATCGCTTTCCGGCAATCGCGAGGTTACACTACCATCCAGCAGCGGCCCAGGGCCGCGATTGCCAGACGTTATCTACATGATCCGACCCGGACCAATCATAGCAGTGCTGCTCATCGGCGCGGTCGCCTCCGCGGCGGTCGCCCAACCCTACGAGGCGGCGATTCAGCACCTTCAGCAGGCCCTGGCCGATGCCGAGCTGGCGCCGGTGGCGATGATGGCCCTGCGGACCACGGGCGA
>Ga0114919_10004801_pt1 | contig 10833 bp, 7 predicted proteins | sample BlataG_FD_88682 | JGI IMG/M metagenome (GOLD analysis project Ga0114919, IMG submission 88682) | Deep subsurface microbial communities from Black Sea to uncover new lineages of life (NeLLi) - Black_00105 metaG | ecosystem: Environmental > Aquatic > Marine > Oceanic > Sediment | place: Atlantic...
AAGCCCTTTGTAAGCGAAGGCGTCGTGGAGATTCCGGTAAGCGGAGATTACACTTATAGTTTAGAGTATAGTGATTTTCCTGATTTTTTGAGGATAGCGATGCGAGACTTTGAATGGGTCAAGTCTCGTCAAGGGATTTTCGTCTTGAATAACCATCCGCAACATTTAAGCGACACTGGCTATCGTTTTTTAAGAACTCTTGTTAAGAAGCTTTCTGCAAAGACGGATTTTCTTAGACTTTGTGATGTAGCTGAAATGTACCTTTAATTGATTTAGGCAAATGTATTGGGTGTATTGAAATGGATAGGAAAAGTTTTTCGATTAGAAGATTCGTGATGGCAGACGTAAGTAGCGTAGTTAGACTTCTTGAACTCGTTTTTAAGCATCCGTTTTCGCCTGAATGGTGGAATTGGAAGTATAGGTTGAATCCTGCTGGTTTTTGGGGTGAGAAGGGGGATATTTGGGTCGCTGAAAGCAAGGGTGAAATAGTAGGTTACTATGCTGTGATTCCGGAGAGAATAAAATTCGGTTCGGAAACAATAACTGTGGCACAGTCAGTTGATACTGCAATTCGTCCGGATTTCAGAGGAATGAGATTATTCCCGACTTTAGCCCAGAAAGTTTATTCGGAGTGTCGAAACAGATATCGCTTCATTTATGGTTTTACTTCGGAGATGGCGTTCAAAGGTTTTCTAAGACTTGGTTGGAAAGATTTTAGAATAATTGAATTTGCTAAATTTCTTAACTATGACAGACCTTTGAGGAACTTTTCGGGTAATGCCTTCGTCATCTGGTCTGGAAAGGCCTCTCTGAAGGCGCTTCGCACTTTAAAGTATCTTTCGCCATCTGTTCTTTTTAAAAAATATGCTGGAAGCCCTGTAGAAATTCAGAAGGTGGATCAATTTCCTGATGAAATGGATGAAGTTTGGAAAATTATGAGAACAGAGAATGAAATTGTTCTCGAGCGTACCTCTGCTTTTCTTAATTGGCGCTTTTCACGGCATTTCGGAAACTACCAGATCTATATAGGACGATCTATTCAAGACAGCAGCATATTAGGGTATTTGGTATTGAGAAAAACAGAGATAGGTAAGATTCAGAATGCTCTAGATATCGTAGATCTTTATGGTTTGCCAGGCGAAGAAAAACTTGTGTTAAACTTCGTTGACATGGCTATCAGGTTGGCTAAAAATGAAGGACTTGATCTGGTTCACTGTCGTATTCCACCGTGGCATAGATATGTTACAATTTTGTCCAAAAAGGGGTTCATTTCTCTAAATCGTCTATTTAGGTGGGCAAAAATATATCAACCTCGTGTCATTTTCTACCAGTTCTCAAAGGAAGGAACAATTCCGAAAATCCAACAATGGTTTTATACATTAGCTGACACGGATTACGCGTGATTTATAAGATGAATTAGGACCCGTTGAATTTATTGAAGGAGCACATGAGAAATCTCAGCAAAAATTACTGAGTGTGGTAAATGAATGGGTAGTGTTGTCAGTCTAGTGCGGGCAAGGGGTTCGTTGGAAGATATAAGAGATTCTATTTCGGAAGCCTTAAATCTTATAGATTTTAAGCTGACTGGTTCTGTGAAGTCAGTTGCTATTAAGCCGAATTTGGCTTATTACTGGGATGCTGCTACTGGGTATACTATTGATCCTCGTGTTGTAGCAGCTATTATTGACATTGTTCGTGAAAAATGCGGTGAGGATGTTGACATCAAGGTTGTTGAGGCTGATGCTTCTGCTATGCGAACTAAGTATGCTTTTAAGGTGCTGGGTTATGAGAAGCTGGCTGAAGAAAAGAAGGTTGCGCTTCTTAATCTTTCAAAGGACGTTTTACAGGAAAAGACTGTTCAGGTTGACAAACGTGAAATAACTTTTAAGGTTCCCGGGTTATTGCTGGATTCTGATTTGTTTATTAATGTGCCTAAATTGAAACTTATGCGTATTGTGAAGATTACGTGTGCTATGAAGAATATTTTTGGTTGTATCGGTAAGCCGAGGAAAATTGTTTATCATCCTACTTTGAATGAAACCATTGTTGGCATAAATAAAGTTTTGCGACCGCATTTAACGGTTGTTGATGGTTTAGTTGCTTCTGGTCGTTTTCCTGTCAAGCTGAATCTCATCATGGCTAGTGTTGATCCATTTTCTGTCGATTGGGTTGCTTCTCAAATAATGGGTTTTAAACCTTCAAGGGTTAAGTTTCTAAAGATAGCCATTAAAGAAAAGGTTAGCGATCCTAAGGGCGTTATTACTCGGGGTGAAAATATTGAAGAATTCGCGAAGATTTTTCCGAAGGAAGGCTTTATTTCAACAAGTTCTTTATGGAGTATTGAGTTTTGGTTACTTAAAACCTACCAGAAAATAGTTGGCGATATTATTCCACCAGTATTTGAGGAATAGAATAGGTTTTTTCATGAAGCCCAAAATCACTATAGGAGTTTGTGTTAGAAACAGTGCGGCCACCATTCGTGAGGCTATTGAAAGTATTCGGGCTCAGGATTTTCCGCATGAGCTTATGGAAGTGATTTTTGTTGATGACGGCAGCGAAGATAAAACGCCTTCCATTATAGAGAGTTATGTTCCAAAGATGGATATGCAAGTAAAGGTATTTCGCCAGAAATGGAAAGGATTGGGGCTATCGAGGAATGTAGTAGTTAACAACGCTAATGGGGACTACATTGTTTGGGTTGATGGTGATATGATATTGCCTAAGGATCATGTGAGAAAGCAAGTGGAGTTTATGGAGCAGAATTCTAAAGTAGGAATTGCCAAGGCAAGATATGGGATGACACCCAGAGAGAATATAGTTGCAGCTTTGGAAAACATTCCTTTCGTAGTATACGATTCCAAAAATGGATCGCTGAATTCGAAACTACCTGGAACGGGTGGATCAATTTGTAGAGTCGAAGCTATTCGACAAGTAGGCGGTTTTGATAGACATTTGAAGGGTGTTGGAGAGGATCAGGATGTCGCATATAGAATCAGAGCTGCTGGTTGGGTGCTTCGTAGAAGTTCAGCTGTTTTTTATGAAAGGCGAGTGCAAACTTGGAAAGACCTTTGGAACAAGTATCTTTGGTATGGTTATGGTGATTATCACCTCTATCGTAAAAACAGAAACATATTTTCGCTTTACAAAATGGTTCCCATAGCAGGGTTTGTAACAGGAGTTTTGCATCTTCCTGATGCTTATAGACTAACGCGTCGCAAGTACGTTTTCTTGTTACCTTTCCACTTTACTTTCAAAATAACTGCATGGTGCTTAGGATTCGCCAAAGGCAAAGCTGATTTTTCTTAGCATGCTATGATGAAAATGACTTACGTCTCTTCCAAGACTGATTTAGATAGCTGGGTAAAGTGTTCGAACTTGCAAGTGAGGTTGAGAAATGAAGATCTGTATTTTGAGTTGTTTTGAAGATTTGATGTTAAGGGATATGGGTCCATCTACACGTATTTATAATTTGGCGAAGGGTATTGCATCGCTTGGTAACGAGGTTCACATAATAATTCCAAAAGATAAGATGACGTATGAATTCGTTAATGGAATGGTAGTGCATGGCATAAAAGGTCTTTGTCCCAAAGTAATCTTAAGAATCTTCAGCAAATTGTTAGGTGTTTCAAGACCTACGTCTCTCTTCTTTTACGATTTCTTATTTATTTCAAGAATCAGTCGAATAATTCGTGAATCTGACGTAGTACAAATCGAACAGCAGCCAGCTGGAGGGCTAGTAATCCCGATTATAACGAGAATCTTAAGAAAACCGCTTGTTGTAGATTGCCATGACACGTTTCAAGCATTAAGAGTAAAACACACAAGCATAGTAAGAAAAATCCTAGAAACTTTTCTAGAGAAGATAGCTTACAGATATGCAAATGTGATTTTAACTGTTTCCGAAAGAGAAAAGGAATGTCTAATCACATATGGAGTTGAACAACACAGTATCGAAGTAATACCTAATGGAGTAGATACTGAAGCTTTTAACCATTTGCTAGACATATCGCATGTTCAGAGTCAATATGATTTAAAGAATTTTCACACAGTAGTTTTTGTTGGGAACATGGAGTATTTACCTAATCAAGAGGCTGTTCAAATAATTGCTTCAGAAATTGCTCCTAAAGTTCAAAAGATTGTTAATAATACGAAGTTTTTCATTGTAGGGCGGACTCCCACAAAAATGGAGTTACCTAACGTAACTTTTACAGGGGTTGTCGAAAATGTCGCTGAACTCCTTGCCGTTTCTGATGTTGCCATTGCTCCTTTGCTCCATGGATCTGGCACTAGACTGAAGATTCTTGAGTATTTCTCATGCAGTCTTCCTGTAGTGTCAACAACAGTTGCTGTGGAAGGTATAGAGGTTGAGAATGGAGTCCATGCTCTAATTGAAGATGATATGAAAGAATTCGCTGTCAAAGTAACAAAATTGTTGAAAGATAGAGCATTATCAATGAGACTTGGGAAGACCGCAAGGGAGCTAGTCATTAATAAGTATGAATGGAAGAAAATTGCAAAACAGTTGAACACGGTTTATCATAATTTGATTTTGAATGAAAGAAAACAACAAGGCTGAAATGCCGCAATAGGCCTCTGGTGAATTGTGACATTGCGGAAGAAAGGTTATGCGCATTCACTTTTCACGCGTTTTCTAATTGATTATTGATGTAAATAATTGGTCAGCGATAGGGCGGTTACATGTGTTAATTAAGGGAGTATTGATGCGATCAGAATATCGCCTGCTGCATTTGGCGGTGGCAACCAAGGATAACCGTTCTGTAGTACTCCGTGTTTCATATGTGCAGGAATTGTCCAAACCCATGCAAGATAGCTGATGTTCCATTCGTTGTAGATAGTTAGGCTGTTGTTGAAATATGCAAGTTCCTGAGTTAGCCCTTCACCTGTTGTCCACATGTTAGCTCCGATTTCGCCGCATAGAACAGGCTTCGTCAGGTTATTTATGACGTAGTCAACTAAGCAGTATTGAAGCCCTAATTTAATGTCGTCATATTCCCAGATGTTCACGCGGGTAGGAACTGTCTTATGAAAGTCGCCGCGGTAATTATGAAAGCTGTAGACAATGTTGTTTTGAGGATCACTTAACGGATACAGTTCAACCCAATTCATTGTAGCCGCTGTATTCACTGGCGGTGGATAGTTAAGGTTACATCCGATACCGTATCCCCACTGCACGATTATAATTTGGTCTGCACCTGTTGCACGGATTGCGTTAATACATTTCTGTACAGCATCAAACCAATGGTCTCTTGCTGTTGTGTTGCCATGGGGCTCGTTGTAAAGTTCGAATAGCACGTTTGGGAAATTCTCGAGTTCAGTAGCTACACTTGCCCAGTAATCTATGAAAGCTTGTTCACTCGGTATTACGGCTTCTTGCTCTGGTGGAATGTAAGGTGGGAAAGGCATTTCGTATTGAGGCCCAATTTTTACGCAGAACGGTTCAAAAATCACGTATATTCCTCTTTCTTGAGCCCAGGTAAGTACATCTGTTATGTGCTGCCGGTAGCCGCTATTGTTTTCAAGCCACCATTGAATATTTGTGTGCAGACGCAACACGTTACATCTCCAACTCTTCATGCCATCCAAATTATACTTCACAGCTTCAGGATTCCAGATGCCAAGCCCAGATGTGTAACCCCCGCCTTCAGGATTCCACCAACCATTAGGGCTGTCCAAAAATCCTTCTTGGTTAACTCCTCTAAGTATAATAGTATTGTTAAAAACGTCCTTGATGTATCTTCCTTCAACATGCAAAGGTGAAATAGTACCTATTGAACCAGAGTTTCTTATGGTTACATTGCTGACTGGAAATGAAAATGCAGGAGTCAGGCTTAACGCTCCTGAGACTAAAATAACGAATATGATTGTTGTGTAGGTTTTCATGGCTAATCTAATAGTCTGCAATTGACAGGCTAAAGGTTTGCGGTTGCTCCTTTTGCAGTTCATATGCTCTTCACTGATACAGGATATAATAGTTCGATATAATAAATCTTCTGTCTTACGACAAACTATAGACAAGAAAATCATAAATATGCGAATATTGGAAGGCTGCGATAGATGAATTCTTTGCTGGCTCGGTGGAAATCGAGGGATTTCTTAGTAGTTATACTATTTTTGCAGTTTATAGCATGTGCCATGGTGTTTTTCGATGTTCCGGTTGCTAGGCAAGTTATCGGGTTTGTCTATTTCACCTTTGTTCCAGGATTCATTATTATTAAACTGCTAAAATTAGATAAGCTTGACGGAGTAGAAACTATTCTTTTCTCGGTGGGGCTTAGCGTCGCTTTTCTGATGCTTGCTGGATTTTTTATTAACGAATTCTGTTTTCTGTTTGGTGTTTTGCAGCCGCTTTCGCTAATGCCTTCGATGATAATTTTGAACAGTCTTATCCTCATAGGTGGAGTTTTAATCTATTTAAGAAGCGAGGATGTCAAGCTTTTGTGCGGTGACTCCTCATGGCCTTCTGCACTTACGTTGTTCTTTGTATGTCTTCCAATTTTGGGTGTTGTCGGAGCAATGTGGGTAAACGCTTATGGAAGCAATTTGTTTCTTCTTTTTATGATAGTAGCAATCTCGTTATCGTTTATCATTGGAGTTATTTTTAAGAAACAGCTGCCTCTAAAACTTTATTCTTTTGCTGTACTTATGATTGCCATCTCTCTTCTTTTTCATTCTTCGCTTATATCCAAATACCTAGTTTCCTTTGGATCTGACAATCCTATTGAATATTATGTGTTCAAAATCACCGAAAACAATGCACATTGGAGTTCAGGTATATACTCAGGGCATTTAGGGTATGGCCGAGTCAATTCGATGCTCAGCGTTACCATTCTTCCTACCATTTACTCAAGTTTGTTGAATATGGACGCGACTTGGGTGTTGAAAATTCTTTATCCACTAATTTTTTCCTTTGTACCATTAGCCTTGTATCAACTATGGCGAAAAAACGTGGGAGAGAAAAGGGCGTTTATAGCAGCTTTTCTTTTCATGACACAGAACACATTCTACACTGAAATGTTAGGGTTGAACAGACAGATAATTGCAGAATTGTTTTTCGTTTTGCTGTTGCTTGTTGTTTTGAGCAGGGAAATGAAGTCGTTTAACAAAATGATATTTTTCATGATTTTTAGCGTTGCGTTGGTCACATCGCATTATGCACTCGCAGAAATTTTCCTATTATTTATTTTCCTTGTTTGGATTTCTTTGGTTGCAATGAAACGGTCTAGCAGAAAAATAACTATAACCATAGTTGTATTCTTCTTCGTTGCAATGTTTTCTTGGTATATTTACACGTCTAATGCGGCTGTTTTCGATAATCTAGTGTCGTTTGGGAATTATGTATATGAGCAAATGGACCAATTCTTCAATCCAGCATCAAGAGGACAAACGATATTAAGAGGTTTAGGGTTAGAGAGTCCACCCACTATTTGGAACACGTTCAGCAGGGCATTTGCATATCTTACACAATTTCTTATCGTCGTTGGATTCGTTGGATTGATAACAAAGCGAATAAACATTCAGCTTGAAAAAGAATCTTTCATATTCACCATAATGGCTATGATCTTTCTAGGTGCACTTATAGCAGTGCCAGGCCTAGCGAATACAATGAATATGACAAGGTTTTATCATATATTGCTGTTTTTCTTAGCGCCTCTATGTGTGTTAGGAGCTGAGCTTCTGGTTAAGTTTGTGTCTGAGCGACGAGCAGAATTTGGAGCTTCGATTTTATTGTTGGTTGTGTTGGTACCTTACTTTCTCTTTCAGACGGGATTCGTTTATGAGGTTACTGGAACTCAAAGCTGGTCATTGCCCTTAAGTAAGCATAGAATGGATACAGTTTTTTTACGCGGTTACATGGGATGCTTCGACGAAAGTGATGTGCTAGGTGCCTTATGGATGTCAAAAAACGTAGATACACAAAGTTCGAAGACATATGCGGATCATTCTTCCAAGTTTAACGTTTTGACAAGTTATGGTATGATTTATAGAGGCAATATGGAGGTGTTGTCGAATGTTACCGTACTTTCCACAAATGATAACGTATATTTTAGCCGGGTAAACGTAGTTGACGGTGTTGTCGGGGGTTCGCATTTATGGAATATTACAAGCATTTCACAGGTCCTTGATTTCGCAAATAAAATGTACTCAAACGGTGAATGTGAAATTTACAAGGAGGTTATCGGTCCGTGATGACGAAAAGTATGGTTTTGATGTGTGAAACGACCTGAACAAGGTACATCTCATTTTTTCACGCATAAGCGTTATATCAAATTGACGGTCAAAACTACTCGTGGACCCTTTAGTTATGACAACTTTAAGTTACAATGAGTGAATTCTATGGACATAAGGCCTATAATCCTCGTAAAATTTTTGTATTCATCACTTTATCGCTTATTAGAGAGAGCAGAATAGAAAGTATACAAATGTATAAATATGCTCTAGAGCAAAAGTAATACAAAAAGGAAGTCTTCTCAACAATAAGGAGCCTATCGCATATTCAACTCCTGTGAAGGAATCATCTTCTACCCTTACACCTTCACTCAGGTATGGGAAGGTAACACATTCAACTATCAATGCCTTTTATATGCTATATTTAAGCGTAAAGTAGCCATTTTTAACTTACATCCCACGTTATACGTAAACCGAAATTTGTGGGACTCCATCTACCACAAAGGCAACCCGCAATTTCTTCTTAGAGTTCCTGAAAAACCGTCCAAAGAGATAAGATCACTTTTCAAAAAATTTGAATTGCTGTTGAAGCAGATTAACATTCTTCGACACGCCAAGTTGATAGAAGTAAACCCAAGTTTAAGTACGTCACCCAGAAACTTGATTATAAGTAAAAACGAAGTGCAAAAATGTTATACACACGCGATAGGATGGCCCCAAAAATTCTTCAACTACAAACCAAGATTTATCAGTGCCCATTTTTACGAGTTTTTTAACGCAGCCCTTTGTAAGCAATAAATGCTAAATAATCTGTGGGAAAGTAGAGCGCGCGTCGTTTGGAAGGTGAATTCTTGCGAGTATTAATGGTCACACCATGCTACTATCCAGTTAAGGGCGGTACAGAAACAGTTGTTCGAAATCTATCGATAGCACTCAACAAAAAAATGTACATACAGATGTTATGACTTTTAATATGAATCGAAAATGGGATCCGAAATGGAGAGGAAAAATAGAAAAGGTCGATGGAATCACTGTTTTTAGAATTCCAGCATTAAATTGGTTGCCGATTGAACATTCGTCTAGAATTACGTTAGGAGTTAATCTCATTCCCGGTAGATTCAAGAACATACTGAAACGCTATGATGTTATACATTTTCATGAGTTGGACTTCAGTTTTCCCTTGTTTTCGTTCCTAGTGAAAAAACCCAAGATATTTCATTTGCATGGAATTGACATTGATTTGAGAAGGTATTATTTAAGCAGAATTATTTTAAAACATGTGTCAGATTTTTACATCTCCATATCAAGACAAAGAGAAAAAGACTTAGTAGAACTAGGCATCGCCAAGGATAAAATAATATATCTTCCCAACGGGGTGAATACAAAACTATTCAGCCCTATCGGAAAAAAAGAAGATAACCTCCTATTATTTGTCGGAAGAATAACGTTTGGCAAGGGTCTGCACGTCCTGTTGAAGTCTCTACGTCGTCTGAAAGAACCAGTTCATTTAGTGATAATTGGCCCTGCAGATTGGAGTCACAAGTATTATCAAGATATGCTCAAATTGATGGAAAGGGAGAACCGAAAAGGTATGCACGAAATAACATATTTGGGTGCTTTAGACCAATCGGATATAGTGAAGTGGTATCAAAAAGCATCGATTTTTATCTTGCCATCATTTGGAGAGGGTTTTCCAGTTGTGACTTTAGAGGCCCTCTCATGCGAAACTCCGGTAATAGCCACGCCTGTAGGTGGCATCCCTGAAGTCATCCGAAACCATGAAAATGGAATTTTGATTCCGACAAACGACTCCATTAGCCTTGCGAAAGCAATACAATTCTTACTAGAGAACAAAGAGGTCAGAACCAGATTTGGGCGGGAAGGACGGAAGCGTATAGTCAAAAATTACTCTTTAGAAGCAGCAGTAGAAAAACTTCGCAGAATATATGAGCAACTAATTCATTCCTTCAATTCCTAAATAGGATACGAGAAATATGAACAATCTCTTTCTAACCTTTTATATGCTCACAACAATTAACCTCATCAATCAAGCACCTATCGATTATTCAACTATTCTGAAGGAATTATCATGAGTTTGGTAAGTTTCGTTCAAACCGAAAGATCAAATATGAAGGAAGCGATAGAAAACTCTCTGAACCTAATTGATTACAAATTTCAGAAAAACATCAAAAAAGTCGTTATAAAACCAAACATGTGTTATTATTGGGATTATTCTACAGGTCAAACAACTGACCCAAAATTCGTTGCGGCAGTAATTGAAATACTTCGCGAAAAAATTTCTCCAGAGGTGGACATTTCAATAGTGGAATCTGACGCTTCAGCAATGAAATGCAAACACGCATTCAAATTCCTAGGATACGAAAAAATCGCAAAGCAATACGACGTAAACCTAGTTAACCTTTCAGAAATGGAAGCTGAACCAGTTAAAGTAACAGTGGGAAATCAAAGCGTCAACTTTATGGTTCCGCAAGTCATTAAAAATGCTGATCTACGAATAAACATTTCGAAAATGAAGTACATGAGTTTATCGAAGATTTCATGTGCGCTGAAAAACATATACGGTTGTAACCCTTATCCAAAAAAATTCAAATATCACTCCAGACTCAACGAAACCATAGTTGCCTT
>Ga0114919_10004802_pt1 | contig 10833 bp, 8 predicted proteins | sample BlataG_FD_88682 | JGI IMG/M metagenome (GOLD analysis project Ga0114919, IMG submission 88682) | Deep subsurface microbial communities from Black Sea to uncover new lineages of life (NeLLi) - Black_00105 metaG | ecosystem: Environmental > Aquatic > Marine > Oceanic > Sediment | place: Atlantic...
AAAGATGGGCGGAAACAAATCCCAGATAGAAAGCGGTCAATTTGGTTATATGGCCCAAAATCCAACTTCGCGGCAAAAAATATACCATTGTGGGAAGCAAAACAGCGGGGATATAGTAAAACAGAACCAGGCCAAAGTACTGAAAGAACGTGCTGAATATCGAGCCGATAACTAACACGGGATTCAGCGCCCGGATTGCATCGAACATAATCACAGCCAACAAGCCCATCGGGAAAAAGAAGACCCCACAGCCGTATAACACTCAGAAAACCTTATCCGGCTTTCGGACATACAACAGATAAATGACCGCCGGCAACGAGAAAAAGGCGGCACAGGCAATAATCCTGAGCAGCGGCCAGAGCAATTCGGCTAATCCGGGCGTGCTCCCTGCCGTCTCAGGTGCACGCAACCCTCCTAATGCGCTATCGCGAATACACTCACAAAAGTACCAATATACGTATAAAAAAAAGACAATGGCTGCCATGATGCGCAGGATTTGAAACAGCATAAGAAATACAAACATAGGCGGAAACACCATCGTCCATATAGCAAGCAACTTAACCAGAAGATGAAGTAACAATGGCACGCCCACGGTGATTGCAAGAATGGTCAGGCCCGGCGTGCTTGCGGGATACAGGAATATATCGATGAGCCAGGGGAGTTTTCGTTCAGGTGGTGGTTCGGGTTCGGACTTTCGGTATCCCAATAAAGGTGTCTGTGCATCCGGCATAACGGAGTCTGTCTCGGCGTATTGGCCCGGCGGCTTGGTTGGAGTCCTGTCCTTTAGCGGAACCTCCAACAAAGTCAAATCATAAGGTGATTTTTCCGAATCGGCCGGGGCGGGGCCTGCACCCTGAGTTTCCGGGACAACGATGATGCCCTTACACTTCGGGCATCTGCCCTTTTTGCCTGCACGGCTCTCGGGCATACGGAACTTCTGACCACAGTTTTCGCAGTGAAAGGCAATCATAGAGTATCCCACCGGCCCAGTTACTTCGGCGGCTTTCCGGGCCTCGCTTTTCACACATTCTCAAAGGGCGGCACAATACATCTGCTCTATCAAATAAGACGCTTTGGCCCCGACTTTCTTGCGCAGAAACCGCCTGCGATTATGTTTTTTCCGGAAAGCAGTCTTTTCACTTAGCTAATCAGACGTTGAGCTTTTCCCTTATCATTTCGGCGGCTTTGGTGAGGGCGTCGTTGATTTTTTTTGGATTTTTACCGCCCGCCTCTGCCATTTGAGGCCGGCCACCACCACCCCCGTCCACGATAGGGGCAATTTCTTTGACGATATCGCCGGCCTTGAGGCCCCTTTTGACCAGGTCATCGGTAACGCCGGCCAACAGCACCGCTTTACCATCGTCCTCAAAGCCGAGCACAACGGCCGCGGATTTCGCCTTCTTCTTGAGCATATCCACCGCTTCTCTGGCCTGCTCAATCGAAGAGGCCGAAAGCACACCAATGACGATATGCGCCTCGCCAATTTTTTCGCAATCTCGAAGGAGTCCTCTCGCCTGGGTCATAGCGTCGGAACCGGATGCCGCACCGGCTGATTTTAGCTTCTTGGAGAGCTTTTTGTTGTCCTTTATCAACCGGCCGACCCTGTCAACCAGCGCTTCGGACGGGGTCTTTAGAATCGTCGAAAGCTCATCGACAATGTCACTTGCTTTTTCGAGATACTCATTAAGCCCCGGGCCGGTCAGGGCGGTAATCCTGCGGACACCGGCCGAGATACTTTCTTCTTTGATAATTTTGAAGCCGACGATGGCCCCGAGCCGGCTAACGTGGGTACCGCCGCAGAACTCCCGGCTGAATGCCTCGCTCATCCTCTCGGCGCCATCGACGCCGATACCTACCACGCGAACTTCACTGCCGTACTTTTCACCGAACAGCGCCATCGCGCCGAGTTTCTGCGCCTCGTCTCTCGGCATAATACAAGAGGTTACCGGCAAATCGGCGGCGATTTTTTCTCTGACAAGTTCTTCAACTTTTTTTATTTGGTCGCCGGTCAGTGCCTTCGGACAGGTGAAATCGAATCTCAAGTAACCCGGGCCGACAAGACTGCCCTGCTGCGCTACTGATTTGCCGAGTACCTGCTGCAGTGTCCATTGCAGCAAATGAGTAGCGGTATGATTTTTCTTTATCGAGTTCCGGTCTTTGCCGACGGTCACCTTTACTTCCTGGCCAACGGCAAAAGAGCCGCGGGTAACTTTACCCCGGTGGACCACGCAGTTCGCTATCTTCGTGGTGCCCTCAACCACAAACTCTGCACTGTCGGTTTCGATAAGGCCGCTGTCGCCGAGCTGTCCTCCCGCCTCAGCATAAAAGCAGGTCTCATCGAGAATAAGTCCGACCTGGGCACCGGTCTGGATTCCACCCTGGTTTTTGAAACCATCGTCATCTATCCAGCCGAGGATTTTACTATCGCAACTATCGGTATGATACTTTTGTATATCTTCGGTGCTCGGCAGTTCGGTATCCGTCAGTACCGCCATAAGCGAATCATTTTTTTGCGCCGCTCTTGCGCGTTCTCTCTGGGCTTCCATCAGCTCGTCAAATTTGGCCGTATCAACTTTCAGACCGCGCTCTCTGCCCATAAGCTGTGTCAAATCAAGCGGAAAGCCGTATGTATCATAGAGCTGGAAAGCGTCTTCGCCGCTGACAATCTTGTCCTTTGATTTTTTCGCCCGCTTTGCAGCGGTGTTGAAGATTTCAATGCCCCGGTCAAGCGTTCTGCCGAAGCTTGCCTCTTCAGATTCAATCACGGTCGAGACGTGGTCGGCCCTTTCCCTTATCTCTCCAAAAGCATCGCCTAAACAATCGACCACCACCGGAACGAGTTTATAGATAAACGGCTCGTGCATTCCAAGCTCTCTGCCGAACCGCGAAGCCCGGCGAAGTATTCGGCGAATCACATACCCCCGGCCCTCGTTGGAGGGGGCCGCCCCGTCGGTTATTGCAAAGGTCAACGCGCGAATATGGTCGGCTATTACCCGAAAGGCATTGTCGGTCTTGTCGCCGAGCCGTGAGGTGTATTTGTGGCCGGTAATGTCACTGACGCGGTCGATGATGGGCATAAATAAATCGGTATCGTAGTTGCTCGGCTTGTTCTGCAGCACCGCCACGATTCTTTCGAGGCCCGCCCCCGTATCGACGTATTTGGCTGAAAGCGGCAAAAGCTCGCCGCCCGGCTGGCGATTGAACTGTATAAAGACGAGGTTCCACAGCTCGATGTACCTTGCGCAGCCGCTGTTGACCTCGCATTTATGGCCCGGGACATTTTTCATATCACACATTTCCGGGCCCAGGTCAATGTGTATCTCACTGCAGGGCCCGCAGGGGCCAATCTCGCCCATCTCCCAGAAGTTGTCCTTTTTGCCGAAAGCCAGGACCCGCTCGGGGTGTATTGAAGTAACTTTAGTCCAGAGCTTGGCCGCTTCTTCGTCTTCGGGCAGGCCGTCGGCCTCGTCGCCCGCAAAGACCGCCGCCCAGAGCCGGTCCGGCTCAATGCCCCAGACTTCCGTGAGCAGCTCCCAGGCCCACTCGATTGCCTCGGCCTTGAAGTAGTCGTCGAACGACCAGTTGCCTAACATCTCAAAAAAGGTGTGGTGGGAGGTGTCCTTGCCTACTTCTTCGAGGTCATTATGCTTGCCGCTTACCCGCAGGCATTTCTGGGTATTGACCACACGAGGATAGTCCGACGCCACCAGGCCCAGGAATATATCCTTGAACTGATTCATCCCGGCGTTGGCAAAAAGCAGTGTCTCATCGCCGACGGGCACCATGGGCGAGCCGGGGACAACCTCGTGTGCTTTGTCCCTGAAAAAATCTATAAAACCGTTTCTGATTTGCTCGGCACTTAACATATCAAAATCAAATATCAAAATTACACAACAAAGTCCAAAAATAACCCAAAATATCATTGCGAGGAGTCCCGCACCAATCAGGCGTGATTCCTGGCTCAATTGCTTCGGGACTTCCTGCTTTCCATTTACACAAGCCCTTTGGCGACAAAGACCTTGTTTTTTATTTCCTCGCATAAATCACTGTTTTGGAGCAGGAACTTCTTTGCATTTTCCCTGCCCTGCCCGAGCCGCATAGTGCCGTAGTTAAGCCAGGCACCGCTTCTTTCGACAACCTCGCAGCCGAGAGCCAAATCGAGCAAATCACCCTCGTAGCTTATCCCGCTGTCAAACATAATGTCGAACTCCGAGTCGCGGAAAGGCGGAGCAATTTTGTTCTTTACGACCCTGGCCCTGACCCTGGAGCCGATAGCACCCCCACTGTCCTTTATGGTCGTAATCCGCCGCAAATCGATACGCACGGAGCTGTAGAATTTCAACGCCCTGCCGCCGGGTGTGGTCTCAGGGTTGCCGAACATCACGCCTATCTTCATACGGATTTGATTTATGAAGATAAGGGCGGTTTTGCTCTTGTTGATGATGCCTCTGAGCTTTCTCATCGCCTGGCTCATCAATCTTGCCTGCCGTCCAACGTGGACATCGCCCATATCGCCTTCGAGCTCGGCCTTCGGGGTCAGAGCGGCAACCGAGTCAATGACTATAACATCGAGAGAGTTGGAAGCTATCAGCATCTCGGTGATGTTGAGCGCCTGCTCGCCGGTGTCGGGCTGGCTGATAAGCAGCGAGCTGACATCGACGCCCAGCCGTTTTGCCCAGGTGGTATCGAGGGCGTGCTCGGCATCGATGAAGGCGGCGACGCCGCCCGCGTGCTGGGCACTGGCGATGACGTGGAGCGCCAAGGTGGTTTTGCCGGACGACTCCGGCCCGAATAATTCCGTCACCCTGCCGCGCGGAATGCCATAGCCGCCAAGGGCCATGTCCAGCGACAACGCGCCGGTGTGAATGCCCTGAATTTTGGCGTACTTGTGCTCGTCCATTTGCATAATCGCACCCTGGCCGTATTGTTTTTCAATCTGTGCTATCACACGCTGTAGGGCGCTTTCTTTACCGGCTGCTTTGCTCGCTGCGGCTTTTTTTGCTTTGGCCATTTTTTCAATCTCCCTTTCAATATCCCGTGTCCGGCGAAGCGTATCCTTTATTCGGCTTCGAGGTTCACGTTTCCGGCACTATTGTAGTTCGTAACTTCCCAATACGGTATAAATTGGGCCTTTCGGTGTCAACTGGCTCTGATAGATGCAGACCGATTCGACCGGCATACTGCCCAGCTTAAAATCCTTGTAGCCCTCGGTCAACTGCGCCAGTTTTACACCCGCCCTTGAGTTCCTTATCCTGCACATCGTCAGATGGGCGGAAAATTTCCTGTTCTCCTTGGGCCAGCCGGCCAAGGCCAACTGCCGCTCAAGGTCCTCTTGCAACTTCAGCAGCTTCTCACAATCGTGCCCGGCCCCGACCCACAGGACCCGCGCACTTCTGCCGCCGAAATGGCCGACTGTCTCGACATCGACATCGAATCTCTCGTGTCGGCCTGCAACATCTTTGGTTATATTGCACACATCGACGACCTGGGCATCCTTAATCTCACCCAAGAATTTCAGCGTCAGATGTATATTGTTCGGGTCAATCCATTTGGCATCGCCTTTCTTGATATCGGCCTTGCTCTGCAGCTCGCCCTGCAAATCCGCCAGGTCCTTTCTGATGACCTCGTCAATATCTATCGCTATAAATACTCGCATTTCAGAAACTCGTCAGTTTTCGCAGGGCCTCGAACCTGCTATCGATATCGGTTTTATCTATCGACGTCAAGCCCTTCAGTGAAAAATCTGCAATCGTAAATGACGCAGCCACCGTGCCGTATGCAACCGCTTTCTTCAACGTCTCAAAGTCCGTGCCGCCGCTTTGTGCCAAATAGCCCATAAGGGCGCCTGCGAAGCTGTCGCCTGCACCGGTGGGGTCCTTCACCTCGGCAGCCGGGTAGGCCGGCAGCATAAATTTCTCGCCGTCGCCGCTGCACATTACCGAGCCCGATTCGCCTTTTTTGATAATCACAACACCCAGGCCCATATCCAGGACATTCTTCGCGGCCTTTATCAGATTGGGCTCGTCCGCAAGCATCCTCGCTTCGTCTTCGTTGATTATAAGGCAGTCAATTTTTCCCAGCAGCGCCTTTAAGTCGTCGATGTGCTCCTCAATCCAGCAGTTCATCGTATCGGCAGCCACAAAAACAGGGTTCCGGATTTGTCCAAGCAGCTCATGCTGAAGGGCAGGGGCTGTATTTGCAAGAAATACGAACTCGCTGTCTGCGAATGCCTCCGGCACGACCGGAGGCGCCTCGGCAAGGACATTCAGCTCCATATAATCGGTCGTTCTGTCGTCCATATTCCCCTGGTATGAGCCGGCCCAGCGGAAGGTCTTGCTGTCGGGCCTTATTTCCAGACCGGCTAAGTCAATGTCCCTGCCGGCGAAGACCTCAGCCAAATCAAACGGACAATCCGCTCCGATAACACCTACGAACCGCACCGGCGAAAAGAAACCGGCCGCCATAGTAAAATACACAGCCGAACCGCCAAGACAATCCTCGCTAACACCGTAAGGCGTCCTGACCGTATCAATTCCAATCGAACCTGTCACCAATAACGACATTTTTCTGTTATTTTCCTACCAATAACACTTCTTCAGAATTATTAATGCTTAAAACATATTTGTAATTCTTCCTTTTCGTTTCCTCCACTGTCTTCTTATATTTTTTCAAAAGCCGAACAAGCTCGTCAATAAGAGGTATTCCATCGGCTCTGTAAGAAACCACCAAAATGCTTTCCCTGAACTTACTAAACAATCTGTCAAAAGCCGATAGTATTCTGTTTTTATCAGTCCATACAGAGGGATTTTGCTTTAATCTCTTATGCTTTGTTTTGTAATCAACCATTTCAGGCCATTTAGAATAATTTACCAATCCCTCTAGGAAATGATAGAAACCTAGGTAATCAACACCAACTCCCTTTCGCGAGATGTAAGGAGTGTCAATATAAACAAGGTCATATTCTCCTTGTATGTCAAAAACATCGAGATTCAGCGCCTTGTTTTGTCGGCCATTGCTGAAGACCGCCTGATTAACTTCAGCAACAAACTGCCCGAAGTGAACTTCAAATGGCGTGTCCCAAGTGGCCTTGTTGCCGAAACTCCTTTTAACGTCAGAAAATCTCAGGTAAAGATTCTTTCTGTGAAAGAGGTTAAAGGGCCTCTTGGCAATGCAGGCCTGAAAGAGAGCAAAGTAGGCAAGAGCTCTCTTGTAGAGACTGTCAAGCTGTTCTATGTTAGCCGCCACAACGTCAACCCACTGATTTTCCTGGTCGGTGAAGTAAACGTCCTTAAAAGTATCCTGAACGAAGGTCAGGTATTTCACTTTCTCGTCCTTTTTCAGGATAAACTCGACATCTTCGTCCGTAAGCGTTGTGGCGCTGTTCTCAATTAGAGCTGTACCAATATACCAATTGAACTTCAGTATATCATTATACGTGACCTGCTTGCCTCTGGCTTTCAGCATATGCCCCACGCATCCTGTGCCGCCAAACGCATCAAGGGCCGTATCGAAATCCAAGCTTTTAATCGCATCCCAAATCCAATCTACTATCTTGAGCTTGCTCCCTTGAAAGCGCGTAGACGGGAATATCGCATCATCCTTGATGAAGACCATCTGGTTTCTGTGAGTGTTTGTCACTTTTTGGCGCACAGCTTACCTCTTTAAGCCTTTGTATTCTTTGTATGTTTTCAGGTTTCGATAGGGGCGCTCCGGGAGTTCGTGAGCTTTTGCCATGTCTTTGGTCATGTAATACATCCAGTAGTCGTCAAAGATTTTTTCTCCGAGTTCTGCAAACGGACCTTCTCCATTGACCAACTTGCGGGCGTTCTTAACGGATCCTATATTCTTGGTGTTACCACTGCCTGGGCTGGTACCGGCGATTTTGTATTTCTCCTGCACAAAAAAGCTGAAATCTTGAATCACCGAAGTTATGTTCTTCAAGTCCTTCAGTTTGTAAACCTTTCTTTCGTCAGAAATCTCTTCGACCCTGGAGTAAATCATCCCTAAAACGAAGTGGGCAAGGTAGTCATCATAGGGAAATGTAATATTCTTAGTGCTCTTACGATCTCTGAAATACCCCGTGAATGCCCCTAAGGTCATACCATTGTCGGTGTCTTTGGTCCTTCGATAAGTAGTTTTCAGGTCAACAGCAAACTTCTGGTTTCGTGCATCTATAAATGAAATGTCCGGATAGAAGTTCTGTTCTTTGGAAAGAACCATCTCATACCCATGGTGTTCAGCAAACCTACACAGTTCAGGAAAAAGGAGGAGTTCCATTATTTTTGAAATGACCTTTGTGTCGGCGGAGATTGTATATATATTCTTCGCGACATCAATAAAGCCTTTTACGACCCAATCACCACTGTCCATGGCGACAGCCTTATTGAACGATTCAGCATAGCTCAACAGTTGATTTCTGAATCTTTCTTTGAGACGCCGATTTTCTTGGGATTTTGCCATATTCAACACCTATTCCGCTTTCCCATCTCTGCCAAACTTCTCCAGCGTATTGTCTATCCTGGCTATCGTTTCTTCTTTACCCAACATCTCGACGGCGTTGAATATGGATACGCTGACAGTTGTCCCACAAATCGCAACACGTATTGGCTGGGCGATTTTTCCCAGACCCATTTGCTTTTCCTCGGCCATAGACCGCAGCGTCGTATCGATTGGAGTGTGAGTGAAATCGTCCATGGTGGCGAACTTGCTGCGTACTTCGCCCAGAACAGCCAGGCCGTCGTTCTTCAGCAGCACTTTCTTGACGGCTTTTTCATCATACTCAATCTCCTCCTTCTTCAGATAGAGGAATCTGCTCTTGCGCTCGATATCGGCCAATGTCCGCGCACCCTCGCAGATTTTGAGCAACTTTGAAAGTCGCGCATCATCGGCCACGCGAACGGGAGAATCAATCACTTTCAAATAATCTTTAAGATGCCCAAGGAGCTTTTGGGGCGAGGCCATCTTGATATGCTCGGTGTTGAAGGCGAGAAGCTTTTTGCGGTCGAACAAACTGTTGGCCTTGGTCAGACGCGGTAGGTCAAATGCCTCAATCAATTCATCCACCGGCATAATTTCGCGATTGTCGCCCGGATTCCAGCCCAGAAGCGCCAGGAAATTGACCATCGTCTCGGGCAGATACCCGCTTTTGAAAAAATCGACGATATTGATTTCCGGCAGTTTTATGCCAAGGTGTTTTGCCATCGCGTTGATACTCGGCATATCAGGCATCGTCTTGCCTTTGATAAAGGAATCGAATTCTTGACGGCTGATACTGCCAAGCTCGGCAAGTTTGTCCGCATCGATATCCTGCATACGCTTGATTGCCTCAAGCAGTGCCCGCGGCTGCTCACGCTTGGACAGTTTGCCGCCGCTGTCGCTGACGGTAACGGACATATGAACATACTTCGGAAGCGGGGCATCGGGAAATAAAGCTTTCCACAACGCCTGCTGGCCCGGCGTGTTGTTGAGATGCTCCTGGCCGCGTATGACGTGGGTAATCTTCATCAGATAATCATCGACCACGCAGGCAAAGTTGTACGTGGGGAAGCCGTCACTTTTTTGTATGATGAAGTCGCCTATTTCTCCCGCCCCAAACGTAATAACGCCCCGCACCATATCCTCAACGACAATCGTCTCGTTCTGCGGCACGGCAAATCGGACCGTCACTGTCCGACCCTCGCCGCGGGCCTTTTCCGCATCATCAGCATCGGGCAGCCGCTCCGGACGCCGATAGATGAATCCTTCTTTCCGGGCTTTGGCCTGGCTGCGAAGCGCATCAAGCTCTTCGGTTGTGTCGAAGCAGTAGTAGGCCTTTTGTTCATCGAGCAGTTTCTGTACGTATTTGTCGTAGATGTCCCTGCGCTGCGATTGCAGGTACGGCCCGTTCGGCCCGCCGACTTCGGGGCCCTCGTCCCAGTCGATGCCCAGCCATCGCAAATCGTCCATAACCTGCTGCGTGGCGGTCGGCGTATTTCGCTTCTGGTCCGTATCTTCGATGCGCAACACGAACCTCCCACCCATCCGCCGGGCCCAAAGCCAGCAAAATAAAGCCGTACGCCCCCCGCCCACGTGCAGATAACCCGTCGGTGATGGTGCAAAACGCGTTACGACCATAATAAACCTCGCGAAACCCGTAAAATATGCTAAAAACAAAAGAATAAGCGATGTTGGAACTGTTGTCAAGAGACAGCCGCGAGTACAGCCCATCACATTTTAATGCAAATTGGCACCCCCGACCCACGGCAGGCCAGGGCAGCTACAGGCTGGACGCGGAACCGACAATATGCTAAATTAGCTTGACTGAAAATATCGATGAATTGAACTCCAACGGCACTAAAAACCAGGATGATACACTGTGGATAAGCCGAACAGCAAAAAGGTTGACAACGCCGACAAAGGCAAAAGGGATGCAGACCAGGCAGCGGGGCCGCTCGATTTCATCCGAACGATTGTTGCCGAAGATATAAAGATGGGCAAATGGGAAGGCCGGGTGGTAACGCGGTTTCCGCCGGAGCCGAACGGCTACCTGCACATCGGACACGCCAAGAGTATATGCCTGAATTTCGGGATTGCGGCCGAAAACAAGGGTGGCATCTGCCACCTGCGCTTCGACGATACCAACCCCACGAAGGAAGAAGAAGAATACGTCAATTCCATCATCGAAGACGTCCGCTGGCTCGGCTGGGACTGGGGCGAGCACCTCTACTACGCATCCGACTACTTCGGGCAGATGTACGACTACGCCGTCCAGCTTATCAAAAAAGGCAGGGCATACGTCTGCGACCTGAGAAGCCAGCAGACCAGAGAATATCGCGGCACGCTCACCGAGCCGGG
>Ga0114919_10004804_pt1 | contig 10832 bp, 8 predicted proteins | sample BlataG_FD_88682 | JGI IMG/M metagenome (GOLD analysis project Ga0114919, IMG submission 88682) | Deep subsurface microbial communities from Black Sea to uncover new lineages of life (NeLLi) - Black_00105 metaG | ecosystem: Environmental > Aquatic > Marine > Oceanic > Sediment | place: Atlantic...
AAAATTCCAACGAAGGCTTTTCTAATATCATCGCGGCTAATTTACTTCTAAAGGGATCCCATTCTCGGTATTCTTCTCCTTTAAAAGTAATTACTTTCTCTCCATATACCTTATTGCCAGGAACTAAGTTTTTAGAATAAAGTTTTGGATTCTGAGGTAACCCCGAGATATAAACGTTAGAATATTTTGGATGTGGTCTAATATTAATAGTGCTCAATTTAATTTTACCTCCCTTTTTTTTTACTTGTTTGTTTTTTATTCGATCTAATCTTAGTCTTGGGTTCACTTCTTTTTAGTGGAGGTTTTGGATATTTCTTCTCAATTTCTTGGATTTTTTCGTTTATCTCCTTTGAAAGCACATCAGCTACAAATTCTCCACCAAAAAAATCTACCTTTGCTGATATTCCAATTTTTCCTGATATCACTCGAGAAATCTTTCCCCTATTCCAAGGCTTACTTCCTCGGATTTGATTCCATTGAAAAATCAGTCCGTGTTTTGGACGTTTTTCGCCAGTTTTAAGAAACCTATATAAAGCTTTCTCAGCCCCCAAGAGTTGAATCCTTGAAGCCGGCATAAAAGCTAATTTTTTTAAACTTCCCGCCTTTGCTATTAATTTTGCCCCAATTAAACCCCCGACTAAAGCAAAGAGATTTGGAGCAACTTGTTCCATTAGAGTATCTAAATAATCCTCTAACTCTTGTCTAAAATCATCTAAGGAGAGAATTTCATCAGCATATTTTTTTATTATTCTAAGATCAATATCTGCTCCCATCGATTGTAAAGCTAATTTTTGTAGCATATTGATTCTCGATTCTTTAAAACCAAACTCTTGATTAATCTTTTCATAAGTAAAATTATCTCGTTTTCCTAATACTGTAATTATTTTTGCAATCAAGATATTTTCTTCTATAAATTTATCTGTTAATTCAGGAAAATGCAAACCGTACCATTCTCTCATGCGACTTGAGAACAAACTTATAGATTTCTTAAGAATATCTAACGTTTCTATGATTTGAACGATTTCTACATCTCCCTTACTCCCAAACTGACTGATTTTTTTTTTAATTAATTGTTCTTCAACTTTCTTAAAGAATAAAAGAATTTCATCGTGTGTCTTAGTGACACCTATTTTTTTTAATTGATCGTTTAGATTAAAGCGAAAGCTTTTAAATTCTAAAGAAGCTTTTTCAAAGGAAGTGGTGTATCCTAATTTATCTTTTGTTAATTCTTTTAATTTTTTATTATCAAACGCAAAATCATCAAAACCAGAATTTTTTAGTTCAGTCATAAAGTTTGAGTATTCTTCAGTAAGAAAATTGTTATTTAATGAATTATAAAAACTAACTGATTTTTCTATATCGTCTAAGAAATCAATAAAATTAAGAAAATTTCCCCCATCATCAATAGCATATATCCCTATTAGAGAATCAATAATATAACATCTCATTATTCTAAACACTTCCCGTAGTAAAATTTCTCAAATAATAATAATAATCATTTCTTACATAATAATAGCAATGCTTGAACGAAATATTTCGGAGTTAAAATTAAAGTCTCCTTTAATTTTAGCTTCTGGCATTTTGGGAGTATCTTATTCTACTATGAAAAGGCTTGTTGATGTAGGAATAGGCGCTGTAACTACTAAATCTATAGGTCCAAAGCCAAGAAAGGGTTATAAGAACCCTTCAATCATTGAAGTCAACCAAGGGACTTTTTTAAACAGCGTAGGACTGGGAAATCCCGGAATTGATAACTTCATAACAGAAATTAAAGAAATAAAAAAATTTAAGTTTCCGTTAATTGTAAGCGTGTTTGGAAATTCAATCGAATCTTATTTAGAGGTTGCCTTAAAGGCAGAACAAGCAGGTGCTGATGCTATAGAAATAAATATTTCATGTCCTCATGCCGAGGTTTCTAGCATAGGTATTGATAAACAGCTTACTTTCTCTATTGTTAAATCAATGAAAAAAGAGCTTAATGCACCCCTATTTGTTAAATTAAATCCCAATGTGACTAATATAGGAGAGATCGCCCTAGCTGCTCAAAATGGGGGTGCAGATGCTGTAGTAGCTATTAATACACTTGCTGCTATGGTAGTAGATATTAATACTAAAAGACCGATTTTGTCACACGGAAGTGGAGGCCTTTCAGGAAAAGCCATACATTCAATTGCTGTAAAGAAGGTCTACGATTTATATAAAATATTAGAAATTCCTATAATCGGATGTGGAGGAGCCTCAAATTGGCAAGATGTTATAGAATTTATCTTAGTAGGAGCGTCTGCCGTTCAAATTGGGACAGTTTTATATCAAGGGTTTGATATCATTACTGATATCATTAACGGGTTAAAGAAATATCTTAAGGATAACGATTATAGTTCAATTTCTGAGTTAAAGGGATTAGCACATGAATTTAAAACTCAGGAGGTTCCCGATTTTGACTAAAAATATGATTGAAACTGTGAAGATTAAATCAATCATAGAGGAGTGTGATGGAGTAAAAACATTTGCGTTCGAGAGAAATAGTACCGTCATTCCTAAACCTGGACAATTCGTAATGATATGGGTCCCAGGCGTTGATGAAATTCCAATGTCAATATCTTCCTACAATGAAAATGGAGAATGGGCAATAACCATTAAAAAGGCTGGAGATTGCACTAATTCAATTCACAAACTAAAGGTTGGAGATTACATTGGAGTCCGAGGACCTTTAGGAAACTTCTTTCAAGTTCCCCAAGAGAAGAAAAAAAACACATTTTTGATTGGAGGAGGTATTGGAATGGCTCCTTTAAGATTTTTAGCTTCTGAACTAATCAAAATGGGGTATAACTTTAAAGTTATTGAAGGTGCTAAAGTTAAGAACGAAGTTTTATTTGTTAATGAGTTTCTTGAATACCAAAAAGAGAATTTAGAATTTCATTTCTGTACTGATGATGGTAGTTATGGCGAAAAGGGATTCGCACCCGAGTTTTTTGAGCATTTAATTGAAAATTTTACTAAAAAAGATTTAAAAGACAGCGTTGTTTTCACGTGTGGTCCAGAAATAATGTTGCATAAAATCCTCCAAATTTGCATAGAGAAAGAAGTCGAAATGTACGCCAGTCTTGAAAGAATTATGAGATGTGGATGTGGATTGTGTGGTTTATGCGTTTTAGATCCCCTTGGATTATTAGTCTGTAACGATGGACCCGTATTTAATTCACATATGTTAGCAGAAATAGAAGATTTTGGAAAATTTAAGAGAGATTTTTCAGGAAAGAAAACCTCAATATAAAAAAAACTATTTATCAAATTAAAAAGAAAAGCATTTTTTTCCCTTTTTACATAATATATCTTATAGAATGAATGAAATAACAAATTCGGAAACAGTCAAAAAAATTTCGAGAGAAATTATTGACTATTTAATGATTCATCCTAACTTTCCCCAACAGAAAATTACGAACTTAAAAGGGAAATTTGGAAAGAAATATAAGTATCATAAAGTTGTTAAGAACGCTCAAATCCTAAGTTATGCTACTGAAGAGGAATTAGGAGTAATTTTACAACTTTTGAAGAGAAGAAAAACAAGAACGATTTCAGGCGTTTCTGTCATTGCAATAATGACAAAACCCCTTCCCTGTCCCGGAAATTGTATTTATTGTCCAGGTCAAAAATCTCAACCTAATCAAAAGGTAGCTAAATCTTACACAGGTCATGAACCGGCTGCGATGAGATCTATTCATAATAATTATGACCCCTATAAACAGGTACAAAGTAGAATCAGAGATTTAGAAGCGATTGGCCATGTTGTAGATAAGGTAGAGCTTGTGTGTATGGGAGGGACGTTCCTATCCGCGCCTATTGATTATCAAGAGGAATTCATCAAAGGAGCATACGAAGGAATCGTAGAGAGGAGAGTTGATAAATTAAAGGAAATAAAAATAATTGCAGAAAAATCAAAAAGAAGACTAATAGGATTGACAATTGAAACTCGACCTGACTATTGCACAGAACCCTATATAGACATGATGCTTAATTACGGAACCACCAGAGTAGAAATTGGAATTCAAACCGTATTAGATGATATCTATAAAAAAGTAAACAGAGGTCATACTGCTCAAGATAGCATAAATGCTATAAGGATCGCAAGAGACGCTGGGTTAAAAATAAATACACATATTATGCCTAATTTACCGGGTTCTAACTTATCTAAAGATTTAGAAATGTTTGATTTCTTATTTTCTTCTCAAGATTATCGCCCAGACATGCTAAAAATTTACCCTTGCTTAGTAATTAAAGGAACTAAATTATACGATTGGTGGAAAGCAGGCGAATTTACACCGTATTCATTAAATGAGTTGATTGATCTATTATCCAATGTAAAACAAACAATTCCTCCTTATGTGAGAATACAGAGGATTATGAGAGACATACCTGCGTTTCTTATTGAAGCAGGTTGTAAAAAGAGTAATTTAAGGCAATTAGTACAAAAAAGATTAGAAGAACTCAATTTAAAATGTAATTGCATTAGATGCCGAGAATATGGAATAAAAAAGAAACCAATAATTATTGATGAAAACAAATTTGAAGATATTAAATTATATCGTCTCGATTATGAAGCTTCTAATGGACAAGAAATATTTCTATCTTACGAAAATAAAAAGGAGGATTATCTTGTAGCGTACCTAAGATTAAGAAAACCTTCAGAATATGCTCATCGGCATGAATTAAATGATGGAAAAACAATGATAGTAAGAGAAGTGAAAGTTGTAGGTGAATTAGTTCCCAAAGACAAAAAACCATTAAGGAATACCCAACTTCAACATCGAGGTTTTGGAAAATTACTGATGGAAAATGCTGAAAAAATTGCTCTTGAAGATTTTGACGTTAAAAAATTAGCTGTGATAAGCGGTATAGGCGTGAGGGACTGGTTTTATGAGATTGGTTATTCTCTTGATGGATTTTATGTCTCAAAACCCTTAATTGGTTAATTTTTCCTTTAACCAATGATTAAATGTAAGGAATTGTTATTGTTGAGATTTTAAACTAAATTATAGATCTTACATACAATATATTAAAATTATAAAATGAATTAAACAGTTCATAGTAGTAGTATATTATTTTTAAATGATTAATTATGTACAAATTCGATTATGAAGAATTAGGATTAATATGTGGCTTAGAAATTCATCAGCAGCTTGATACAGAAACCAAACTCTTTTGTAGATGCCCAAGTAAACTTCAAGGAACTAGAGCACCAGATTTTAATACGATGAGGTTTATGAGACCTGTTTTGGGAGAAATGGGCACATTTGATAAAGCTATGTTAACGGAATATAAAAAGGGCAAGACTATCATCTATGAAGGTTACAACGATGTTATTTGTACGTATGAGTTAGACGACACTCCCCCGTTTTCCTGTAACAAGGAAGCTAGAAAAATAGCATTGGAATTAGCTTTACTTCTTAACGCAAATATTATTGAGGAGATGCATGTAAGTAGGAAAAATTATCTCGATGGAAGCGTCCCTTCGGGGTTTCAACGCACGATGATTTTGGGAACAGATGGATATATGACATTGGAGAACAATAAAAAAATCGGAATCGATATATTAAGCTTAGAAGAAGAAGCTGCAAGGAAAATAAAAACTGAAAATAACACTAATTTTTACAGATTAGATCGCCTTGGAATTCCATTAGTAGAAGTAACTACTAAACCGGACATAAATACTCCTGAAGAATGTAGAGAATGTGCTGAAAGAATTGGATTACTGCTGTGGATGACTAATGTTAAAAAAGTTCTTGGTTCAATTAGGCAAGATGTCAATGTAAGCATTAAATCTGGAACAAGGATTGAAATTAAAGGTGTTCAAAAATTGAGTTGGATACCCATATTGATTAACCATGAAATTTCACGCCAACTTCAACTAATAGAAATTCGAGAAGAACTAAAAAGTCGAAAAGTAAGTGAAAGTGATATCCCTCAAGAGTCCGTAGATTTAACTGGTTTAATGGCAAAGACTAAATCAAAGTTCATTGCAAAAGGTTTAAAATCAGGAAAAAAACTCTATGGTTTTAATTTTAAAGGTTTCAAGGATATTTTTGGGAAAGAACTAATGGTGGATTACAGGTTTGGTACTGAAGTAAGTAGTAAGGTCAAAGTTATTTCAGGTTTAAAGGGGATAATTCATTCTGACGAAAATTTAGAGAATTATAATATGTCTGAAGAAGATATCAAAAAAATTCAGGATAAATTGAATTCGAAAGATAAAGATTGTTTTGTTCTAATCATGGGATCTGTAAAAGAACTAAATAAAGCAACAGAAATCATCGTTAATCGAATTAAATATGTTTTTAAAGGCGTTCCCCCTGAAACTAGAAAAGCGCTCGATAATGGAAACACGGAATTCTTGCGAGAATTACATGGTGGTGCCAGACTTTATCCGGATACTGATTCACAAGCTATAATGAATACAGCTGAAGAAATTAATAAAATTCAAAACACTTTACCTAAATATCCTTGGGACATAATTGAAGATTATGCAAAGAAGTATGAAATTGAAAATAGTTCTATAAAAGAATTGATTTTTAAAGGAAAATTGTCTCTATTTGACAATTTAATAGAAATCTACCCTGAGAAACCTTCAATTATTATAAACACATTGCTAAACAAAGCTAAAGCAATTAAGCGTGAAGGAAAAAATATAGAAAATATAACTAATGATGATTATGAAAAAATCTTCCGAGAATTGAAAAATGGAAATATTGGCAAGGAAGCTATCGAAGATATAATGAGATTTAAAGCAGATTTTCCAAATCTCACTCTCGAACAATCAATCGAGAAACTTCATCTTGAGACTCTCTCAAATGAAGATTTAAAAAAAATAATTAGTGAATTAGTAGATGAAAACTCAGAATTCATTAAAGAAAGAGGAATGAGATCCATCGGACCACTCATGGGAGAAGTTATGAAAAAAGTACGGGGAAAAATAGATGGTGAGATCGTTTCTAAAGAATTGAAGAAACAGATATCAAACAAATTAAAGGAGATGAAATAAGTGGATAATAAACTAAAAGGATATAAAGGTAAATCTATAGATATTCTAAAAAAGTATTCAATAGATATCTGGGATATCATTCACATTACTACAAATAAAACGCAATTAGAAGGAATATTAATGCCAAGAAGCGAATACTCTGCTCCTGATTTTATAGAAATCAAGTTGGAAAACAATTATAACGTTGGAATAAATGTCTCTGATATACAAAAGATAGAAAAAATTGGAAAAAAAGAAGCAGATTACAAATTTCCGGAAATTGAATTTCCATATAATAAAAATTTACCTAAGCTTCAGTTATTAGGGACTGGAGGAACGGTCGCTTCAAGATTAGATTATACTACTGGAGCGGTGATACCTTCTTTTACCCCTAGTGAGTTATTTAGTTCCGTTCCTGAATTAGCAGAAATATGTAACCTTGATTGCAAAATAATTTTCGAGATTTTGTCAGAAAATATGAAATTTGAGTATTGGCAAAAATTAGCAGAAAAAGTTAAACAAGCAGTAGGTTCTGGTTTTGAAGGAGTAATTATAGGACATGGAACGGATACTATGACATTTACTAGTGCTGCCTTATCTTTTATGATAAAAGATTTATCTATTCCAGTTGTGTTAACTGGGAGCCAAAGAAGCTCCGATCGCCCTTCATCTGATGCTGCTTTAAATTTGATAAACGCTGCTATTGTAGCAACTTCTGATATTGCTGAAGTAGTAGTGACTATGCTAGGTTCCCCTTCACATGATTACGGGTTAATTCATAGGGGAACGCTAGTTAGAAAAATGCATTCCTCAGTAAGAAACACTTTTCGTACTATCGACGATATTCCGTTAGGAATGGTAAGGAACAGGAAGATTAAAACATTTAAAAAAAATTATAGAACTCGAAATCAATCTGAAACTACAATCAAAACGAATTTTGAAAAGAAAATCGCTCTTATCTATTCTTATCCCGGGATGGAAAATGAACAAATTGAATTTTACATAGATAAGGGCTATAAAGGGATAGTATTTGCTGGAACAGGCCTTGGTCACGTGAGTACTTTTATCTATGATTCAATAGAAAGAGCGATACAAGAAAATATGACTATTCTTATGACTACACAGACTCTTCATGGTTTTGTTGGAATGAACGTCTATTCTACGGGAAGAGAGCTTCAAAATTTAGGCGTTATACCTGGAAGAAATCTATTACCTGAAGTTGGATACGTTAAATTAGGTTGGGTGCTAGGGCAGACTAATGATCCAAAAGAAATTGAAAATTTATTGTTGACTAATATTGCAGGTGAATTTATAGAAAGAGAAATTCCAATCGCATTTAACTATAATATTGACGAGTTACTTAAAAATAAGAAACTCTAATCTTATACCTTACTTTAATCTTAAAAATCATAGAATTCTTATTAAAATAATAAAAAATTTATACTTTTATTAATTAGATATTACTAATTCGAAATAATAAGTGAACTTTATGGGAAAACGTATTTTAGCTCAAAGGAAAGGATACGGGCATCTATGGGCTCGATCTCCTAGTCACCGACATGTGGGAGAAGTTAAATATCGTCCTTTGAAAAATAATGAGAAACTATTAAAATTCAAGATAATTGAATTCGTTCACGCTCCTGGTAGAGGTGCTCCAATAGCAAGGATTAAATACGAAGATGGCGAAAAGAGTTTGTGGCTTCCTCCAGAAGGTGTTTACGAAGGCCAAGAATTTATCCAGTCTAAAACTGGATATGGTCAAGAAGTGAAAGTAGGAAATATTTTACCTTTAAGAAAGATCCCCATAGGAACTCTGGTGTTTAATATTGAGGGAACTCCTCAAGATGGAGGTAAATTCGCGAGAGCATCTGGAGTTGCTGCTATCGTTAGAAACAAATCTGGAAAAAATATTGAATTAATATTTCGATCAAAAAAAACTAAATGGTTTAATGAAAATTGCCATTGCACTGTAGGAGTAGTTGCCGGCGGCGGGAGAACAGACAAACCCTTCCTAAAAGCAGGAAATGCACACTACGCATACCGCTCTAAAGCAAAGAAATGGCCGGTCGTTAGGGGAGTTGCAATGGTTGCTGCTAGTCACCCATATGGCGGTGGTGCAAAGCAAAGCCCTCATAAACCAACAACCACTTCTAGAAATGCTCCTCCAGGTAGAAAAGTTGGTCAAATCGCAGCTAGGCGTACAGGTCATCAGAATTAAATTCTATTTTTGTTACTTCTCATTCTACGATACAATCAGCGAGATATTTTTTACTGAAATATTTGCTTTTTAATAACAATTTAAAAAAAGTATAATATTTGATCATAGATTATTTCAATTATAGAGATGATAAAAGAGTTAGATAGCTATGGATCATAAATTTATCAATCCCGTTGAAACTCGTTATCGAACTGAAATAGCAGACATCTTCACTGAAGAAAAAAAATTAGACAACTGGTTAAAAGTTGAAGCTGTATTAGCTAAAGCTCACGCTAAATTAGGGAACATTCCTCAAGACGCAGCGGATGAGATATTTAAAAAAGCTAATTTGCATTATGTAAATTTAAATCGTGTCAAAGAAATAGATAGAGAAATACATCATGATTTAATGGCTATGGTAAAAGCTTTATCTGAACAATGTGAGGGAGACGCCGGAAAATACATTCATTTAGGGGCAACCAGCTATGATATAGAAGACACAGCAACAGCACTTCAATTAAAAGAAGCGATCTCGCACATTATAAAATCTTTGAAGAACCTACTTATAGCCTTAATCAAAGTAATTGATGATAAAAAAAACCTCGTTTGTATAGGAAGAACTCACGGACAACACGCTATTCCAACTACATATGGAATGAGGTTTGGTGTTTGGGCATACGAAATAGACAGACATTTAGATAGATGTAAAGAAACTCTAAACCGCATATCATATGGCAAAATGTCAGGTGCTGTGGGCACTATGGCAAGCTTTGGGGAGAAGGGTCTTGAAATTCAAAAATTTATCATGAAAGAACTTGATTTACTTCCAGCTTTGATAACAAACCAAATAATTCAGAGAGATCGTCATGCTGAAGCTATTTTTTTAACATCATTAATTGGGCAATCTTTAGCGAAAATTTCAGGGCAATTTCGAGTGCTCCAAAGAAATGAAATCGCTGAAATGTTTGAACCTTTCAAAAAAAGTCAAGTTGGAAGCTCAACAATGCCACATAAGAGAAATCCCCATAAATCTGAAAGAATTTGTAGTTTGGCTAGAATTTTAAAATCTAATGTAATCACTGCTTTAGATAACATTGTGTTGGAAGATGAAAGAGATTTAACTAACTCTGCGAATGAGAGGATAATTTTTGGTGAAAACTTCATTCTCTTAGATTTTATGATAAATCAACTTACGGAAAACATCGAAGAAGTTGAATTCGATGAAATAAAAATCGAAGAAAATTTAAACCTCACTAAAGGAGCTGTATTATCCGAAAAAATTATGATTAATTTAGTTGAAAAGGGTATTGGAAGACAAGAAGGGCACGAAATTTTAAGAAATGCAGCTATAAAAGCAAAAAAAGAAAATCGTTTACTCAAAGAAATTCTAATGCAAAATCCAAAGATTGAGGAAGTTTTTACACAAACAGAAATTGACCGATTATTAAATCCCCATAATTACTTGGGGAAAGCTGTCGAACAAACTGAAAATTTATTAAAATTTCTGAAAAATAAATATCAATAGTAAAAATGTCTGACGAAAAAGATATTTACTCTCAATTAGGCGTTTCTTCTAAAAAGGAAGATGTTCATAAAGCAATAAAGTCCATGGATAAAGGC
>Ga0114919_10004806_pt1 | contig 10827 bp, 8 predicted proteins | sample BlataG_FD_88682 | JGI IMG/M metagenome (GOLD analysis project Ga0114919, IMG submission 88682) | Deep subsurface microbial communities from Black Sea to uncover new lineages of life (NeLLi) - Black_00105 metaG | ecosystem: Environmental > Aquatic > Marine > Oceanic > Sediment | place: Atlantic...
GTAAGGAAAATGTGTGGATTGATAGTGAGGACCGATGGGTAGGACAGCTACCAATCCTACAGGTGATTCGATAATTATTAGCCCTCGGTCCTGATAGACAAATTGTTAAGCATTACTAACCCTCCTTATCATTTCGTTCATGTTACTAGTAAGCATTAATAGTTATTTATCAACCGCATTCCAGGAAAACTGATAGACATTGCTGGGATTAAGGTGGATCTCTCATAGTTTCTCCTTTCTTCAGCAAACAACAGATCGTTTCCCAAATTCAAGAGTTTCCAGAAGGAAACGACAAGCAGCTCTTCGATAACCGAACCTCTGTTCTGCTGTTAATGTGACACAAGTGTTAACATATGACTTTTGTTGGGTTTGTCAATTTGGGGAACCAGCGTTTGTGGTGATGTTCGTGGTGTTTATAATCATCTCTTTTGACACCCTTTTTTATCTTTGATAGTCGCGAATGGATCACAGAACTCTACTCCCTTTCCATCGCGTTGAAGATACGTACCCAACATGAGTCTGGTTCGAGTCCCGTTCCCGGACGTTATTAGAACGCTGCGCGGCAACACGAAGAAGAACAAGATAGAGGTACCGGTCTACTCTGTGCCAGCCCAGCAATGCCTAGGCCCGATCGATCGTGATAGAACACTTACCCAAAACCGGAGTCTCCCTATGACCGGGTGGGCGAGTGACTATCATGCCCGTGCCGGATAAAGCCTGAGGCTCGTTGGTATAAAGCATATCCTGGCGGGAAATAAGTCAGGTTCCATACGAAATGCCCTCAGAGCTCAAACAAGCAATAGATTGCTTTGTGAACTACTATAATCACCAGCGTTGCCATGAAGCCCTGGGTGAGGTCACACCGGTTGACGTCTACCATGGCAGAAGGAATGATATTCTGGCCAGGAGAAAGGAGGCAAAGCAAAGAACACGACGAGCTGGAAAAGGGTGCAAACGTAAATTGAGGGAGCTGACAAGGCTAATTCAACTAGCTAAAGTGTCCATTATCAGATTGTGCCGTAATTGCTGACGCGGCGCAGGACCCGATTCGCTCTCTTGCCAACTTTGCGCGGAACCGGTATAATCACTTGTAGGTTTTGACAGCGGAGGCCCGTGTTTTTCCTCAACCTTTTCGGTGTATCCATAGCTCCCTATCCTGATACGGCCGGTACCATTCTCGCAGATTTCCTGTCTCGGATATTTCTGTAGACTTACGCAAGTCCTGTTTCGAAATGCTTCACGGTTTTGGTAGAAGCAGTAATAGGCCGAAGTGGTTCTTACATGTAAAGGCTACGAGTACCGATCGGATGAGGATCACAAATGAAAAGTATTAAACCTTTTCTGACATGGTTTCAAAGTGTATGGTCGCTTCTCAGTGGTAAAGCAGCCCTATGGATCGGAATACGTATGGCCTCTTCGCTACTTTTGGCCGGCACGGAATATATGATTGCGATTCTCATGATAGCCTTTCTCTTCACCTTCAAGCTGGTTGAACCATCTCAGGTCCCGTCATGGCTGTTCTTTGATGTTAGAGCAATGTCCCCCACAATGATTTGGGCACTCCTTCTCCTTGTCGGAGTTGTACGGGCAGGCAGCCAACTGGTCTCACGACACACTGGTCATGTCGTTCTCGAATTCGTCCGGGCCCGCCTGAAAATGATTCAGGGCTACCAGATGCTAATTATGGAGAAAGAACACAGCATGCCGCTTAGCCAGATTAATACGCGTATGGGAGAATCTTTTCCCAGGGCCACAGATTATGTTGGTCTCTCCACCGGGCTCATCTCATACTTAACTCAAACGGCAGCCCTAAGCGTGGGAATGTTCTACCTTGCTTGGCGAGAGAGTCTAGTGGGAATTCTGTGCCTGAGCCTTGCAGGCCTCATTATTCTCCAACTCAACAAACTCCTGAGCCGCGTGTCAGCAAAAATCCCAGAGCAACGGAGCCAATTTGAGCGCACACTGGTTCGCATTTGCAGGAATTGGCTACTGATAAGAATCCTTCGCTTACGGAATAAGGAATACCGGGTATATCTGGATTCTGTGCTTGCTTATTTCAATTTTAGCAAGAAAGCGTTCTATTATAGAAATGTGGCAGCCGTGTTGCCCCCATTTCTGGGCATTCTTGCATTGGCCGTCATCATCTTTGCCAGCATTGAATACTTCAAGACACCTTCTTTAAGACTGGTCGGATTTGTCTATCTATTCGTCAGGTTCACTCAAGCTATGGTCACGGTTACGGATCAGATTAGCGGAATGAACCAATTTCATGCTCAGTTCAAAGAGTCTCTTGCGGTTCTATCTTCGATGTCTCCCGATGATGCTTCCGCAGCCCTTCGTCCCCAGAAGGCCATGGGTCTATTCGGAAAAGCAAAGAGCCTGGACAATATTGGAATTCCCGAGATATCTGACAAGGGAGTCTCGGACGCTATCGAAGACAACATGCCTCCCGACATTGCTGTCTGTAATGTCAGTTTTTCCTGGATGGATGCGAAGCAGCCGGTTTTCAAGGATCTGTCGCTCGAAATAGCAGCCGGATCGCAATTTGGTATTGTCGGCCCTAATGGCAGCGGGAAAAGCACACTCCTGGGAATTATTCTGGGTGTTCTGAAACCTTCCGCTGGATATGTCCAGATAGGTGGAGTAGGGTGTGAAGAATATGTCAGGAAATCCGGATCTATCGGATATGTGAGCGACGATCCCTATCTCATCCGTGGGAGCATTCGGGAAAATGTCACCTATGGATTGGAAGAGAAGGTCACGGACGAAGAAATCTGGGATGTTCTGAAAATGGTCAGGCTTGATACAGCAATCGAGAATACACCCAGCCGCCTGGGGTATATGATTCAGGAAAATGGTGAGGGACTGTCATCAGGACAAAAACAGCGGCTCGCTCTTGCCAGAGCCTTCCTTCGAAAGCCGGTGCTTCTGGTGCTGGACGAAGCCTCGGCTAATCTCGATAGAACGGCTGAGGCCGAAATCGCCGAGATCCTCAACGAGCTAGTGGGACGCTGCACCATAATCATCGTCTCTCATAAGCCTGGAATTCTAAGGGGAGTTAATCATATCTTAGATCTTGGGGTCCCTCATAATCGGGAGCCGGGTTGATCCGAAAATGAGCGAGCTTCGGTAAGGGGTGTCAAGTATGCCCCCGCTCGGGAGACCGATGGAATCCCCCATTGCTGTGGGCGGAACCAGACATATCACGTGCTTTAGAATTGACGAGGCAGGTTTACGAGAACGGAGAAGCCGCTGAGACAAAGGGTAAGTCATTAAGAGATTGTGTTCAGAAGAACTTCGAGGAACGGCTGGTCATGAAGGCTTTAATTCGGATCCTTGAGGGTCCAAGAGACAGGCCGCGCAATGGGTGACACCGGTATACCTTGTACCATTAAGGGGATCAAGTATGTTTCATTTCATGGCGTGTCCGGTTACGGTACGGCTGCCCGATCCTACCTAAGAGGTCTAAGAAATGTGGGCATCCCCATTACCTGGACACCCATGGTACCGGGAAAAGCATGGAGAATAGGGTACCAGCCATTCCTGGGCACAGAAATAGAAGATCCGGAGCTTTTCCCTCTTTGCAATATTCAGATCGAATACGATACGCTAATCGTCCACACAGTTCCTGAATACTATCCTATGTGGGCCCGAAAAGAACCCGGGAAGAGACTTATAGGTTACACGGTGTGGGAAACCGATAGAATTCCTGATCATTGGCCCGGACTTTTGAATAAGATCGACCATTTGCTCGTTCCCACTCATTGGAACAAGAGAGTATTTGAGAATTGTGGGGTTACTACACCAATTGATGTCGTTCCTCATATTATCGGCGAGACAGCGCCCCAAGAGTGTAAAACACCGTGGGAGAAAGAACCGGACGAGTACGTTTTCTACACCATAGGCGCCTGGACAGCCCGAAAAGCTATCTGGAACACTATCCGAAGTTATCTAAGAACCTTTGCAGCACAGGATGCCACCGTACTTGTCATCAAGACTACGAGTAAAGACTTCACACAGAGAAACTTCCCGGGACACTCCAGGGATACGGCACGTGCCGTTCAAAGAATAGTCACCAGCTATCCGAATCCTGCCAAAATCAGGCTGATCACAGATGAGTTAGACGAAGAAGATATGGTGAAACTTCACCTCAGAGGGGACTGTTACGTCTCACTTTGCCGGTCTGAAGGCTGGGGTCTAGGGACATTTGACGCTGCAGGACATGGCAACCCCGTTATCATAACCGGCTTCGGCGGACAGGTGGAATATTTACCTCGAGATTTGGCACTTCTTGTGAACTACAAAATCGTTCCTGTTTCGGACAGAATGGGCAAGGCCTCCTATTCTAAGAACCAGAACTGGGGTGAACCAGACGTACTTCACGCCTCCAGGCTGATGAGATGGGCTTTTGAGCACAGGACAGAGGCCAAAGCCAAAGGTGAGAAGTTAAAGAAACATGTCGGGGAGAACTTTAGCGAAAACGTAGTTATTGGAAAATTGATCTCTGCTATTGCAGGAGCGTAGAAAGTGAAGGCTTCTGTCCCGAACCAGTTCCATTTTGTTTTCGGATTGAAAGAACAGAGAGAACCGTTCCACTTGTGCTACTATCTATGCATTGAGTCCTGTTTCTGGATCAACCAGCCAGACAAGATTTACTTTTACTATCATTACGAACCGTATGGTAGGTATTGGGAGCTGGCGAAGAGGCGAGTTATCCCCGAAAAGGTTGATTTGAGCGGCTTTGTGTCTCAGTATAAATATGGATTCCGGAACAGACACTGCAGAAGGTACCGATACGCTCATCATTCTGATTTCATCAGGCTTGAAAAGCTGATCGAGCGCGGAGGGATTTACGCAGACATAGATACCATTTTCGTCGAGAAAATCCCGGAAATCCTTTTCTCCAAGCCATTTGTGCTGGGGCGTGAGAATGATGTTTACTGCTCTAAGACAAAACAATTTAAGCCATCTTTGTGTAACGCATTTATCATGTCTCGGAAGCAATCAGATTTTGCTATCATCTGGCGGGAGAACATGGAAAAGGAATTTGATGGCTCCTGGAGTGAGCACAGCACCTTTCTTCCTCACAGACTGAGTAAAGAGTATCCTTCGCTGATTCATCTCGAGCCCAGTCGAAGTTTCTATAGACACATGTGGACGCGAGAGGGAATTCACACCTTGTTACAAGGGTGTGATACGGACTACCAAGGTGTGCTGAGCATACATCTCTGGAGTCACCTCTGGTGGTCAAAGAGAAGACGAGGTTTTTCTGATTTTCATGGAGGAATGCTTACCAGAGAATATATTCAAGAGATTGATACAACATACAATCTTCTGGCAAGGAAATTCTTGCCGTAACCGGTGGCGATTGAGGAAGCAGGTCTTTTGCCGGGAAAAGTGAGATGAAGGTGAGAGCGGGGAATTTTGCAAAACCCTCGGAATGGAGAAAAAGCATTACATGAGCGTGGAGCGCCCATTTTCATTTTTATCATGAACTGAGCCATTTCTCCAAGACTAGTCTCGTTTTGGTCGTATCTGACCACCACCGGACATGAATCATGGCCAAGCCGAATCTTCTCTACATAAGTCCAGTCGTCCCCAGTCCCGTTGGAGGGGGACTTGCAATGCGGGCATACCACAATCTCCTTGCTCTGACCTCAACATACTCTGTCCATTTGCTCATAATACCCGCAGGACTCAGGCATTCTCCGCCTGAGACGTCTCTATCAAGACTGTGCCACCGGGTTGTCTACATTCCGATCAATCCGATAGGGGATTTCAGGGTAATCTTGCGGGTCCTACTACGAAAAATGCGGCGGACATTCACTCTTCCACACGCTTCACAACCACTTGAGTGGGAATCCGTATCCCGGAGAAGAATGAGGTGGGCAGCCAAGGTGTATGCTGCTAAGAACTTTGACGTAATTCATGTGTTCCGCCTGTATATGCTCCCCTACGCCTCTCTCTTTTTGAATAAAAGGTTTTCGGGTATCCACCAATTGGATTTGGATGACGTCGAATCACTTACCAGGCGGAACCTGAGTGAGCTCTACCTAATTAATGGAAATGAGACAATGGCACTCCAAATGGCCCATGAAGCTCAAATTTGTGAACATATTGAAAGTCATGCGTTGCCACAACTTGACCGAATATTCGTCTGTTCCAACAGGGACAGGGAAAGAATCGGTCGGCAGTACGGATGCAGAATGGTCGAGGTTGTTCCCAATATTGTCCAGGTGCCCGAGCTCAGACAGCAAGACCATAGGGCTGGGTGTTTCACCTTTCTCTTGTGCGGATCATTTTGGTATTATCCAAATGTCGATGCGCTCATCTATTTCTGTAATGAGATACTGCCTGTAATGCGCAGATATGCTCAAAAGGAATTCGCGGTGAGAGTCATCGGCTACGGTATTCCCAGGGGGCTCGTCACGAAACTATCAGCTGTTCCAGAAATAAAGCTTGTCGGCCGAGTTCCGAATGTCACCCCCTTCTATGAAAGGGCACATGCCGCTGTGATTCCTCTTCGAGCGGGCGGAGGCACCCGCATCAAAGTACTCGAGGCCTTTGCACATCGAATACCGGTGGTATCCACCTCCAAAGGAGTTGAGGGCTTGGCGGTTGACCACGAGAAACATGTACTGTTAGGCGATACAGCATCTTCATTTGCACAGCAGTGCTGCCGGCTGATGATGTTCCCGGAATTGGGAAAAACGTTGTCTGATAGTGCATTCTCGCTTGTGAACAGGTCCTATAATCTGGTAGTTGTAAAGGAAGTCCTCTGCAGGCCAAAACATGAAACCGGGGAAGATACAGGAGCAATGGAATGCAAGATCCCATCGTAGCACGAACTCCGGCTGCGGAGATGCCGAGAGGTCGACATAACGACCCTTCGGACTTCAAACAAGAGGACATTGACGTTGTATACACCTGGGTCGATGTGACTGGTTCAGGATTTAAAGACCACCTGCAAAAGTATCTAGAGGTTGAGACTTCACCCATCTCTCCCCTGGCCGTTAGCCTGGAGCGATTCCGCAATAATGATGAACTCAGATACTCCCTACGGTCGGTGGAAACTTTTGCCCCATGGGTGCGCAAAATTCACATCATCACCAACGGACAGAGTCCTCAATGGCTGGACACCACCAACAAGCGAGTTTCTATTGTGAGCCACGATATGATATTTCCTGACAAGTCGCATTTACCTACATACAACTCCAATGCTATCGAGCTTCAGCTTCACAGAGTACCGGGTTTATCAAGGCGGTTCTTGTATCTAAATGATGACTGTTTTCTGGGAAGAGCGACCTCCAGAAGCCACTTTGTTACGGATTCCGGAGGAGAGTATGTCTACTTCGAACCTATTCCAGTGTCATCAAATGTGCAGGAGGGTTCGGTCCTCACTCGCTCTTATGCCTACACCCAGGGAATTGTGGAGAGACTCTGGGGACGAAAGGGCGTGCGCTTCCTACCCGCTCACGTTCCCCAAATGTACGACAAGGAGATTCTTGCCCATCTCGAGAATTTGCTTGCCAAAGAATTCCGAGAGACATCGTCACATAGATTCCGTGCGCAAAACGACCTGGTACTGAGAATCCTGTATTTCTTCTATCTTCTGGAATCCAAGGAACAAGCGGGAAATGGACACGAAGCGAAGTTCCTTGAATGGGTATCAAACGACTATAGTCTATTGATGTTGGAAAATCGTTTGTTGAAAATGTGGCGGGCTTTTTTCTATCTCTTGCGAAGAAGACCCAGATTCTTTTGCATCAATGATGATTTGGGCGATGTAGGCTCAGAAAACTTAATCTTGCGCGGTCTTCGCATCTTCTTTCGAGCCTATTTTCCGTGCTCCAGTTCTTTTGAGAGAAAACGATGATACCGTCCGAATATACTCCCATAACAGCGAATGACCTAATAGCGCTATTATGGCCGTGAAAGGTAACCCAGTGATGAAAAAGGTCCTATTGGTTCAACCAAGCCTGGAACCCGTGGGAGGAGGCACGGCTGTTGCAGTATGGATCATTGAAGCATTGAAAAAGGAGCACGCCATCTCCGTCCTCACCTGGGCACCTTTCGAAATTGAACCCATCAATAATTTCTACGGTACCTCGCTTAGCGCATCCGATTTCAAAGTGTATTGGATCCCAAAGGTCTTGCGCCGTCTGGCTGACCTCAACCAACACACCCGCGGTATGATAAGAATCTTTCTACTCATGCACCGCTGTAAAAGGATGAGAAATAACTATGACGTTATCATCAGCGCCAGTGGTCAAGCCGACTTTGGCCGAAGGGGAATCCAGTATATTCACTTCCCCTGGTTTTACACCTTGTACCGCAAACTCAACCCTCCGCAAGGTTTGTCCAGACGACGTGCACTTTGGAATGCAATGAGGTACCGTTGTCGACCCTGGAGGCTAATCTCAGGATTCTCGTTCGAACGTATGAAAACGAATCTCACCCTGGTAAATTCAGACTGGACCGGGTCAAGAGTCACGGATTCGTACGGGATTGGGACAACGACCGTGTATCCCCCGGTTCCAGGTAATTTCCCCTCAATTCCCTGGTGGCAGAGGGAAAATGGATTCGTATGTATCGGAAGAATATCACCGGAGAAAAGGCTCGGGCGGGTCATCACAATTCTGAGTTCAGTGCGATCACAGGGTCAGGACATTCATTTGCATCTCGTGGGAAATCCGTGTAATGGCCCTGACGGAGGCCACTATTACGAGGAGATACGTCAACGGGTGAAAGAAAATGCTTCCTGGGTCTATCTCCACGAGAATCTGCCACGGGAGGAACTTGTACGGCTGGTCTCCACCCACAAATACGGAATACACAGAATGGTGGACGAGCATTTTGGTATCGCCATTGCCGAGATGGTGCGGGGAGGTTGTGTCGTCTTCGTACCCCGGTCGGGAGGACAGATGGAAATTGTGGGACAAGAGGACCGCCTGCTGTACGAAACAAATGAGGAAGCAATCGCAAAGATCCTGCGGATAATGAGGAATCCGAGGGAACAGCACAGGCTCCGCCGGTATCTCAATTCAAGGAAAGAACTATTCTCCACAGAGCGATTTATGCTGCAAATGCAGGAGATTGTTCGAGAGTTTTGAGTCTTTCTCGGGATAGGAATATGATGAGTGGAGTCACGAATCATCCCAGAACTCCATTCTTTCGGATGGATAATTTGGCGTATTGGGCTTATTCTGTTGAAAAAAACTCGTCTTTGAGTCCTAGTAAACAGTCAACAACAGAATGGCTGAAGTGTGAGATGAAGGAAGCAGTAACGAGGGCAAGTATGAAAAAACATAGAGTCATTCTAATAAGTGATTATGTTGCTCCCTTTAGGCTTCCGTTGTTTGAGAGACTTTACCAGAGCTCTCTGGTAGACCTCCAGGTCTATTTCTTGAGTCAATCAGCCGCAAACAGAAGATGGAAGGCAGAAGTCAATGGCGAGTTCAATTACAAGGTGCTTCCGAAGATTGAACTTAATTTGCGAGGTCGTGATCTATTCTACTACCGAGTCAATCCTACTTTTCCTTTTCGGTTGGTTAGAGAGCGCTATGACCTTCTCATTACTCACGGCTGGTTCGAGTCTGCCTGTCAAGCTGGATTCTTGGTAAGCAAGGCGATTGGAAAGCCTTATATCATATATTCTGAGAGCACCATGTATGAACCAAGCTGGCTCAGGGAGATTTCACTACCCTTGGTTAGGTTCATTGTAAAACACTCGGATGCCTGCATTGCTACCGGGAAGAGAGCAAGAGACTATTTCATCTATCTTGGTGCTGACGAAAGAAAAATATTCACAGCCAACTTGACGGTGGATGTCGATCATTTCCGGCGGGTAGGCCGACTGGCCAAAAAAGACAAGTGTAGAATGAAGCAAAGTCTTGGTATTAAGACCGAGAAGGTAATATTGTATGTCGGGCGGTTAACTGAAAGAAAAGGCGTAAGACACCTGGTAGAGGCGTATCGTCAACTACGCAAAGACTACCGTGATGTAAGTTTATTAATCTTGGGCTATGGCTATCAGGAGCAGGGACTAAAGGAACTGTGCCGATCACAAAGCATTCCTGATGTCTATTTTGTCGATCACGTTGAGACGGACAAGATGCCAAGATTCTATGGGATTGCCGATCTTTTTGTCCTGCCGTCTCGGCGGGATACCTGGGGATTAGTGCTGAATGAAGCTATGGCTTGTGGCTTGCCTGTAATAACTACCAGAAAAGTGGGTGCCTCGGAGGACCTAGTACGAGAGGGAGTCAATGGTTACATCGTGGCAGAGGAGAAACCGGCTGAAATGTACGCAGCCATGAAGAGAATGGTCGTCGATTCATCATTGTGTCACAGAATGGGACAAGAATCCTCGAGGATAATCCAGCGATTTAGTATTGATAACGAAGCAAATGGATTTCTATCAGCCATAGAGTATGTAATGAGCCAAAGTAAAGAAGGCAGACGTGTCACCAAACATCCTCCAAAGAAATAGACCCACTGACGGGAGACGTAGGAAGGATCATCCCTCGTATTCCTCGCATACCCGATTTCCGGAATCCTCCTCGGATCATCTTTTTCACAGCGCACCTCCCAGTTCTGTCCTTCCTAGTGTTCCAATTCTCCAGGGACCATTGTATCAGAATTGGGTTAACTTATTTGGTGATTCAACAGGTACCCTTTCGGTTACATTTTAGAGAGCTCTGAAAAAATTAACCTATTTTCTGGTTTTCTTCTTAGTTAAGACTTTTCAAAAATAAAAGGATAGCGAAGAATCTATTTTTCTTTGTCTTTCTGTAGCATCTTTTTCCTTTTTTGCATTAATCTCAC
>Ga0114919_10004807_pt1 | contig 10826 bp, 10 predicted proteins | sample BlataG_FD_88682 | JGI IMG/M metagenome (GOLD analysis project Ga0114919, IMG submission 88682) | Deep subsurface microbial communities from Black Sea to uncover new lineages of life (NeLLi) - Black_00105 metaG | ecosystem: Environmental > Aquatic > Marine > Oceanic > Sediment | place: Atlantic...
TGATCAAGTCCTCGCGATCCGCTTGGTTGCGGGGGGTGGAAAAGACATTCCCATCTCGCAGGCTTATGAGTTCGGTGGAACTTCGACAATCCGTGGAGTAGAAACCTCCTATGTGAATCGGTTGTTTTACTCAAACATGGAGTATCGTCTGGCCATAGTAGAGGGGTTAACAACAAGCCTGTTCTTTGATAGTGGAGTCAATCTGAGCCAAGTGAATCTCAAAGGCACAAAGGCATCTTTTGGGGTAGAGCTAGGAATTGCGGCAGTCGGGATGTACGTGCGTTTGAACATGGCATGGGTTCTCGGCCCAGAGATGGATATCGTGCCAAGATTTGGCTTTGGCTTCAGCCCCCTGTTTTAGGATGACAAGAGGTTACTCTCTGTCTATAATTAGCTGCTTCTAGAAAGAAAAAGGAGGAAGAATGTCCAAGACATCCCTAGTCATAGCGATAATTGCCCTGCTCGTTGGCGCCGGAGCCATAGCCTTACAGTTTGTCCCTCAATCGAATGGCCAAGTTGATCAAGCAACGTTTGATGCGCTCGAGAACCGCGTCGCAAGCATCGAGACAAACCCGGTTACACCGGCCATAAGTATTGCCTATATCAACGCTGAGAATGCATTCACCGTGTTCACCAACAAGGTGCAAGAAGAGCGCCAAAGGGCATTCGATAAGCAAGAAGAAATCATCGCTCTGCAGAGGCAATATATGGAGGGCGCCATCTCCAAGGAAGAATACGAGGACACGTATAACCTGAAGCAAGTTGAGCTCCTGCAAGCGCAGATCAATATCAGCATGAGAACAATCGACATATTGTCTGTCGCTTCCGGTTTTTCCGACGTTCGCAGTGACCTGGAACAATTACGAGAACAAGCACAACCGATCGTTGACGAAATAAAGAGCTTGGCATCATCAGTGAGAGTCGGTGTAATTGAGTCAGAGGAGTTTGACAGCCGTTTCGCGCAGGCACGAAACGCATTCACCCAGCTTGACGAGCTGCTTACCAATCTGGCGACTTCAAGAATCGTCGATGGAGCAAACAAGGTTGCTCTGGCAAACGGCTACGATCTGGTATTACGAGCCAAGAATGTCATCATCTACCGCAATACGGCAAGGCTGACTGACATCACCGATATGGTAAAACGCGAGCTTACAGAATCGTTGAAATAATTGCAGATGTCCTGTAACGCTGAAGACATTAGACAGGTTCTTCCACAGCGCTATCCTTACCTGATGATTGACCGGGTCCTGGAGCAAGACAAGGAACACGTTATCGCGGTCAAGAACGTAACCATAAACGAACCATTCTTTCAGGGGCATTTCCCGGAGCCTTTTCAGGCAATAATGCCGGGAACACTAATCCTTGAAGCAATGGCACAGACAGCCGCTTTTCTCCTTGGAGGAAAGAGCGAGCTTGGTTTCCTGGTTAAAGTAGATAAGGCTCGCTTCCGACGTAAGGTCATCCCTGGAGATCAGCTAATTCTATCGGCAAGCAGGCTACGCCAAAGAGACAGATTACTGCAAATCGAACCAGAAGCATCAGTCGACAACGAGATAGCGGCAACCGCAACCATCTCCATACTCGTAGAAGACAAAGGAAATGAAACCAAGGCTTGTTGAATCGGTTCCCAACATCAGCGAGGGTCGCAGCAGCAGCGTGATAAACGCGATAGCTCATGCTGCTCGGGGAAAAGGGCGGCATGTGCTTGATGTCGATTCGGATGTGGATCACAATCGCTCGGTAATAACCATTGTTGGTGAGCCAGCTATGGTTGCTGTCGGGATCGACCATTTAGTTGAAGAAGCGGTGACAAGAATAGATTTGACGAAACACCATGGTGAGCACCCCCGCATGGGGGCAGTCGATGTAATTCCGTTCATTCCCATACATAACGTATCCATGGAAGACTGTATTACCCTTTCTCGCCAAGTTGGAAAGACAATAGCGGAAAAGTATGAGATCCCCGTGTACTTGTACGGAGAATCAGCAACAAATGAGACACGACAAAACCTGGCAACGATCAGAAAGGGTGAATTCGAGGGTTTCTTCGAAAAGGTCAAGAGACCTGAATGGAAACCTGATTTCGGTACTGCAAAGGTTCACCCAACTGCAGGCGTCACAGCAGTAGGAGCAAGACAATTCTTAGTTGCCTACAATATCAACTTGGAAACCACGGACTTGATCACAGCAAAGAAAATCGCTGCTGCCGTTCGCGGTTCAAGTGGCGGATTACACGATGTAAAGGCACTTGCCTTTGCGCTTGAGGAACGAAATATCGTGCAGATATCGATGAACCTTACCAACTTCAAGAAGACACCAATACTTCGTGTCTTCGAGATGGTTAAGAATGAAGCCGAGCATCACGGCATAAGCGTGTTAGACAGCGAAATTGTGGGCATGGTTCCAAGAGAAGCAGTCTACGCTGTTGCCTCCACTGTGCTTCGCATGGAGAAATTCTCTCGCATGTCAGTGCTCGAAGAACGAATTGAGGATGTATTACGTAACAAGCATTGACTCAGGGTTTCCATGAATGTGTCTCGCCGTGGTTAGCCTTTTTTGCCTGTTTGGTTAGACTAGTCTCCTAACAGTTCTGCCACTTCCTCACTATTCCATATCAACGGACAGCAGATCCTTTTTCATGGGACGTACGTCCACGCCCAACGTCGCTAATCCTCTCCACGTTTCTGACAGGTTTCCTTTCGCTTATAGGACAACTGCGGTAATTCTTGTAGTCGCGGGAAAGCAGGAACAGACGGGAATAGCCTATTCTCAAGCGAGGAGGCGGGGTGGAAGGACGAGTCGACAGAGGCGTGATTGCAGTGACTTCCCTCCTTCTCCTCTATGGATTAGTAATGGTCTATAGCTCAAGCGCGGCCTTTTCTCTGAGATACTACGACAACAGTTTCCACCTGTTTCTAAGGCAGCTAATGGCTGCCATAATGGGAATCGGCGTAGTCGTAGTGCTTTCCTTCTATGATTATCATCGTTTTTTTCATTTAGATGACCTTCTTCTAGTTGGCTCGTTTCTCCTCAGCTTACTAACCGTGATTCCGCTATTAGGGGGTGGCGATGGTCGCTGGTTGCAGCTGGGTCCATTCACATTACAACCAACTGAACTGGTGAAGTTTTCGCTGATCATCTACCTGGCGGCAACCATTTCTCGAAAAGGTGAGAAGATATCCTCATTTACGGAAGGTGTACTTCCATTCGTGGTTGTGCTATCCATACTGGGAATCGTAATGATAAGTCAGCCTGACTTTGGGATGCTGCTACTCTTTGGGGCAGTGAGCATGGTCATGCTGTTCCTCAGCGGGGCTAGGATTTCACATCTAGCCTGGCTTGGAATGGGAACCATCCCCCTTATTTACGTCGCCCTACGCATTGCGCCTTATCGTCTGGCACGAATCGTCTCCTTTCTTGACCCATACGCGTACGATACGTCCTCTGGTTATCAAATTGTTCAATCCCTGGTTGCTATTGGATCTGGGGGGGTGATCGGCCGCGGGCTCGGGGCATCACGGGCAAAACTGTTCTATCTCCCGCAAGCGCACAACGATTTCATCTTCTCAATAGTTTCCGAGGAATTAGGATTGATAGGAGCGCTAGCTCTACTTGCCTTGTTCGCTTTCTTTGCCTGGCGCGCCTTCCAAATCGCTTCACACGCATCCGATCGTTTTGGATACCTTCTGGCATTCGGCATCGGCTTCACGATCAGCATACAGACTCTTACCAATCTTGGGGTTGCTGTTGGAATACTGCCAGTCACCGGCCTTACCTTGCCATTCATCAGTAATGGAGGCTCCTCTCTGGTTGTCACACTGGCCATGGTCGGAACTCTATTGAACATCTCAAAGCAAGGAGGGCGCCCTTGAAGATCCTAGTTGCCGGCGGGGGAACGGGAGGTCATGTTTATCCCGCGATAGCAATCATGGAAGAGCTATCTAGGCAAAAAGATGAGACACAGATCGCTTATATTGGCACAAAGCGAGGGATCGAAGCGCGTATCCTCCCTTCCTATCCTAAGATTCATTTCTACAAAATACACATTCGTGGCTTTGCCCGTAGGCGACTGTTTCAGAACCTAGGAGCCATCCTTCTTCTCACATTTGCCGTCGCGGAAACACTAAGAATTATCCTGCGTTTCCGACCCCAACTCATCATCGGAATGGGAGGATATGCTTCCTTCCCCGCTGTTTTCCTGGGAAGCCTCCTCAAGAAACCCCTGGGGATAAGTACAGTGATCCATGAACAGAACATAGAGGCTGGCTTAGCCAACCGCTTTCTCTACCCGTTTGTGGATGAAGTACTTGTTTCTTACAAGCACTCGAAAAGATACTTCCCACGCGCGAAGAGAATAGTGATTACTGGAAATCCAATCCGAAAGGAGTTTCTCCTCACTAAACGGGAAACGAGCATTTACCATCGTTTTGGCCTTGACCCCGAGAAAAAAACGGTACTCGTGTTTGGAGGATCTCACGGAGCAGCTATTCTAACCCAGGTTGTCATGCGTGCCAGAGAAAAACTCTCCAAGAGCGAGCAAATACAGATACTTCTAATCACGGGAAACAAAGCAAAAGAACGCTCAATCAATGAAGAGTTTAGCAGCCCCGGAGTGAATAATCTCGTGGTATTCCGCTACATTGACCGGATGAGTGATGCGTTCGCGATAGCAGATCTGATCGTCTCCCGTGCCGGAGCCACGACTCTTGCCGAAATCACTTCCTGCGGAAAACCAGCTTTGTTAGTCCCATGGGGGAAAGCAGCTAATGAACATCAATGGAAAAATGCCCGCTACCTGGAATCGCAGAACGCTTGCGTAGTAGTAGCAGAAAAAGACATGACGAGTCTCGCATTTCTGACCTATATCAAAGAGACAGTAATGAACAAGGAAAAACTTATCCAAATGGCACAAAACTCTTGGCAGCTTGGCCGGCGCCAAGCATCGACCGCAATTCTAGGAGAAATCCGTTCTTTACTAGAGGGAGCACAAACGTGATCAAAACGGGGAAATGTTACCACTTCATAGGCATTGGCGGAACAGGCATGAGTGGTCTTGCCAAAGTGATGTTAGACGGGGGAATGACAATTTCTGGCTCCGACCTACATGACAATAAGGAGGTTGCCCAACTGAAAGAAGCAGGTGCGTCTGTCTATCTCGGGCACGATGCTCGTCTCCTTCATGATAATCTAGATGGGGTCATTGTCTCATCGGCAATTGGAGAGGAAAACGTAGAACTGAGAGCAGCAAGAAGACGCAACCTTCCCGTTGTAAAGCGATTGCACGCCCTGGCCTCACTGCTGTACGGGTACAAGAGCATCGGAATAGCGGGAACACACGGGAAAACAACTACTACTGCCATGGCTGCCACCATTCTAACCACAACAGGACGGGATCCAAGCTATCTCATAGGGGCACAGTGCCCAGGCCTAGGAGGGAACTCTCATCTTGGGCAGGGGAGTTTCTTCGTTACCGAAGTGGATGAAAGTGATGGCTTATTCCTGACATTGCGTCCAACGATCGCAGTTGTCAATAATATCGGCCGTGATCACTTGAATACCTATTCCACTTTGGCTGGGATTAAGAGGAGTTTCACTCAATACATTCGTCAATCAGAAGTTTCGGTTCTCGCAATCGATAACCCGAACGTTCGCGAGCTGGCGCGTGAAGTTCCTAATGCTTTCACTGTAGGAATATGTGAAGACGCAAAACTAAGCGCTACAAACATTGCGCACCATGGCTTTCACACCAATTTCGATCTTGTCTATCAAGGAAAGCGAGTCTGCTCTGTTCAACTTCCCGCGCCTGGCAGCCACAATGTACGTAACGCCCTCTGCGCTATTGGCGCCTGCTTCCTTGCCGGGACTAGCCTCACCGAAGCTGCCAGGGCTCTGGAGGAGTTCTGCCTACCGCAACGACGCTTCCAGCTCTTAGAGGAAAATGGAGTAACGGTAGTGGACGATTACGCGCACTTGCCCGAAGAGATTGAAGCAACTCTGCAGGCGATTCGCGACGGTTGGAATCATAGAAGGGTTGTGGCCATTTTCCAGCCTCACCGCTACAGTCGAACCAAAGCAATCAGTGGTGAGTTTGGCAATGCATTTCGCAAGGCGGACACAGTACTACTAACCCCGATTTATCCTGCTCAGGAGCAGCCAATCCCAGGAATCACTTCAAGGCTAATTGCGGCAGCGATCAGTAACTCATCCAATCTTGACCTCCATTTCGTTGAGGACAAGGAAAAAGTTGTCTCTTTTCTCAAGGGATATATCGAGCCAGGGGATTTCATTATCAGCTTCGGTGCCGGCGACATTTGGACAGTCACTGAGGAGTTATCATGCTTCTTGGAGGAGGGGCAGTTCTGCACAGTGTGAACCAAGCTGGATTATATGCCAAGCTCGCCTCTCTACGGTGTGAGCTAATTCTTGACGAACCGCTCTTCCTGCATACTACGCTTGCAATTGGTGGAAGAGCAACTTGTTTCTTCTTACCCAAAACTATCGGAATATTGCAGGAAGCGATCAGTCTCTGTAGCGAATACGAACTCCCATACATGATCCTAGGCGCTGGTTCAAATATCCTCTTCCGTGACAAAGGCTACTTGGGTATGGTAATTGGCACGTCACAACTGCGAGGGGCAAGCATCGGAGATGGTTGGGTACATGCACTCGCGGGAGAGCCTCTTCCCGAGCTTATCACCCGCCTAGATCAAGCGAATCAGCAATCGCTCAATTTTCTTGCTGGAATCCCGGGTTCACTTGGAGGCGCAATAGCAATGAACGCCGGGATTCCTGAACAAGCGATAGGGCAAGAAGTAGAAGAAGTAGCCATCCTCAATTCAGCTACCAGAATCGAGATCATCCCAGCCAAGTATTGCGGATTTTCCTATCGAACAAGCCTCTTTGTCAAGAACAGGCTACCAATCCTGTGGGCAAAGATGAATCTGAACGGCAGAGCATACGACCGCATCGAGATTCTCAATCGACGAAGATCAACTCAACCTTCCTCTGATCATAGCGCTGGCTGCGTATTCAAGAACCCTCCAGGCCTATCCGCGGGTAGGTTGATTGAGCAGGTTGGTCTAAAGGGATATAGGGTGGGAATGGCCAAGGTATCTGAAAAACATGCCAATTTCATCATCAACTGTGGAGGGGCAACGAGCACTCAAGTTCTTCAATTAATTGACATTATACGTAGAAAGGTGTATAAGAGTTCTCATATTCAGCTTGAAATGGAGCTTGAGGTCATTTGACAGTGACCGTGAACAAGGGGGGGGACAAAAGTTTTCTTGTAGGCTAGCTATTTTAGGAGGGGTTCTTATCGCTGCTGCCGTCGTTGTTCTATTTGCGTCTCGGTTTTCTCCTTTCAATCTGCAACAGATTACAGTAACAGGGAACAATCATATCTTATTGGAGGAAATCAAGGAGAAAAGTGGACTTCGAATAGGAGAGAATCTTCTACGAATCTCTGCATCCCGTACCCAAAACGCTCTTTTGTCAATGCCGTGGGTAAAGGAAGCCTATGTCAGGCGAGCCTATCCGCACACAATACAGATTACGATTCATGAGTATGTGCCAATTGCAGCGTTGTACGGTACTGGCGAGCAACAGAAGCCCGTAGCAATTGCAGAAGGCGGGCAATTGCTCTACCAAGTAGCTGAGGACGAGCGCCCTTTTCTTTCCGTAAAGGGAATAGAGTCTTCCAGCAATGACCGCTCGATTATGCAGACTGACAAGGAAGCAATCAAAGTCGTTGAATACCTATACAGTCTAGGAATGAGCGAGGGGCCGTTTTCTCTAATAGATTTCGGAAATCCCAGAGAGGTTACCCTATTTACACCAGGTGAACTAAAAATAATGCTAGGTTCTATAGAAAAGATCAGGCCCAGAATTGATGCTCTGGTAGCGTTGCTTGCTAGCATTGATCTGGATAACTATCAATCGATAGATCTCAGATTTGAGGGTGAGGCAATACTTGTACTCCGCAAGGCGGTGAAAAGATGAGCAAGGAAAGAGTGGTGGTGGGTCTTGACATAGGCACCACCAAGGTTGTTGCGCTTGTAGGTAACGTGTCCGATGGATTAATAGAAATCATCGGTATGGGAAAAGCTGAATCAAACGGCTTGGAGAAAGGTGTAGTGGTAGATATCGGTCGTACAATCGCCTCTATACGCAAAGCAGTCGAAGAAGCAGAAAATATGGCCGATGTTACCATTGATTCGGTATATGTAGGAATCGCTGGGAAACATATCACCTCCATCAACAACAGTGGCACCGTTTCCATCAACCGTCCTGATAGAATCATTACGCAGGATGATGTGCGTCGTGTTGTAGAAACTGCCCAAGCAATTCAGCTCCCACCGGAAAGCGAGCTGATACACATAATTCCGCGACAGTATATAGTGGATGGCCAAGACGGCATTACTGATCCAGTTGGTATGACGGGTACTCGGCTAGAGGTTGATGTACACCTCGTCACTGGGGCAATCACAGCCGTACATAACTTGGTTCGCTGCGTGGAGATGCTAAACATTGGGATTAATCAGATAGTCCTTGAGCCACTCGCCTCTTCGATGGCGGTTCTCTCTTCGGCAGAGAAGGAACTGGGAGTGATCCTGATGGACATTGGAGGCGGAACTACAGATATAAGTGTATTCCGCGGTGGAGACATTTGGTTCTCAAAGGTACTCCCGGTCGCGGGAGAGCACATTACTAACGACATCACGGTTGGATTGCAGACACCAATTGAAGAAGCGGAGCTAATCAAGAAACAAGCAGGAACAGTATTGGTAGATAGCATTAGCGAAGACGAGAAAATCGAGGTCGCTACAATCGGAGGAGACAAGAAGAAGACCGTCTCTAGAAAGAAACTCGCAAAGATTATAGAGCCGCGCGTAGAGGAACTCCTTGACCTCGGATTACAGGAAGTTGAAGATGCGGGGTACCGTGATCTTGTCCCCGCAGGATTGGTTCTTACAGGAGGAACCTCATTACTCAATGGAATCGCAGAATTTGCGGCTCAGCGCTATGAGATACCGGTACGACAAGGGAAGATTCCTCGAGGCATACATGGCCTAAGAGACATTGTCGAGTCGCCAATCTACGCTACATCGATCGGATTGCTGCGATATACCGTGGAAACAAGAGATTTCAGCGCGAGACGATTCGCAAAGAGGAGAAGTTCCCTAATGAGCAAGCTCTTCTCCTGGTTCAATCGCTTTTTCCGGGGGTGAGAATGTCCAACAAAACCAGCATGGCACCCCCTGCTCGACTGATGGTAATCGGCATAGGAGGCGGTGGAGGAAATGCTGTTGATCGCATGTTCTCCACCAACATCAGTGGAGTGGAATTAGTTGCCGTAAACACAGATATCCAGGTGCTTGAAGTTGTACAAGCTCATCGCAGCCTTCAAATTGGACGCAGACTAACCGGTGGATTGGGCGCTGGAGGAGACCCCGAAATCGGAAGACTGGCCGCCGAGGAGACCCACGAAGAGATAATGGATCTACTTAGTGGCGTTGACATGGCATTCATCACTGCTGGAATGGGTGGGGGAACCGGAACTGGTGCTGCTCCCGTGATTGCCTCCTTGGCTAGGGAAGCTGGAATTCTGACAACAGGAATCGTTACGCGGCCATTTTCTTTTGAGGGGCTGACAAGGGCCGAGAGAGCTGAAACGGGAATAGCGAATCTATCTGACACCGTTGATGCCATTATCACAATCGCCAATGATAGGCTTCTCAAAGTTGCTCCTTCAGATATCCCAATCACTGAGGCTTTTGTCCTAGCCGATGAAGTCCTCAGACAAGGCGTGGAAGGAATCTCTGATCTAATCACTGTTCCTGGAATGATCAACCTCGACTTTGCGGACATAGAGAGCGTGCTACGAGATGCTGGAACCGCAATGATGGGCATTGGAGAAGGAGAAGGAGAGAGCAAGACAAAAGATGCGGCACGCATTGCGATTTCGTCTCCCCTGCTCGATGGCTCAATCAAGGGCGCGCGCAAGGTAATCATGAACATCACGGGAGGCCCCGATCTTACCTTGGAAGCAGTTACTGAAGCAGCCTCTTTGATCCGCGAGGCAGTATCTGATCGAGCGGACATCATTTTCGGCACTGCAATCCGTGATGGGATGGAAGGAGTTCGCCTAACAGTAATCGCTACCGGCTTTCCAGTCAGCTATGGCATAGAAGAGGGCGCAGCTCTGGATAATGAATCAATGCTTGCAAATCTGCAGCAGGAAAAGCGCGGTGGAATAAGTGATCTTGACATTCCCGCATACTTGCGGCGAAATCGCACATCTCAACAGCATGGTCTAAAGATAGCCAACAGGAACCCTTGACAAAAGTTTAGTGCCAGAGGTGGGGGTCGAACCCACATGACCTAATAGGCCACGGGATTTTGAGTCCCGCGCGTCTGCCAATTCCGCCACTCTGGCTCAAACACAACCTATTCTATGTTAGAGTCTATTCTAGTGCAAGTTTGTGCTACTTGATCAATACACAACGAGATGGGAGTATTTATTGTGGCTTCTCACACTCCAGGCATGGTCGATAGTCCAACGTCAACGTCGAAAGACGAAAAACGGTGATGAGTAAGATAGAACCAGTCCAACGTCCAACGGCTGAAAGTCCAACGTCTGAATGCGGGTGAAGACAGGAGAGATTATAGCGATTAAGCGGTTTGAACATATCGAGGCGTGGAAAGCCGCTCGAGAGCTAACCCAAGCGATCTATCGACTAACGGGTCGGGGAAAGTTTGCCAAAGACTTTGGGTTACCCTATGGAATATGGAATATCACTTGTTCCACAGGGCAGGCGTGATCA
>Ga0114919_10004809_pt1 | contig 10823 bp, 8 predicted proteins | sample BlataG_FD_88682 | JGI IMG/M metagenome (GOLD analysis project Ga0114919, IMG submission 88682) | Deep subsurface microbial communities from Black Sea to uncover new lineages of life (NeLLi) - Black_00105 metaG | ecosystem: Environmental > Aquatic > Marine > Oceanic > Sediment | place: Atlantic...
AGTCAAGCTGGAAATTCCCGTAGTCCATTATCTTGCGAATGTGGTCGGAGACGGAGTAGTCGTCGGTTCGCCCCGCCTGACTCATCGCATTGGCCACATATATCTTGCGAGCGTGGCTGTTGCGGATGGCGCCAGAGATGCCCTTTACCAGAAGCACCGGCAGAACCGAAGTATATAGCCCCCCGGGTCCCAGCACAATCGCATCGGCGGACTCTATCGCCTCCACCACTTCCGGCAGGGGGCGTGGGTCATAGGGTTTGGGCGCTTGGGTCACTTTGGACCTGTCAGCGGTTGAAGGTATGGATTTGGAGCGCTTGGCGAAAAAGATGCGCCTGATGGGGCTTTCGTGGAATTTGGATATATCCGGCTCACCCATAACGAAAGTGTTGTCTTCCAGTTCAGCGGCAAGGATGATGCGGTCAAGGGTAGCTGGCAGGATGGTCCCTTCCACCCGCAGGACCTTGGAGGCGTCTTGAATCGCCTTCAGGAAGTGTCCCTCGTTCATCTGTATCAGGGCGGTCAGGAAGAGATTGCCGAAGGAGTGCCCGCCCAGTTCCCCTCCGCCCTCCAGCCGGTAGCGGAAGAGCTTGGAGATGAGGTCCTCCTCGTCGGAGAGAGCGGCTAGGGAACTGCGAATGTCCCCCGGGGGGATGATGCCGAAAGCGTCAATCAGCCTGCCGGACATGCCCCCGTCGTCGGCGACGGTGACCACCGCGGTGAGCGAGGAGAGGTCCATCACTTGCGAACCCTTCTCCCCTACATTGACCTTGATGCCCCTGAGCAGAGCCTCCAGTCCGGTGCCTCCGCCTATCGTCACCAACTTGAGCCCTTTCAATCCCGGGCGCATGGAAATACCTCCGAATTGTGCTGGGTCAGACTAGGTCCTCCCATAGCTTCCTTGATGCTGGGAGGTCCCGGTTAATGAAATTAGTAAAGCCGATGACATTATCATATTTTTTCAGTTTGCTATCTTTAATTTCATCCCATACTACAAGTATTATATTGTGGCTTTTCATTTCTTGCACTTTTGTTTCACCTATATCATCGTCCGTGGTTAGCATATAGATTTTACCAGCATTGGTTGACTTTAGTTCACCGATTACCTGTCTCCATCTTTCCCTAAGTGTTCGTTTTATGGATATAACTACACAAGAAGACCTTCTTCTTTTGAATGCAGATTTGCTGGGAATTACATAATCAACTGTGCCGTCTAAGTCCGTCTGGCGGTCGTAGGGATAATCTAAAATATTAAAAAGATAACGGACATGGATTTCAAAACTTCCTCCAGCACGAGTTCTTCTTGATTGAGTAATACTTAAAAAGAATTTATCTAGATAATGATAATTTTTAATAAATGATTTAGGAAAATCCCCCTCGTCAACCAATAGTCCTTTTTCCATCGCTGAGGAAATTATCTTCTTAGAACATTCTAGCTCCAACCCCTTATATATATCAAATTCTTTACTGAGTAATTGGTTTAGGTACTGATTGAAGTTTGCTTCAATTTTATCCTTGTCAATCTTGGTCTGTTTCTGAGCCATCTCAGCGATTTCTTCACCGGATGGCATTATTTTTCCCCTTTGCTCCTTTTGGAAAGTAGTAAAGTCCATAGGGTTAACTCTCCTTCTGCATAATGATAATATTTTCCTCATTCATCGTTGTCTCTTTGGCTCCGATAATGTTGGTGGGACTGTTTGCCCAAGGCATTCTTTTGCTGGGTATTTCCCTTAGGATTGTCTTAGTATGAACATATCCTAGTGCATTCAAAAGCTCAACTACTATGCTATCACTGGGAATAGTTATTCGCTTCACCCTTCTGTTACCTACCACCAAACATATATACCCCCCCCTTTTTAAGTATCTGTTGATATTTTCAAAGCACGCGAATAAGTCAATATAAAAGCTGAGCACTTGCCTAGCTCTTTTGTCGTCCAACTCTTTGATTTTACCAATTATGACCCTAACCGTTTCTGAGGGCAGGTCGGTGTCCAAAGATTCCGTTGGCGACCCTCCCAAAGAATCTTTATCCACCGTAACTTCTTCATTGCCCAGCCATTGGAGTGATAAGCGAGAAAATTGTCCATAGGCTACGGTGGTCTTGCTGTCGCCATAGGGAGGAGATGTAAGTACTAAGTCAATGGCACTCGGTTGGAGGTCGGGGATATCGTATCTTGAGTCTGCTTCTATCGCCTTAGCAGAAGTATGGGGCTGGTTATTATATGTTTCTAGTAGTTTCTTGATGTTTCTGGAGGCTATCCGTTCAAATGTTGAAAAAACATTAGGATTGTGTTTCTCAGGCTCCTTAATGCGAAGTAATTTGAACTCCCCAGTTCTGGTATTAGAACAAATCCTAACCGTTTCACTAAAAGCCACCAGGAAAAACCGCTTAATGTCCTCGTCTTTGATTGCACTAATTTTCGCCTTAAGCCTTGCCAAATTATCTATCACATATTCTTTAAACCAAAAATTGATGTTAAAGAAATCTGGAGCTGAATATTCAAAGTTCTCTTTTTTGGATAATATTTTTACAATTGAATCATAGAGTTTCTTGGGAGGGATATAAGTTGTTTTAGCATTAGCAATCAATAACACTAATGGATTTAAATCAACGCCAATACAACTCCTGCTATGCAATATACTCTCCACTAATACCGTGCCTGAGCCCATAAAGGGGTCTAAAACCACACCCCCCTCTTTGGAATATTCGTTAATTAACCTCCTTGCAATGGGATAGACCATCATAGCTGGATATGGATGGATGCCATGCACCCCCCAGGAGGTATCCACATCTCGGAAGTCGTAGCTTTCGTCCCTGTATTTCAAGACTTCTGTGTCTGACTTTGCCATCTAATTATTTCCGTTTGTGATCGGTGAAATAAAACCCAACATACATCAATTACTTATAATTATGCCTTGAAACGCCCCTAAAGTCAACCAGCTTTCATCTCATTGCCAATTGGCAAACACTTATCCCTCCGCCATAAGCTCGGCTACCACCGCCACCACCCTGGCAATGTCCACCAGTCCGCTTATGCTCACCCACTCGTCGTCGCCGTGCACCCCGCCGACCTCGCAACCCAGACCCAGTGCGGGCACACCGGCGCCTCCCACGATGTGGCGCATGTCGGTATAAAACGGCGCCAGGCAGTGTTTGGGCTTCCGCCCGGTGGCAAGGCGATAGGCTCGGTCAAGCAGGGGAAGCCACCGTCCCTCCTCATCTCCTAAAACCGCTTCCGCCTCCTGGATTATCTCCACCCTCCCTTTAACTCCGGGGTTGGCTTTCTCTGCCCCGTTTATTGCTTTGGAGAACGTGTCCAGCACCTTCTCTTTTGCCATCTCCGGGATGGTGCGCACATCCACGGTGAAGCTGAAGTGGTCGGGGACGGTGTTGACCTTGCTCCCTCCCTCTGCTACACCGCCGATGTTGATGGTGGTGTATGTCTGTCTGGCTTCCTGGGTGGGATAGGTGGTGCGCTCCGCCCGTAGTTTACCGAAGAGGGACTTCAGCCGTCTGGCGCAGTCCATACCCGCTAGAAATGCGTTCTTACCCCGATGAGGAATGGAGGCATGTGCCGGCTTTCCACGGAAACCGAGACCAGCCCAGATGACTCCCTTATTGGCAACGGTCAGGTAGTCTCCGTCCAATCCCTCCACGATGGCAAAATCTCCAAGAATCATACCCCGCTCGGCAAGAAAACCGGCGCCCAGCTCTCCGCCGGTCTCCTCGTCGGCGGTGAAGGAGAGGGCTAAATTGACCCTGGGCTTCTCAGGCAGGGAGATGAGCGCCCGGACTGCGGTTACCATAGCCGCTCCGATGCCCTTCATATCCGCTGACCCCCGACCGTAGAGCTTATCTCCCTCAATCTCCGCATTGAACGGGTCCCGGCTCCACCCAGAGGTGGGGGGGACCACATCTATGTGGCAGTTTAGGTGTAAGGTGGGGTAGTCTCCCTGGCGGAAGTGGGCGATGAGGTTGGTGCGTTCATGCTCGGCGTATTGGGGGAGTTGGGCTGTCAGCCGTTCTTTGGGCACTGTTACCGGCTGGATGTCGCTTACGCCCACAGCGGAAAGCTCGTCCCCCATAAGCTCGCAAAACTCCCCGTAGTTCTGTCCCGGTGGGTTGATGGTAGGCACAGCCACCATTCGGGAGAGGAGCCCGACTAGATAATCTCGGCTGCCATCAACGGCGCCGAGCAGTGAGGATAGCCGGGTCTTTTGTCTTGCTTTCGCTTCAGCCATAGGCTTATCTACAGTCTGCCCTGCCGTTCTTTGTCGGTATAGAGCAGTGATTCATACACATCCACCCGCCGGTCCTTGAGCAGGTGGTTGTTCTCGGTGACCATTTTGTCGCTTGCCTGGTTGGGGTCAATCTCCACCACCCCCACCTCCTCCCTTTCTGCGCCGGCTTGCTTGAGCACCGTGCCGTCTGGGGCTACAATCTGTGAGCGACCGGTGAAGGTGAGTTTTTTCTCATTCAGCTCCTCACTTCCCACCCGATTGGCGGTCACCGCAAAGAGGCGATTCTCTATACAGCGGGTTATCATCGCTTGCTGACAGTGGGGCAGTATTAGATTGGAGGGGTGGAGCACTACCTGTGCATCGTCCAGCGCCAACATGCGCATCGTCTCCGGGAATATCCAGTCAAAGCAGATGATGATGCCAGCCACCCCCAGCCCGATGTTTGCAGCTTTTGGGGGCATCTCCCCGGCATCAAACAGCTCCTTCTCCTGGTCAAAGAGGTGGAGCTTGCGATAGTGCACCAGCGGTCCCACAAAGCTGACGATGACCGCAGAGTTGTATATTCTGTTGTTATCTCGGTCAAGTTCCGGGAAACCACCACAGACCACACAGCCCTTGTCGGCGGCTACCTTCTTCATCCACTCTATGGTGGGGGATTCGTCGGTCGGCTCAGCCATCTTGGAGAGTTCCTCCCTATCGGCGAAGAGGTAGCCGGTGCTGAAAAGCTCCGGCAGGACCAGGACATCTGCCTCCACATCAGCCAGCAGAGCTAGAGCGGATTCCAGATTCTGCTCCCGCTTCCCCCGCTTTGGATTGGTCTGAACATAGCCTATCTTCAACGGTAACACCTCCGATGACGGACTTCAGAAATCTATCCCTGTATCCTGTTCTCCATTACATCATCGTTGACCATCACACCCGGGGGGATGTAAACCCCGGGCCATATCTTTACCCCGCAAGCGAGCATGGCCTCCTCGCCGACCTGCGCCCGGTCGCCGAGGACACAACCGAACCGTCCCCGCAGGGTGTCCACCGCCCTTCCCTTCACCGTGGAGAAGACCGTCTTCTCCCCCTGCAGTGGCTTGTCCTCCGCCTTCACCCCGGCTCCAACTACCGCACCCGGGGCAATAATGCTGTTCGCCAGGTGGGCTTTCGCGCCAACCGATGCCTTAGTCATGATGATGGAGTTATGCACCCGAGCCTGGGGGTGGAGTTGTGCGCTCTCGTCTATCCAGCCCCGCTCATCGCCCCCACCCAGCGCCTCGCTTGCGGTGAGCAGGTCCCAGGGGTAGCCGATAGCCATCCATCCCGCCGATTCCACCACCGAAAGCTCCACTCTCTCCGAGTAAGGTTTCAGGGCTCGGGTCAGCTCTATCTCCCCGCTCTCGCTCTCAGAGAGGGCTTCCACTAAGGGTAAAAAGCCCCTATCCAGGTGGTATAAAGATGAGTTAGCCAGCTCACTTTTAGGTTTGGCTGGCTTCTCCTCAAATTCTATCAGAACTCCATCCTTTGCTTCAATTACCCCGAATCTTTGCGCATCCTTCACCCGGCGGGCGACTACCGCATGGCGTTTGGAGGAGACGGCTGAAAAATCATCCCGGGGATAATAGTCATCGCCGGCGGCGAGCAGGAAATCCCCCTTTATCAGTCCGGCGGCTTGGAGTAGGGCGTCCCCGCTTCCCAGGCGGCGCTCTTGGTGCACATATCGCAGGGGCAGACCCAAAAACTCCTCCCCCAAATGGGAGATGAGCACATCCGCCCCGAAGCCGACCACTATGATGACCTCCTCCACCAGCGGGGCAATCCCGGAGAGGGTGTGCTCAATTATCGGTCGTCCGCAGAGCGGTAGTAGGGGCTTGGGGCGGAGGTTGGTTAGCGGTCGGGTGCGGGTTGATTCACCTGCGGCAAGTAGCACGCCTTGCATCATCTGCCCTTTAGTTCCTTAATCATGTTTCCCGGGGCGCCTTTCTCCACTAGCTGCGCAAGCCGTAGTTGGGCGCCTCCCGGGTGATGGTGATATCGTGGGGATGGCTTTCACGCAGGCTGGCTGAGGTTACTTTCATTATCTTCGCCTTGGTGCGCAGGGTTTTGATGTCTTTTGCTCCCACATATCCCATCCCGGAACGGAGACCGCCGACCAGTTGATAGACCACATCGGAGAGAGGACCTTTGTAAGGCACTCGTCCTTCAATTCCCTCGGGAACCAGCTTCTCCTGTCCGATGCGTCCCTCCTGGAAATAGCGGCTGCGTGCCTCCCGTTTCTTCATTGCCGCAAGTGAACCCATCCCCCAATAGACCTTATAGCGTCTGCCTTCCAACAGGACTACCTCCCCGGGGGACTCCTCAGTGCCGGCGAGCAGGGAGCCGATCATCACCGTATGGGCGCCGACGGCGATAGCTTTGGTGATGTCTCCGGAAAATTTGATGCCCCCATCGGAGATGATGCTTTTGCCCTGTTTATCCGCTTCTTCAGCGCAGTCCAGCACCGCACTTATCTGCGGGACCCCGATGCCGGCGATGACTCGGGTGGTGCAGATGGCTGAGGGACCTATGCCCACCTTCACACTGTGCGCCCCGGCGTCATAGAGTGCCTTGGCGCCTTCTGCGGTAGCCACATTGCCGGCGATGACCTCCAGGTCGGTGAATTTTTTGCGGATGTCAGCCACCGTATCCAGCACCAGCTGAGAATGACCATGGGCGGTGTCAACCACTATGCAGTCCACCTGAGCGTCAACCAGCGCCGATACACGCTCCAGGGTGTCCGGGGTGGTGCTGCCCACCGCAGCCGCCACCCGGAGCCTTCCCAGTTCGTCTTTGCAGGCGTGGGGATACTTGATGCGCTTATGGATGTCCTTGAAGGTGATCAGTCCAGCCAGGTTGCCTTTATCGTCCACCACCAGAAGCTTCTCAATCTTGTGATTTTGCAGAATCTTTATTGCCGCATCCAGGTCGGTCCCCACCGGACAGGTAATTAGATTCTCGCTGGTCATCACCTCGCTTATCCTCTTGGAGATGTCGGTCTCAAAGCGCAGATCCCTGTTGGTGATGATGCCCAGTAGCTTGCTGGATTTATCAATGACCGGAACGCCGGAGATGTGGTATTCCTTCATGACATTCAGGGCGGTCTGGATGCTCTCGTCTGGGGGAAGGGTGATGGGATCCACTATCATCCCCGACTCGGAGCGCTTGACTTTGGTTACCTCGTGCACCTGTTCCTCAAAGGTCAGATTGCGATGTATCACGCCCAGACCCCCTTCCTGGGCTAGGGCGATAGCCATTGCCGCCTCGGTAACCGTGTCCATAGCAGAGGAGATGATGGGGATGTTCAGCCGAATCTTGGGTGTAAGCTGGGTGGAGACATCAACTTCGTCGGGCAGGACCGTGGAATGGGCGGGAATGAGGAGGATGTCATCAAAGGTGATGCCCTCTTGGGGGACGATTCTTTTCATGTGTATCTCCCGAAGGCTTTTGGGGGGAATTATTAATCACATAATTTAGCAGAAAGGGGGTCAAAATGCAAGGTTTTTCTGATAAAAGTATAAGAACCCGACCCCCATTGGGGGGTTGGGTGTTATCTGAGATGTGCAGTAGAGCGAGAAGGGATGCTCAGTCTCCACTTACTCCTCCTCATCCGGTAAAGCCTCCAAGCCCTCCTCATTGTGCCCAGCGGAAACTCCCGCCTCATCAATGCATTTCACATGGGCATAGCCTTCATGGTCTATGTAATCCACCCCATAGTCTATATCTTCGCCCTGGGGGTCCTCCTCGCTGCCGTCGGCGGGGCAGTCGTAGATGGTCATGTCCCCGGTATAGTGAATGACCTGACCGGTGGGGAGTTTGAAGCTGACCACATCGCCCTCCACACCCAGGTTGAGCCCCAGGGTCTCCTCCTCGCTGGCATTGGGGTGGTCCGCTTTCCAGAACTCGTTTATAATCAGCTCCAACTGCTCCTGGTTTTCCCGGCATTTTTGATATTTCTCATACTCGCTCTTTGCCAGCTTCTTCTCCCCCTTAAGGGTGGAGACTATCTGCCACCCTAACGCTATTAACACCACCACCAGCACCACCCAGGTTGCGCCGAAGATGAGCCCGGCAAGGGCGCCTCTCCGCCTCCTCTTAATCAATCCACTTATACCCAGGGCTATTGCCAGGACGGCAAGGGCGGCGCTTACCGCTATCACCACCGTGCTTATTGCTTTTAGGTAGGGATAGACGGTTGGTGGGGCGATTACCCTGGCTATGCTTTGGGTGGCGGGAAAGGCGAGGATGAAGAAGTAGAGCAGAAGCAGGAGCATTAAGAGTAAGCCGACGAGTCCGAACCAGAAGGTAAGACGACCGAGGGTGGTTTTTTCGCTCATTTGGTAAATTCCTCCTTGCGGGGGGAATTGAATTTGTAAAATTGGTAGATATTATCATGTGGTATCTGGAAAGTCAAAAAGATTTTATCGCCCACTTTTGTATCCTTGACAGGGGGAGGCTGGTGGTATATAATATATGCCATTGTAAAATATCTTTTCTGAGACCCCAAATTCCTCTTATTTGGGTTTATGTTGATGTAGTATTCACCGAAGGCTAAAAGGGAAAATATGGCTGAGATAGACCTTTCCCCTCGCAGTAACAAAAATAGGCGAGCCAGAGACCTGCGCCAGAGAAGCGGTGGCTGGGCGGTGTGGAAGCGGCGGCTGGCAATCTTCGGCATCGTCTGCGCTATCTCCTTTTCAACTCTCACCGGCTCCTTAATAGCCCTCATTCAGGTGCTCTCCAGGGGCTTGCCGGATGTCAAGCAGTTGGAGCACTATCAGCCCAGTCTGCCCACCAAGATATACGACCGCAACGGCTTGCTAATATCCTCTTTCTACATTGAACAGCGCTATCTGGTGGAACTGAAGGATGTCCCCCAGAACCTCATTGATGCCACCGTCGCCTTTGAGGACAAGCGCTTCTACGACCACTGGGGGCTGGACCCCATCCGCATAATAAAGGCGTTTTGGGTGGACCTCACCACCTGGAGCCGTCGCCAGGGAGCTTCCACCATCACCCAGCAGTTGGCTCGCAATCTCTTCCTCAGCTATGAGAAAAGCATGGCCCGTAAGGTCAAGGAGATGATGTTGGCGGTGCAGATAGAGCGGGAGTATTCCAAGGAGGAGATACTCCAGTTCTATTTTAATCAGGTCTATTATGGCCATGGGGCTTACGGGGTGGAAGCCGCCGCCAGAGTATATTTCTCCAAACACTGCGATGAACTGACCCTGGCGGAGTGTGCTTTGCTTGCCGGTCTGCCCAAGTCACCAGCCTCCTACTCGCCCTTCCTGGACCCGGAGGGAGCAAAGAAGCGGCGGGAGCTGATCCTCTCGGTAATGATAGAGCGAGACTTTATAAACACAGAGGAGGCTCTGGAGGCGGGTGGCGAGGAGTTTCACCTGAGTGAGAAGAAGCAGATAGATACCGTAGCGCCCTATTTCACCGAATATATCCGCCGTCAACTGGAGCGGCGCTTCGGCTCCAGCGCCGTCTATCGGGGCGGTTTGAGCGTGTATACCACCCTGGATTTGAGGATGCAGGAGATAGCCACCAACACCCTGATGTGGGGCTTGGAGCGGGCTAACGACCGCCACCACTATAAGCCCAAGAAGGTGGACCCCAACCTGACCTTTGCAGATTTGGAGCGGGGGCAGATTCGTGAGGGTAAGGTGGTGGAGGTGAACGAATCCAAGGCTTACCTGGATATGGGCGGGGGGATTACCGGCATACTGGATATCAGCCCGGCGGCTTGGGCTTTTTCCTTCAAGCCGGAGGAGGAGGTGCAGGTCGGCGAGACCATCGTGGTCAAGATAGCCGGTTACAAAAAGGACCAGAATGCGGTGACGGTTACTTTTGAACAGCCCCCTTATGTCCAGGGCTCGCTTCTGGCTATGGACCCCCACACCGGGGAGATACTGGCTATGGTGGGAGGCTATGATTTTCGGGAGAGTCCCTTCAATCGCACCTACCAGTCCAAGCGCCAGCCCGGCTCCGCATTCAAAATATTTCTTTATACTGCGGCTATGGACAACGGCTTCACTCCAGCCGATGTAGTCCTGGATACGCCGTTTGTGCTGGAGGGACCGGGTATCTACTGGCGCCCGCACAACTATTCTCGTTCCTGCTCCGGTCCTATGACCATCCGCACCGCCATTGAGCAGTCAATCAACATCGTGGCTGCCAAGACCATTGACCGGGTGGGTGTGGAGACGGTGGTTGAATATGCCCACAGGATGGGGGTAAAGAGTGAGCTGGTGCCGGTTTATTCCCTTGCCATGGGCTCATCAGATGTAACCCTTATGGATATGGTCACCGGTTTTGCCACCATCGCCAACTCCCACATGGTTATCTGCTCTTTGGCACAGTGCAGGTCTTTGTGGATGGTGAAGAGCTCTTGGTGGACAAAGATTATGTGATTAACCACGATTTGGGAAACATTACTTTTACCGGTATGATTCCGTCGGCGGGGGATGAGGTAGAGGTGCGCTACCTATATTTCCCCCTGAAGGAGCTTTTGGGCGACAGGACCGAGCCCGAAGGCGAGGTGTATGCCCCCGGTGCCG
>Ga0114919_10004810_pt1 | contig 10821 bp, 8 predicted proteins | sample BlataG_FD_88682 | JGI IMG/M metagenome (GOLD analysis project Ga0114919, IMG submission 88682) | Deep subsurface microbial communities from Black Sea to uncover new lineages of life (NeLLi) - Black_00105 metaG | ecosystem: Environmental > Aquatic > Marine > Oceanic > Sediment | place: Atlantic...
CCGGACGTGCTTGAACTGACACGGACGGCCACGGATCGCAGGGTCCGGATCCTGGCGCTGCGCGGGACCATTCGCTTGATCCCGTTGCAGGATGTTACCGTCCAAAAGAAGCTGGCGGCATTCAAAGAGATCCTGCCCCTGGTTCAGCGCAACGAAGAGAAGAAGCTACTACTCGGTGCACTGGCCACAGTGCCGGCAGCCGAGGCGCTCTCAATGGCAATGGCGCACCTGGACAACCCGGCGACCAAAAACGAGGCGTGCTTTGCAGCCGTGGCAATCAGCGAGAAGATAGTCCAGCAAAAACCCGGCGAAGTTGCCGACGCCCTGCAGAAGGTGCTCCGAGCCACGAACAACAAAGGCGTGCTTCGCCGTGCCAGGGCGACACTGGACAAGGCAAAGAAGGCGGCAGGAAGATAGAGGAATCGATGCGCCGGCGAGAACCGGGGGCGTCCAGTCAAAAAATTCATACGGGCCATTTGAACATACCTCATCATAGCATAAATCCTTGCAATCGCAGGGATTTATGCTACTCTTTCAGCATACAACAATATTTACCGAAGAAAACTCAGAACAGGAGGCATAGAAGGTGGAACCTCTGATTATCGTTGGCGTCATTGCCGTCATTGTCGTCGTAGTAGTCATAGGCTATATCAGCGCTCGGAAACGTCGCGAGGCGATGCGTGCTGCTGCAGCCAGGCTTGGTTTACGCTTCCAGCCGCGCAAGGATCGCGGCCTGGCGCGGCAATATCGGTTTCTGGACAAGCTGCGACAGGGGTCAAATCGTTATGCGTTCAACATCCTATCCGGCAGTTACCAGGGGCACAACGTGATGCTGTTCGACTATCATTACCAAACCGGGTCCGGCAAAAATACGCACCACCACTATTTCTCCTTCTTTATCCTGCAGCTGCCGATGTCCTTCCCGGAGCTGGTCATTGACAAAGAGGGATTTTTCTCTAAGATTGCCCAGGCCGTTGGGTATGATGACATCGATTTCGAGTCGCACGAATTCTCCCGCAAGTTCTGTGTCCGCTCTGCGGACAAGAAGTTCGCGTATGACGTCTGCAATGCCCGTATGATTGAGTACCTTTTATCGAATACCGACCTGAGCATCGAGATTGAGGGCGACTCATTGGCCATATCGTTCCGTCGGCGGTTAGCGCCGGAGCAGATAGAGCCGAATCTGAATCGACTCATCACTGTCAGGTCGTTAATACCGGACTATCTGTTTTCCGGGAGGTGATTATGTGGGAACTGCTGATATTCGTTGGGCTCGTCTTTTTGCTGCCGGTCATTTACGTTGTCCTGACTTACAATACGTTAGTGGCTTTGCGAAATCACATTCGCGACGCCTGGGCCAATATCGACACGGAGCTGAAGCGGCGGTACGACCTGATTCCCAATTTGGTTGCCACGGTCAAAGGGTACGCCGCCCATGAAAGGGAGATCTTCGAGCGTGTCACTGAGCTGCGTGCGCAATGCATGGGAAGCCGGGGAGCTGTCAATGAGCAGGCCGCGAACGAGAACCAATTGGTCGACGCCTTGCAACAGCTTCTGGCAGTCGTGGAAAACTACCCTCAACTGAAAGCGGACCGGCATTTCCTCAAGCTCCAGCAGCAGCTCGTTAATACGGAGGACCGCATCCAGGCTGCGCGCCGTTTCTTCAACGGGAATGTGCGCGACTATCGCAACAAGTGCGAAACCTTCCCGAGCAGCGTCATCGCCGGCATATTCGGCTTTGAGTCGCAGGACTACTTCCACGTACGCCCATCCGTCCGCGAGGTGCCGGATATGGACTTTGGATAATCCGGACGCAGTTTGGGCCGGCGTTTGGATGGCTGCATAGTCCTCCGTAAGTCCGCTTGGGTCCGTGAGGACTCCCCAGGAGGACGCCTTACGGCGGAGTCCATAGGACCGTTGGCATCTGCCCCTCACCCATCCTGAAGCGACGTTCCCGTGCAAGTAATTCGTGTGTTGGACGCTTCGGGGAAGCGGTCCATCCGTGTGAGTGCCGATGACGGCGAAGCTGCTGCCCGACTCTGGTTAACAAGAAGATGTGAAATCGGGGTAACTGGATTCAAACCAGCGACCTCCTGCCCCCAAAATATCATTTCTGCTCCTCCAGCTTCATCTTTGCACTTTTACCTATCAGCAGAGAATGGTCGGCCTGACGAACTTTTTGACGAGCTGACGAGATTTTACACGCTAAGCAAATACCTGAAATCCACTATACGGAGACATTGTTCTCAACAAAATCAGGGTAATAACCATTACGTTGGCAAAACTCATAAATCCGGGAAATCGAATAAGTACGGAGTTTTCAGGAGGCACAGATGGCCTCGACCGATAATCCTGCCGGTATCTTTTTCCCTGGACCCTATAGACCGCCAAATTCACGAGTAAGGAGCCAGGATTCAATACAAGCCAAGACCACCGGGGGAATAGTTAAAGTCAATCTAAAGCGGGGACTGAAATTTCACGAATACATATTGTGAGTCAGTTTTTGACGCGGAAGAAGTGTTTTTATTAGCAAGCCATGCGAGTCGTGGCTTGAAGGGGGCTGGTTTTCATAAATGTTGGTTAGGGAGTTTTATCATGACAAGGGCAGGATTATTATCCTCAAATTTACGGGATGTCAAAAGTCTCGCTCGTGTCTTAGTCTGTGGCTTAGTTCTGCTTAATGTAAGTGTGGCCGGCGGGAAGTCTTACCTCAGTAAAAAAGGCCACTTGGGCAGGGCACTGCGGTCAATGGCAAGAGTGTACCTGGCCTACGGGGATTATGCAAAGGCGCAGCCACTCGCGGAACAGGCACTCACTTTGGCAAGAACAAAGAACGCTTCTAATCCTGAACTCTGTTTATGTCTGATTGACCTGGCGTATGTTTACGACAAGCAGTGCAGACTGTCCGAAGCCGAGCAAATGTGCAAGCTGGGTCTCAGGCTACAGGAGAAAATCTACTATGAAGAACATCCACACATAGCGTACACGTTGAGAATCTTGAGCTCAATTTATCAAGGGCAGGGCAGGTATCAGGATGCTCAGTCTGTTCTGGAGCGGGCGATGGCCATTATGCAAAAGTTTCACTTACCGGATGAACAGCACGACCGGATCATGGCTCCATTTCACGTGGACATCGCCAAGCTATTGGTTGCACAGGGTAACTTTCAAGATGCTGAAGCTTATTATCAGCAGGCGCTGGCTTTAACTAATAACGGCTTTGGGCCAAACCACCTTTACACGGCAGAGGTGCTCGGAAGTGTCGCCAGACTATATACACTACGGGGAAGGTATGTTGAGGCGGAGCCGTTGATTAATCGAGCACTTGTCATTCAAGAAAAAGTGTACGGTCCGGGTCATCACCTTTTAGCGCCTGCGTGGATGACAATGGCCAGGATTTGTCAGGCAAGGAAAGACTACGCCGAGGCGGAAAAACTGCTTCAGAGAGCTTTGCTTGTGGTACAGGATAAGCTGGGGTCAGGGCACCCGCTTACGGGGAAAATCTTGACTTTCTTAGGGGAATTGTATATCGCCAACGGAAAGTATACCGACGCTGAGCGTGTTTGCCAGGAAGCAGTGAAAGTGTTGGAAAGTTCACTGGGGCCGGACAATGACCGTACCGCAATGGCTTTTAATAATCTGGCGAGGTTGTATATACATCAGGAAAAATACCCCGAAGCTCAAGACCTTTGTCTAAGGGCTTTGAATACACTCGATGGTATTCTTGACCGGAATCATCCTAACGTGAAAGAGGTGCTGGCGACAATGGCTCAATTGCACCAAAAGGCCGGTAATGTCCTCAAGGTCGCAAAATCACAGCAAACGGAAAAAATCTCTGCCCCTGCACAAGTTACTCATGAGTCGATTGCAAAAGCGACTGAATGAAAAGATTGCCTGTCTTATATGACGTTAACAGCCTGCCCCCGTTCGGGGACAGGCTGTTTTCAAACAATCAATTAACCTCAGATTCGCTTATTATCCACCGATAGCTTCTAAACGCGTTGCAACAAAGGCCGCCATATTAGCGTTATCACTCTCTGTTATGCCTGCACCATATTTTTCTATAACGAAGGCTAAGGAATCATCTACCGGCGAACCCAGCTCAATGTCCAGAACGGCAACATACTGAACGAAAGCATCAATATACTCCATCGCTGAGGCATACTGAGTTCCTTCAGCGGCACCTTCGAATGCCATAGCGATCGATGTTGCCATTTCCGGAGTGAACGGTGCGTCAGCCGGTGCCAGTGCGTTGAACGTCTGGACCATAGCAGCCATTCGTGAACCGTCTTCATCCCTTAAAATGCTGGCGGCATTTACAAGTGTCGCACAAGCCTGGCAAGGTTGTATACTTGGATTAAGGGCAAGGGCATTGCCTATAGCAACCTGAATAGTCTCTGCTGTAATTCCAAGTTCCATAGCTGCCGCTTGTGTCAGTACAGGACAGCCCTCTACCCTCGGGATTTCGAATTGAGCAAGAGGTGCAACAGGCGCAAAGAAATCATCATCATCTTCGCAGGGACAGGGAGGACAGTCAGGACAGGCCTTTTTATTGGAATAACTGTCAATGATTAGTGTAGCACCGCCCTCGGTCCACGCTACCTTATCATCTTTCGTTAAGCAAAAACCATCAGTAACAGATATGCTTGTTGGATATGCACTTGCCCTTATGTAAGCGCCCTCGCCTATTACCTCAACTTCACTGGCATAAACCTGAGTAGTAGCGGTGTTAAGACCACTCATTTCAGCCCTAGCCTCTATTCCAGCGTCGCCGCCATCCTCCGATATTACAGCAACCGTGCCAGGGGCACAAACCACTGTATCGGCGGTGTTCTCCATGCCATTGTGAGCATAAGCCAATATGTAAGCCATGCTGCCGGTTTCCATTGCGGCTACAAGAACATCAGGAGTATAATCGAGTCCATCAATGACCCATTGAGGAATATTCGAAAGATCGCCTCCAGCTGCAACACCAACGCCGGCTGTATTGGAATAGGCGTTATAGGCCTCAGCTACTATTTTAGCTGTTTCTGGTTGGCCTCCCACATCTATTACAGCAACGCCACCTTCATGGGAGACAACAGAAACCTCTGCGTTGGCCGATGGCGGCTCATAATTACCATTACCATTACCATTCACAGCTAATCTTATACCATTCGCTAAATACTGTGCAGCTTCTGCTTTTATCATCGCTGTACCACCCATTCCCTGGTCGATGCCGGCAGCTACTATAACATCATCGATGGCACAAATCCCGACGTAGGCGTCGGTTGTAGGGGCATATAAAGCCTGAGCCAATATTTCAGCTTCGCCCCATATTCCGGCTATCACCTGAACACCACCTTCGGTGCAAGCCACAACACCGGCGGTACCCTCGACGCCACCAGTAGCCTCAGCTTTTATTGAAGCGGAGGCATTGGATGCCGCGCAAGGCCACTCACCACCGATGGCTGTTACTTCAATACCTTCCCCGGCGCCAATCTTGACATCAGCGGTGTTATTTTGAGCCATACCGTCTATGGATTCAGCTATAGCCTCTATTGAGGCGGTGCTGCCATGCCAAATATCATAGTTGTCCTCCAAACCGCCTTCAGCTTTTACCGTAACATAGCCGTCGGCGCAAATCAAAATTTCGGAGGTATTAGTCATGCCACCTTGGGTTTTAGCTTGTATTAAAGCTTCGCTGACATGCCAAAGATCATAGATGTCCTCCCAAGCGCCTTCAGCTTTTACCGTAACATCGCCACCACTGTTAACTGTTACTGTAGCAGTGGCATTATTTTCACCCATACCGAAAGCTTCAGCCACTACTTTGTCTGTTACAGTAACATCACCGGCAGCGTCAATGTCAACCGTGGCAACGGCTTCAGGTTCATAACCGCCGGCAGAGGCTTTTACCAGTGCCGCCGACCAGATGTCGCCGGCGGCGAGGACCACCTGTGCGGTTGCCATTTCTCCACCCTGACCTACTTCGATTCCATCACCATCTTCATTTCTAACCTGATAAACGGAGTAAGCGTCGGGGGCCCAGTCAGCTCCCATCGTAACTTCAACTGCAACAGGGCTGTTCTCGCTGATAAGCACGGTGTCCCCGGCAGCCATTATAGCACATTCACCAGCTACTATGTGACCTCTGTTAATAACATTTTTCGCGATAAGAGCAATACGCTCGGCTGTGATTGAACCTTCGTTGGTTACATCTCCTGCATTTGCACCACCGGTAAAGTTGAAAGTGCCATCAGCAAGGCCGCTGGTAAAGGCCGCGTCGCTTATATTCAAGCTTGAAGCGACCAACTGCGCGACGTTGATGTGTGCACTCTTACCAAAGACTATACCGGCAGGATTAATAATAAATACCCTGCCGTTGGCAGTCAGAGTACCCATAATGCCGGTTCCTGCTGCATCGCTAACCCTGTTCAGTACTGCCGCTGTTGCGTCCGGCTGGATGAACTGAACGGCAGAATTACTACCAATATCAAAGTTGTTCCAGCCCATAATTGCTTCTTGGGCTGTTTGTGTAACTTCCAACCAATTAGCACCCGAATCAGTTATACCGGCGCCTACATTACTAGTCAGGTTGCCCGGGCCAGGCACCGCATTGCTGCCTGGCGAAGTGTCTGCCATCGCAACCTGCACTGGCATGCCAAAGAAAAAGAGCATATAGAACACCAGCCAGCAGGCCACAATTTGCCTCAAATAATACTTTTTCGAAATTCTTCTCATTCTAATCATTGTTCTTCCCCTTTAGTCTAATCATTGTTCTTCCCCTTTAGATAGAGTATTTCTAAACCATTTTGCGTTTCCGCAACCAGCCAACAAAACTAACACCGATTCCAGCCCTTGGGTGTTTATTTGCCTATTTGCCAGCGTCTGAGCAGGGCCAGGCTGCCCAAGGCGAGCAGCAAAATCGTTGCTGGTCCGGGAACTGTCACAGTAATGTTGTCTAAAGGCGCGTAATCTTGTAATGCAATGGTGTCCGTCCAATAGAGACTGCGGATACCTGAACCTGAAAGTGTGATAGGGCCTGCAGGCTGCAAATACCCCGTGGAGCCTTGGTTGAAGGAATCTACTACGCCGCCATCTTTATCCCGTGCTTCTATCCAGATGTTACCTACGTTACCACCGTAAATGAACTCAAGGGATATAACATCAAAATCAAAGAACAGTTCAGCCGTTTGGTCGCCTGCAGGAGTATCGTCTGGACCGAGTATATCGAAAGTATTTCCGCTTGCCCCTGCGGCACCGAATTCAGGGTCATGGACGCCAATTACAATCTCCCCATCAAAGGTGATGTCGCCATACGCTGTCACGAGCGGCGTGGTGCCAAGAAGACTGCCTGTAGCCGGTGTATCCGCATCGAGTAATATAGTCGTCGGCACTGCAAATGAATTCGCAGTGAAAGCAAGACTTAGTATCACTGCTGTACAAATTGTTGACTTTGTCAAACTTGCTATTCTTTTGTGTTTGACTAAACAGGTTTTAATTAAGCTTTTCATGGCTTCACTCCTCTTCTATTACTTAACTCTGAAATATTTTTAGCTCCATCTATACGCTATATATCCCTTTTTTCCTTCCCGACTACGCCGTCGGGCAAAATTTTCTTTTACCATCTCATCATCAAGCTGACATTGATTCGGCCTTCGCCTTCGTCAGTGGTACCTGTCGATTCGAGTGGATAGCCGTAATACAGGGCTCCACTAAAATGCTCCCCGATTTCAACAAGCGTACCAACACCTATCGAGTAAAGCTCCTCACTCCCTTTCTCGCCTGCGACCTTGTCTTTCATCTTAGCCTGGCCAAAATCAAAAAAGACCAACGGTGCCAGTTTCTTAATCTCATATCCTTCACCTAAAGTTGGGGTTGGTTGACCCTGTGCGGCATCGTGCTTAACGAGATCATATTCAAATTGTACCGATGCAAGTATTCCACCGTCAGCGATAATTCTACTTTCTTTGTAGCCTCTGACGGAATACATACCTCCGAAAGTAGTCATTTTTGCGGGGACCAACCTTTCATCGGGAACTATCCATCGCAATGAGCCTGTAAGCCGCTGGATTTTATCGTTATCCAGATACTGACTGTGGCTGGCCGCGGTAGTGTATATACTAAAATCACGGTCAGCATCTGTTCGTGCCCCGGTAAGTGTGGCTGAATCCCAAAACTTGTCCTGGCTGGACCCACCCACACTCTGGACACGGTCAAACGTAATAGATGTGTTCGACATGTCACTTCGTTTATGGATATCAAATCCTATTCCCCAAAGGTCCATCTCAACCTCAGAGCCCAGTATGGCACTGAATATCGAAGAGGAGACTTTGCTCTTTTCGTGGGACAGGGAGGTCGTAAGGTCAAAGAACCAACCGTCCTTCTGGAATGCATTGTATCGCAATTCTCCACCATACAACGAACCATGACCAAGGAAATCGATGCCGCCGCCACCATCTACATCAAACTGGCTGTAACCGCCAAAAAGGTTAAGGCGAAGCCGAGGGCCTAAAAGCGGGAAATCGTAACTGCCGAATATAGAATACCTTTCCTCTATACCCTTTTCCCAGGGGGCTTGATAAAAAACTGTAAACCTGTCGTCTATACCTAAAAGGTTCGTATTAATAAGACCAACTCTGGGAGCGTATCGCCTGTCATCGGTGCCGGAGTTGTCTACCTGCAGGAAATAATGCCAGGGATTTGCCTCGTAGATATTATAGCCTACAGAGAGGGTGTCTGGTTCCGTGCCTTTTGACACAGTTGCCGAGATGTATCTGTCCGGGTTGAGGTTGAGCAGGTTAATAAACTCTTCCAGTTCCTTCTGTTTTCCCACCTCTCCAACTTTGATAGGCGACCATTCCTGTAAAAAAGAAGGTTTGAGATACCCTGTTTCAACTCTCTTATTTTCCGGGGTATAGTAATTTGTTGTAACCGAGGTAACCGGAGCTTCGATAATGTTTATGAGTAAGATCTCATCTCGCAATTTTTTGCCGTCCTCAAGTGCTTCTGGCGGAACAGCTACATATATACCGGAATAACCCTTGTCTCGGTAGACCGAGAGAATACATTGGGTAAGCCCCCGAATAGTTCTTGCAGAAATCTGACGAGGCTGACCAGGATTGTCAATTATATCACGCAGCGTTCTGAAATCATAAAGGTCGGTGCTCTCAGCCTGGCGCAGCGGCTTGTCCGAGGCGTTATATATCAAGGGCATGTTTTTCAACAATTTGTCAGTTGATATCAGGGTGTTGCCGCTGATACCCAATTCCCTTACAGTAAAGCGTTGGGTCGTGTCTTCAGGTAGGTCAATGTCCGCAATGTGCTTCTCGAGCTTAGCCTTAGCTTTTTCGAGAGCTTTGCGTTTGGCTTCTTGAGCGGCTTCTCGTTTGGCCCTGGCGGCCTCTTCTCGTATCTCCTCCATCTTTTCGGCCTCTCTGGCTTTTTCCTCTAAGGGTTGGGCCTTCGCCGCAAAACAAGCCACTGACCCTATGAGAAGAAGAAGGCACACCGTCCTTGTCATCCTTGTAGCGCTATTCACAATTAATCTCCTTAAATTAACCAACAAATATCAATCCATTTCAAGAAGGCTTAAAAGAAGCCGTCAAACTCCTGCTGCGATGAGCAAAAACACCAACTGCCCCATGGCAAATCGGCTGTGCGCACCAACAACAGCACAAGTTGGGCGTGTTTTGGTTAAAGCACCTAAATTCTAACCCGACCGCAAAACGGCCACAAGCATTAATCTGTCACGCTTATTGTAACATCTTACCAAATTTGCTACCTTATTGTCAATACCAAAATTGCCCATGCTGCTGATATTATCCATTTTGTCTTGACTCCTTTGTTGGGGCACTCGTATGAGGTTCCTTATATTTACCTGCTGCAGCACCCTGTCCTTTGGTAGAGAAAGCCAGGACGACCGATAATACCTGCTACGAAAGCCGAAAAAGCCGCTTATCAGAGAGCAACCAGGTCAAGTACCATTAAGATACGAAGCTCCCAATATCCTTTGTTACAAGGACTTGGGTGTGAATGCCAGAGAATTGGTTAAAGTAAAATTACAGAATAAAGTAAAGAAAAAAAAAGTTTTTTTTCACATTTTTCGCGGTTATCAGTATTGATAAACCCGTCTTGCGAGCTTTCTTCGACGGCGGTACGATTATGACTTCTGTCGGGGAGGGGAGGAGCGTTTCACGCGCAGGAAACATAATCTGCCATTTCCGACCTATGCCCCTCGCCGCTGGTGGGTCAATCCCAATACTTATGAAAACAGACGGGGCCTAATGCCGAATCTCTCGGCATTAGGCCCCGAACTAATCCAAACTACTCATCGGTTGCTTTTTCCCAGGTGAGTATCAGCGTCTAACGTCTCTTACGACGAAGCAGAGCCAACCCACCAAGACCCAACAGGAGTATTGTGGCAGGTTCCGGAACGAGCGATACGTTGTCGAAGACCGCCCGTGAGCCGAACGCGCCTGGGCCTGCAGCGACACCAAATTGAATCGTCACATTTCCAGCTGGGAGAGAAGCATAATCCCTTCTCAGGGTCTGCCACTCACTAGTTTCCGCACCTGACCAAGCTGTAGCTGGCGGATCGTTCGCCCAAGTTGGATTGACGCTTTTCTATTGACTATTTACTATTTTGGGGTAGATTAGATTGGTGATGAGGTGTTTTGAGTTGGAGTTTGTTAGAGGCAAGGTTGCTGACGCCCTGAAGTGAGTAACTGCTTGTGGAAACTAAAGTTATGATGCCGAAAAAGGGGTCTGCCCTTGATTATTCGAGGCAGATTTGATATTCTATTAGAAAAGAGGTTCAGTGGCGTAGCTGAGCTGAGATAA
>Ga0114919_10004811_pt1 | contig 10821 bp, 7 predicted proteins | sample BlataG_FD_88682 | JGI IMG/M metagenome (GOLD analysis project Ga0114919, IMG submission 88682) | Deep subsurface microbial communities from Black Sea to uncover new lineages of life (NeLLi) - Black_00105 metaG | ecosystem: Environmental > Aquatic > Marine > Oceanic > Sediment | place: Atlantic...
AAGGTCCCCAAGCTCTTGGTCAAAAAGACGCTTACCGCCGTGGGGTTTTCGGGAGATAGAACCGGATAGTCCAGCTTCGATACACCTGAGACTGTGGTGACCCAACCGACCTTCGCCTCCTTGAGAAGGGATAGTTGCGTCGGCGCGGTGGGGCCCAAGAGAAGTATGGGCGCACATCTGGGCTCCAGTCGGGACATCAGGTCGTGGATAACGTTTTCGGCTCCGATGTTTCCCTTGATGAGGATGGCCAGAACTCTATACTGATCTACGGGCTTCTTCAGACCCTTCAGGAACAGGGCACAGGTGGCAAAGGAGATGATCTCTCCGATCTTGGGCGTTCTTCCAAGAAGTCTGTACAGGTAAACGAAGTTCGCGATCATCCCCACGGCGAAGACGACGGCGACAGATAACATCATGAGTTCTGGATAAAAGATATAGCTGGCTACAGACACCAAGATCCAAGAGGCACCCAAAAAATGCATCACAGGGTTCTTGGTTCCCCTGGCGACAGTGATGAATACCAAGCCAACCAGTACCATCCAAAGCGCCCATACGGAAAGAGCGCTTGTTGAAAGATAAGCTGAAAGTAACTGGATGACGCCTCCTAACGTAAGGTAGACACCAACAAGGCTCTCTGTCCTTTGTTGACTGTAGAAACCTGAAACAGCCAGTCCACAGCCTAAGATAATCCATCCCACCGGGAAAAACATGGGCGCAAAGGCCAGGCTGATCAGCGTCACTGCGCTGCTGAGGGAGCCGCTGAGAATCATGATTCTTTCACGATCCCAGATTCCATGGTTGATGAAACCGGCGGATATGGCAACCGTCCAAATGGCCCCTATCTGACCCGCTGTCATCCTCTCTGAAAACAGGATCGTTATCAGCAAGGCGATGGACGAACCTACAGCAAAGCCAATCCAAACCCGCATCTCAGTACGAGCATGATCCTGCACCTTTACCTACTCCCTTTTCGGCTAAACGTTCCGCTGATGTAAATAACCGTTGGGTCAAGTGAGAGACTAGCGCCGGCTGAGCGTCGTCCTGAGCCCGTCGAAGGGTAGGAGCAGAGCGACGTATCGAAGCCAAGTGGGTTGTGCCTTTAGACCCGCTCGCTGGTCTCAATACACTGCGCACTCGACCGACGCTGGCTGGCGCTCCCGAAAACCGCCTATATGATCTCCCGCTGCCTCCCCACTCTACACTTTCTCTCCATATAGAACTAAGTGTCTTGACATTCCTTTAACAGAAGGCTCTTTAGCCAGTCTTAACACCATCTGAGTTGCCTGTCTGAAGAGCTTTTCATCCCAGTTGCGACACCACTGAACTTCTTCCGGGATACGAAGCACATTCAGCCAGCCACAAACAGCATATACGTTGATCACTCTGATCCCCTCTGCCTCAAAAAACTCTCTAGCTTCTCCTGCACTGACAGCCCCGTATCTCTCTCCCTCATCCTCCACATAACTCGGCATAGACTCGATCAAAGCGAGAGCGAAGGCAGGATCTTTGTAAAAACCATTGATGGCGGCAGCCCATTTATTCACCAGAAATATCGAGAGTCCTCCTCCCTTCTTTGTCACCCGTATCAGCTCTCTTGCGGCTCCGGTCATCCCATCCCAGCAGAGGACAAAATCGAAACTCTCGTCGGCAAAACGAAGTTTGCAAACATCGCACTCCAAGATTTCTACTTTGTCTAAGACTCCCTCTTTAAGCAGTTTTTGCCTTGCCACATTGAGCATTCCAGGAGAGATATCACATAGAGTTACTGAGTATCCCTTCTTCGCCAAAGGGAGCGTGATCCTTCCAGTACCGCCCGCAGCATCTAGGATCTTTGCATCTCTGTTCCAGGGAAGGTATGTTTCTAGCAGCCCCCAGTCCACATGGTGTTCAACAGCGCCCTCAAAAGTCTCGTACCATGCATCGTATCTCTTGGCATGCTCGTCCCATTGCTTTCTTATGCTTTCAGCATCTCTAGATTTATCTTGTGACGTTCTCATTGGGTACCTTGCCATAGAAAAGCGAATAGGTGATGAAGGCGTAGTAGTCAGGGAGATTCAAAACCAAATCTGGTGATTCTGGCTGACAGAGCCGCTGAGATTCCGCCCAATCCTCTGGAGTTACCTCGGAGTCCGCTTTCCGCCAGAACATCTGAAAGCTTGCCGTCAAAGCGTTCCGGGTTGCGGCATCTAGCGGAGCTCCAACATCGGCCACAAAGGTGCGGACTCTGGGCTCCTCCAGGCCTACCCCCTGAAGCCATCCCAGTGCGCGCAGAATGTGCAGCTCGGGCTTCGTATCGTCGGTGTAGGGGAAGTTCGCCGCATAGGTGGCGCTCAGCCGAGCCTCCAACAGGGGATACCCTGGAAGCAATCTCTGAGAAGACCAGAAAAGGATGGCTATGATTCCTCCAGGCTTCACCACTCGTACAAGTTCATTCACCAAGGGCCGAGGATCCTTGCCAGCAACAGGCCAGAGAGTGTCCACATTCCACACCCAATCAAACGTATCGTCATCAAAGGGGAGAGCGTTCACGTCTCCATACTGGAAGGAAACCTCTTCCGCCAGTTCGCTCGACCTCGCGGTTTCCTCTGCGCAAGCCAGACACTCTGGTGAAACATCTATGCCGGTCACATATCCGCCGGGCGATACGGCTTCCGCCAGCCACAAGGTGTGGGTGCCGACCCCGCACCCTACATCGAGTCCCCGAGTCCCCCTAGGGAGTTGAAGAGCGCGGATCGCTGAACGAACCGCGGGCTCTGTCACACGGTGAACCCAGGCCGCCATGCCTAAGTAGCTCACTTCGATCTTCGCGTCCTCGCTGTTTTGATTGGCGTTTCCCATATTCACACCTACCGTCTGATCTCTTGCATAGTTGGTAGCAACTTACACCATAGGGCTGGCAATTCCGGAGTAGTTTGGTTGATAACTGAGTACCTGGGCAGAAATTTCTTGTCAAGCGGACAGTCACCGAACGGCACGCGGAGGAAACATTCAGCTAGGGCTGAGCAAATCGTTAGCTGAACTTCTCATCCAGTCCGCCGACTTTCGTTACAGACTTGTAAGTGATCAAAAAGATCAAGTTCCATCCGCTTGACAGAGCGGCAGACGATCGGATGGCTTGTGCTACGTTTGCTGGATCAGCAAAGAAGTACTCGCTGTCGATTAGCAATACACGCTTGTCGTAGCCGCTTAGGGCTTCAAGCCTAAGCCCCTTTTGGCGCAGGATTCGGCTGATCGTATAGTCTATCTCTCCCTGGATGTCGGCTGTTAGACGATTAGATCCGGGTATGCGACTGGAAGCGGACAATCCACAAATCACGTAGATTGTGCACGCATCATCTTGAACTCGTTTCAGCTTAACTTCATCTGTTTGGAAATCCTCGAAGTAGCTAGGGTCATCTTTGAGAATAGCCCATTTCGCTGCCTGTTTGATGGCGCGGAGTTGCTTCGGATTGAGTGGGCCCAGCAAAAAGAATCTCCAACTTGATTTTCTCTCCCCCTTGGTTTCTTGGAGTAGTTGTTCCTTGAGGCGATCACAGAGTGGTTTAGTCACGTCCAGCCGAGAGAGTTCACCATTGCCGCCTTCCACATACTGGAACAACTGCGTGTGTTCGACCCCCCAGGTAGCTTCATCAGCACGGAAGACGATATCCGGCGGAGCGTGCGGATCGGGCCCGGGCTTGTAGCTGACAATGTGACCGTTTGTCTCAAAAAAAGCCTTGAGTCGCTCAGCTGCGCAGCGCTCTTCAGGTCTCACAGGACTTCATCTAGCCTCCAAATATAGAACTAAAGTTCATCTAATCCGAAGGTACACATCCTAGAATGTGGTTAAGGGCAGACCATACCGAGGAAAACCATGCTACCCCAAAATGGGCGCCCTGCGGTCTGTCAAATGACTCTTGTCCGAATACTTAGATGATCTCCCATTCGCAATAGGGGTCTCCCATAGCAATGCACTTTATTTCTCTGACGTGCTGGTTCTTGACGGCGGAGAAGAGGCCGTTCAGGAAGCCGGTGGTGAAGAAGCAGGATGGCTCCTTCCTATGTACAAGGATCGTGGTTCGTAGGCTCTCACAGTTCTCCCTTATTCTCACCGTGTCACCAAGTGTGACCTTACCCACCTTGCAGTGCTCCAGAAAGCGGACGACGCGCTTCAATGCTTCATCCTCATCTAGACCTGCCTCCATCAGGCGCTCGCCGATCATCTTCCCTGACCTGGCAGCCCCCATCATTTGCACCCTTCGGTATCTCTCGCCTGCCAGATTAAGAAACCCCATACCATGCATGACCACATGCAGGTGAACATCGCTGCCCAACCTGGGTCTGTTTACCAGAGGTTTGCCATCAAGCAGAAATCCCATCAGGCGCTCCATCAACCGCTCGTGTATCCTTTCGATAACTGAGCTATCCATCTCTAGAGAAGCCCTTAAACCTTCAATCTCCCCCGGGACAAGTCTAATTTCGCAGTAGGGGTCTCCCAATCCCAGGCATTTCGTCTCCATAGCGTTCCAGTCCCGCCCATCCTTCTCCATTTGCTTGCTATAACCTGCGAGCATGGGAGGGATATGCGAAGCTATGGCCACGCCGACGTTTTCGAATCCTACACAGTCGGAGTTCTCATATACCCTAAAGTGGTGTTCGTCAGTCTTGGATACATCCTCAAGGTATTCCAGGATGCCGCTGCGCTCCGTCTGTACGTTCCCGAAAAGAGGAGGCAATCTTGACGCCTTTTTCATGTCTTGAACCTGGCTGAGGTTCTTGGGTAATAAGCCCAGAGACTGCAGAGACCAAAACGTCTTGAACAAGAGTCTCGTGTACCACGGAAACGCTGATGTATCGCTTGATGAGCCCTCATACTTGTTCAGCTCATATAACATTGTCGGAAATCCCTTAGGGTCCCAGAGCATGCAGCTCCAGTGGGTAAGGTTCGGCCAGAACAGGTTGACAAAGTCCCCGACCTCCCTTCTTAGAGCTGCAGCTGCTCTGCCTTTCATCATTGATTGTGTCATTGATTGTACGAACTGTGCCAGCACATCCGGATCCCACTCTATTGGCGGTCTGAATCGAGGCTGTTTCGGTTCTATGGGCACCTCAATCCTTGCCGGGTCCACCTTAGGATGCTTCACCACATTCAAGGTTCTTGAACGCTCTTTCATCTCCATTTTGAGGATTCCGTCGGCGACGCTCATCATGGCTCCCAGGTCTTCCTCCTTGCCGCAGCCCTCATCCATCAAGGCCACTACCGAGTTCCCCTCAACAGCGAACCTCGATAGGAACAGCCTCATGAACCTTACTACCTCGCGACCCTTAAAGAGGTAGGGTGAGGTGAGCGAATCGAAAGCGAGCAAGATCCCTCTTTGCCCCATCCTCTCCTGTAACCTTGTAGTCGCGATGCTTATGCTGTTCAAATCCACGCAGTTGGCACACAGTGTGTCCGAGCGCTGTGTGCACGTCAGCCCCACTGTCTCGGTGAAGGCGTCAACAAAGGACACTGCCCCGGGCGTAGGCTCTCCCAGACCCTTTTCTCTCAAAAGACCTGCGATCTCAGCAGGGCCTTGCTCGGTGGTCACGAATATGACTGGTTTGTCCATGGCCAGGCCGTTGAGCACCACTTGGTGGCAGAAGTCAGATTTCCCCGCTCCCGGAGGCCCTACTAGCAAGAATAGGCTGTTCTTCGGTATCTCCTGTATCTCGGCTAATGACAACCCTCTTTTCTCCATCTTATCACCTCCTCTTATCGCTACAGCCTACCTGATCTCCCACTCGCAGAAAGGGTCTCCGGCGGCGATGCACTTTATTTCCCTGACATGCTGGTTCTTGACCGCTGACAAGAGCCCATTAAGGAAGCCGGTGGTGAAATAGCAGCAAGGCTGCTCAGGCTTTGTCGTTCCAAGCGTCATATAAAAGCTCTCACAGTTTTCCTTTATGCTTATCGTTTCACCGGGCGTAACCTTTCCCACCTTGCAGTATTCCATGAACTCAATAACACGCCCTATCGCCTCGTCCCCCCTTATCCCCGCCTCCATCAGGTGTTCGCCGACTTCCTTCCCAGCCTTTGCGCCCCCCATCCGCAGCGCCATCTGGTATCTCTCGCCGGCCAGATAGGGAAAACCCATGATGTGGCCGACCGCATGGAGGTGGACATCGCTCCCCAAGCTGGGCCTCTCTACCAGGGGCTTTCCATGAAGCAGAAATCCCATAAGGCGGTGCATCAACCGTTCATGTATCCTTTCCACAACCGAGATGTCTTTCTCCAGAGAACCTCTCAGCTCATCGATTTCCCCAGGCACCACCTTAAATTCACAGTAGGGATCCCCCAACCCGATGCACTTCGTCTCCACAGCGTTCCATTCCCTCTCCTCCTTCTCAAGTCCTTCACATGTGCCTGCGAAGGTAGAAGGGATGTATAGAGCCATGGCGGCGCCGACGTTCTCGAATCCCCAGCAGTCAAGGTTCTCGTATACCCTAAAGTAGTGTTCGTCAGTCTTAGAGATGTCTTCAAGGTATTCGATGATGCCGCTGCGCTCAGACTTGAAAGTAGGGCCCTGGGTCTTGAACGATTTTTTCACGTCATTGACCTTGCTGAAGTTCTTGGGCATAAATAATTTGAAGAGAAGTCTCATGCGCCAGGGAAGAAACGGGATCATCTCCCTCATCAGGGTGCACTCCTCCTTGTTTAGCTCGTATTTCATCGTTGGGAACCTCTTGGGGTCCCACAGCATGCCGCTCCAGTAGACAAGGTTTGGCCAGAAAAGGTTCACGAAGTCCCCAACCTCCCCTCTCAGCCCTGCTTCTTCTCCTCGGATGACTGCTCGAAGAAACTGTCTAATCGCACTCGGATCGAGGAATTCGAATTTGATTCCAATCCTTTCGGGTTCTATGGCTTCTATCGGGACTTCAATTCTTGTCGGCCTCACCTTCGGGTGCTTCACCACGTTTGCAATCCTTGAGCTCTCTTTTATCTCCATCCTGATGATGCCGTCGGCGATGCTCATCATAGCCACCAAATCCTCAGCCTTACCGCAGCCCTCATCCATCAAAGCCACTACCGAGTTCCCCTGAGCAGCGAGCTTTGATAGAAACACCCTCATGAACTTGATAACCTCAGCGCCACTAAAGAGGTATGGGGAGGTAAGCGAATCGAAAGCGAGCAATATCCCTCTTTGGCCCATCCTCTCCTGTAACCTTGTGGTGGCGATGCTTATGCTGTTTAAGTCAGCGCAGTTGGCACATACCGTGTCTGACCGCTGCGTGCACGTTAGCCCCACTGTCTCAGTGAAGGCGTCAACAAAGCTCACCGCCCCAGGCACAAGCTCTCCCATGCCCCTCTCTCTCAAAAGCCCCATGATCCCAGAGGGGCTCTGCCCGGTGGTCACGAAGATGACCGATCTGTCCATGGCCAGGCTGTTGAGCACCACTTGATGGCAGAAGGCGGATTTTCCCGCTCCCGGAGGCCCTGCCAGCAGGATCAGGCTGTTCCTCGGTACCTCCTGAATAGCGGCCAGAGATGCTCCCCTTGTCTCCATGTTGCCCCCTTTCTCGCCGACTATACGATCTCCCACTCGCAGTATGGGTCACCGGCAGCAATACACTTGACTTCCCTAACGTGCTGATTCTTGACGGCCGAGAATAGGCCATTCAAGAAGCCCGTGGTGAAGAAGCATGAGGGTTCGCTGGTAGTGGTGAAGAGCCTGGTCCGCAGGCTCTCGCAGTTCTGCTCGATCCTTATCGTGTCACCCAACGTGACCCTGCCGACCTTAGTGTCATTCATGAAGTGGATGACACGCCCGAGCGCGTCATCTCCTGTTATCCCAGCCTGCAGAAGACGTTCGCCGACGTCCTTTCCCGACTTTGCGCCCCCCATCCTTTGGGCCATCCGGTACCTGTCGCCGGCCAGATGGGGGAAACCCATGGCGTGCATGGCCACATGGAGGTGGACTTCGCTCCCCAGCCTGGGCCTCTCCACAAGAGGTTTGCCGTGGAGCAGAAATCCCATGAGGCGATCCATGAGGCGGTCAAGTATTCTTTCTGCAATTGTGCTGTCTATAGCCTCCAGAGAGCCCCTCAACTCATCTGTTCCCCTGGGCACTAGTTTGAATTCACAGTAGGGGTGCCCCAACCCTATGCACTTCGTCTCAATGGCGTTCCAGTCCCTCTCCTCCCTCTCAAGTCCTTTACAGCAGCCTGCGAGGTAAGGAGGGATATGCGAAGCAATTGCGGCACCGACGTTTTCGAATCCCCAACAGTCGGAGCTCTCGTGCACTCTAAAATAGTGTTCATCGTTCTTGGAGACGTCCTCAAGGTATTCCACGATGCCGCTACGCTCAAACTGCCCTATTTTGAAAGGGGGTGTTTTGACTAGTTTTTTAATGTCTTTGACCTTGCTGAAGCCCCTGGGCATGAACCCAAGAGCTTGAAAGGCGGGCCATGCTTTCATGAGAAGTCTCATTCGCCAGGGAAAAATCTGGAGCATCTCTCTGTTCTGGCGTATCTCTCTTGCCATGGCACCGTCCTGTCTGTTCAACTCATATGTCATCGTTGGAAACCTTCTTGGGTCCCAGAGGATGCCACTCCAGTGGGCAAGGTTCGGCCAGAACAGATTGACAAAGTCCCCAACCTCCCTTCTCAGCGCCGTTTGAACTCCCATAAAGAACGATTGAGTAAACTGTCTATACACACCCAGGTCGTAACGCATTGTCCATTTGAGTGCAACCCGTTCGGGTTCTATCGGGACTTCAACTGTTGTCGGCCTCACCCTTGGGTGTTTCACGACTTTCAAGAGCTGCTTATCCTCCTCCATATCCATCTTTATCACGCCGTCGGCGACGCTCATCATGGCTACCAGGTCTTCCTTCTTGCCGCAGCCCTCATCCACTAAGGCCACCACCGAGTTCCCTTCTGCAGCGAACTTCGATAGGAACAGCCTCATGAATCTCACCACCTCGCGGCCCCTGAAGAGGTAGGGTGAGGTGAGCGAATCGAAGACGAGTAATATGCCTTTTTTGCCCGTTCTCCGCTGCAGTTTGGTGACGGCGATGCTTATGCTGTTCAAATCCACGCAGTTGGCATGGATCGTGTCTGGTCGCTCTGGGGTTGTCACCCCTACTGTCTCGTCAAAGGCATCTACGAAGTTGAGCGCCCCAGGCGCAAGCTCCCCCATGCCCCTCTCTGTTAACAGCCCCATGACCCCAGATGGACTTTGCTCGGTAGTCACGAAGATGACCGGTCTGTCCGAGGCTATGCCGTTGAGCACCACTTGATGGCAAAAGGCAGATTTCCCCGCTCCTGGAGGCCCGGCCAGCAAGATCAGGCCTCTTGACGGTGCTTCTTGTATCTCGGCTAGGGACATCGGCATCCTCCTTACTTGAAGACTGTTAGGGTTGGGTACACCTCTATTCCGCTACTGGTTATGTTATAGGGGCGCGGCTGAATGTCAACATCCAGTCCACGCATCTTCTCCACTTGGAACATTCGAGTCACCTTATCGCCCGTGACCAGTGTACGCAACAAGATGACCCCTTGAGCCAGATATTCTTCGAATTGATGTTCCCTTTCCAATCCCGTCCCTCTCAGCTCGGAGATCAACAGGTTAGTGCAACCAGTTCTTCTGAAGTCTCTTACTAAATCCCTTATCGCGTATATGCGCTCGATTTCGTCAGGGTACTGGAGCGTGAAGATGGTCACAGGATCAATGACCACCCTTTTAGCTTGAACTTCCTCTATGCCCGTCCTGATCGCTTGGAGCAGTTTGATTAGTTTGAACTCCTTCATTCCTAGCTGGATGAGGCCCATTTTCTCGGAGGGCGCCACACGAACCGGCGAGACATTGATAAAGATAAGCCTCTTCTCCCCCTCAAGCTTGTCCAGGTCCCACCCGAATTTGGACATGCTCTTCTTTATGTCCTCAGGGTCCTCATCGAGTGTGACATATAGGCCTGGCTCGTCGTGCTCCGTAGCTCCCTTGTATAGGAACTGGATAGCGAATGTTGTTTTCCCACTTCCAGGTCCTCCGGAGATTAGGATTGTGTGACCCTTCGGGATCCCTACTCCCCCGAGAATTTCATCCACGCCAGGGATACCTGTTGGAACGTAATCAGACATGATATTAACCTCCCAAAGTATTTCTGCGCTCATACCCAGGCAATGTTCTCTGGAACACCGCTGTCACCTCTAGATCTGAGCAGGATTGGCTAACCCAGCAAACAGAACAGCCGACCACCCACCGGTATCGTTCCCAACATAGGGGTCGGCTGTCAATCTTTCATGCTACCCTCCTCGGTGAACTACGATTGCGACGAGAGTTGCAACGGTGCTACACTCCGATTTATGCTACCATAATATCACAGATTGGGGCAAAAGTCAATACGCACTGTCATTTTGCCGAACAAAGTTTGTCACAATCACCAAATAGTGGTATACTTCCAACCGCACGGAAGGCAACACTGGAGGCATCTCTTGTCGGTTTTGGCTATCGTTTACGGGGTCACAGCAGTGCTTTTGGCTACCTACGGACTCAACTCCTTGATCATGGTGCTGCTCTACCTGCGGCATCGCCGTGAGCACCAACCCGTTCCCGCTCTGACGAACGCGCCCCCTGTGACTGTTCAATTGCCTATCTACAACGAACTCCACGTGGTGGAACGCTTGATTGACGCCGTGGCGCGCCTGGACTATCCCAAGGACAGACTGCATATCCAAGTACTTGACGATTCCACGGATGAGACCACGATACTGGCTCAAGCTCGCGTGGATTATCACCGGACGCAGGGAATTGACATCGTCCTGATCCACCGCTCTGAGCGAACGGGCTTCAAGGCCGGGGCC
>Ga0114919_10004812_pt1 | contig 10819 bp, 11 predicted proteins | sample BlataG_FD_88682 | JGI IMG/M metagenome (GOLD analysis project Ga0114919, IMG submission 88682) | Deep subsurface microbial communities from Black Sea to uncover new lineages of life (NeLLi) - Black_00105 metaG | ecosystem: Environmental > Aquatic > Marine > Oceanic > Sediment | place: Atlantic...
ATGATATTAATAAAGCTAGTTTTATAATATTTCTAATATCTTTTATAGTCCTCTTTATTACTTCAATATTTACCACAAATTTTAGTCTAATAATAATAATAATTTATTCTTTTATCTTAGCATTATTTTTTTCTTATACTTTTAATATTAGGTTTTATAAAGAGATTAAAAAGAAAGAGAAGCAAATAAATGCCTTATTACCTCTTGTTAAGATTAATTTTTCCTTAATTCAGAAATCAATAGGAGAATACGCAGATTATTCCATCAATTTTATTAAGTTAATTAAAGAGTATAAACTTCCAATATCAAAAGACTTTGGAGAAATATTAAGTAAAATTCAACTGGGTCAAAATCCAGAAGCCTTGTTGTCTGAGATTATTACACCCTCAGAAGATTTTAATTCGTATTTAAAGAGCTTGCTTTTATCAAATTTCAGTCATAACAACATTAGGAGTGTTTTTAGTGAAAATTCATTAGAAAAACAATTTAGAACATATCTGAGAGAAATTGAATCTAAATTAACCGTTCTATTCTTTATTGGCTTATTTTTCCCCTTAGGGTTATGTTTTTTAATCTTATTTCAAAGAATTAATTATTTTTTATTAATTTTTATTCTACCGCTTTTTTTCGTCTCCTTAAAATTTCTAAATAAAAAATTTTTAAAAAATGACTTTTTTTTGCTAGGATTAATTAACAATTTCTCAAAGAAGGAGAAAAGAAAATTTGATGAATTTATTTCCTTCCTTATTGGGTTTACTATGAATTTAAAAAGAAATATATCTCCTGAAATAGCATTTCTTAAATCATATTCCCAAAATAAAAGACAATTTAAATTATTAGAAAAGCCATTAAAATCACAAATTTCCCAACTTTTAAACTTTTCTTGCTCATTTGACGAAATACTAAAAAATCTACATTTTGAATTGAAATCGATAAGATATAAATTAATTTTGGATGTTATAGGGAATATTGTTGCTGAGAATGCTTATCTCTCTCATGAAAAGATAACAGATATCTTAAATGTAATATCAAATCACCAAAAACTCGAAAATCGGTTAGAAATAATAATGCGGGGAGAAAGATTTAAAGTTTTATTGTTTTTATTTTTATTACCTATAATTATTGGAGGAATTGGAGGATTAGTTCCCCTATTTAATTTTGTGATTAGCAATGTCAATTTTAATCCTGGTTTCAACTTAGCTTCTTTATTTGATTTAATATTTACTTATGACTTTATTATTCTATTTTTTTCCCTTTTATTTTGTGTTTATATATCCTCCTATTATTTTTTGAGAATAATAAACTATGAAAGAAGGAAAGTTTTACTGGTTATTTCTAATACTTTATATGGATTAGCATTTTTCTTCTCATGTATAAATATTTTAAATTACTTTTAAGAAAGAGTTGAAGAATTCTTAACTAAATAAAAAAACATAAACTATTTCTATAAACAAAAAAATTCCAATAAAAATAACTATTAATTTAGAATAAGACACCATAGTTTTAAAGAACACAGTTTCAAATCCCTCACTAAAAGCAAAAACCTCTATTTCATTTAAGATTTGAAAAAATGGCATCAAAAAAATAAAAAACAAGACTATAGAAATAAAAATTGCAATAGGCTCACCAGATATAACAGAAAACGCAAAAATAAAAATAAAAAATGCTAATAACGAATAGAATTCAAATAGAATTAAATTTAACTCTGACATGTACATTATTTATTAAAGAAAGAACTATTTAAATTTCTAAGATTATAAAAAGTATTATAAATAAAAATAGAGAATTAGGAAGAATTTTAAAATATATTATAATGTTAATAATTATTTTGAAATTATATTTTTATTAAAAATATTGCAATAATTACTATAAAATTACGGATTATTATAGAATATTATGAAAATGGGTTGATTGAAATTATGAGAAATTTAAAATTGAAGGGGTTAAAGTATAGTAATGGGAAATATGACCTATTTAATGAACGGTTTGTATTTTTCCCTCCACAAATCATTGACATTTTATCATCAATTTATGGGGAAGGTGTAAAATCTTTATTAGTGTGGTTAGGTAAAAAAGTTGGTTGGGCATTAATTCAAAAGTGGGATGATAATTTAAAATCCAAAACATTAAATGATCTGGTCAATCAATTTAGTAGCATATTAAGCAATCATGGTTGGGGTCGTTTTACACCCAAAAAAATTTCTGATAATTTAATTGTAATTGAGCTACATCATAACATTTCTAATGATTTAGGTAACAGATCAAAATATATCTGTTATTACATAACAGGAATATTAGCTGGCTTTGGCGAATATGCTCTATACAGAGTAAATGTTATAGAAAATAATTGTTGTATAGAAAATCCTAGTTTAGGCTCATGTGAATTTAGAATTGAGAAAACCATTTAAAGACATAATTTACCAAGGGTCCCATTCTTCAGGGTTAAGTTCTTCATTTTCATTATTTCCAATATTTTCCTCAGTTGGTTTAGTTTGTAATTTAAGATTATCATTATTTTCCTCGACTACCTGTTTTTGAGTTTCAATCTCGCCCGAAATTAAACTTTCTGTTAGAATTATTTGATCTTCGCCAATTACAACATCTTTAAAAGCAGTGATTAAGGATAGAAAATTAAAAAACTCTTCTTTAGCCATATCTACGATTATTGACTCGCTATTTTTTAATAAAGTAAGTTTAATTATCCGAACTTCACCACTTATTTCTACTGAAGTTAATTCTATACTTTCATTTTTATTTTTTAGCTGAATTTTCCAAGATGTTTCTCTAGTTTTTTCAATTTCCATTCTTTAAATTACACTCTTAAGATAATTAAAATTCAATAATTTAATAAAAATTAACTAATTTAAAATTTTCTTTATAATTTTTATATCTTTTTTAACTTATAATGCTAAAAAAGTGACCTCACTTTTTTCAAATTATTTAACAAAGATAATTGAATATTAAAAAATTATATACAAAAAAAATAAGCATAACGATTGGAGGTCTATATTGGGTTAAAAATTGAAATTTTTCTGTTTTATTATTATAAAATAGAATTAATGATTTTAAGAGATATTTTTCGCCAGTAGATTTATTGAGTTGTGAAAAATCTAAAAATTTATAAAATATTTCAATAAATATTTTTTGTATTTTTGAGAAATTTTCATTTTCATTAAAAAGCAACTCATATACATTCATATTAGTTAAATTGTGTGTAAATAGATAACTGATTATTCCCATTATTAAATATAATAATAATAAAATGGAAAAAAATAAAAATAACCATTGAAAATTCAAATAACATATTGGATTAAAAAGAAACAGCATTATCAATAACTTACCATCACTCCCTCCTATTATCTTTAAACAAAATAATATAAATGATAAAAAAAATGTTAAAAAAAGAAACCATATCTTTACTATTATAAAAATTATTATGTCATTATAAAACTGCAAAAATTCAATAAAAATTAAGAAGCTACCTATTAAAAAAAAACCCGAAAGAACTTTATTGGATATTATTCTATACTTGATATCTCGATACATGCAATAAAATAAAACTATATTTGAGTAGAAAAAAAAAAGGAAGACATTTAAAATCATTTGTTCATAATTCTCCTTCCCAAATTTCTATAAATTTCTTTAAACTCTTAGCGCGAACGTTTTCAGTTCTATATCGATATATTTTAATCCGTCCAAATACTTTTTCTTGAATTAGATTTAAGGATTTTAAATGATTTAGATGAGATTTAACGCTTGTGTGATTCAGTTTTGATTTTTTTATAATTTGAGATATTGATAATTCATGGTTTATAGCAAGCATCTTTAATATTTTTATTCTCGCTTTTGAACCCAATAAATTTTCTATGTTAAAATTTTCTTTAACTATCAAATCTTAATTCCCTTAGATTGTAAAATGTTTATGATTATCTCTTCAAATTTTGAAAGTGAAATCTCTTGAATTGCAACTAAACCCCTTCGACCCTTTATAGACTCACTTTTCATCTCAATAGTAATTAAATTCTCTCTTTTAAAATCTTGAAGATAATTCCATAATTGTGAATACGACCGCGGTTGAATTCCTAAATTTTCGCATAAAATCAAATATGAATTTGTAATTACTAATGAAGAAATTTGAATCTTTCCACTTTTCTTTAAAGCTTTTATAATTGCTAATAAGAAAATTACTTTCTGTAATGTCATATATTTTAAAACATCTAGAGTAGAAAATGGAACTATATCTTGATTTCCAAGACGTACGCATTCCATAGTGATATATTTTAAATCCTGACTTTCAGCTATTTTACTTGATTTCCACAAAAGATTTAACCCATATCTAATATCTCCACTTTGATAAACCAAATCTGAAATAGTTATGATTAATTTGTTAGAAATTGAATTTTCTTTTAAACTTATCTCTGCTCTGTACTTCAAAATGTCATACAATTGCTCTTTTGTGTAATCATTGAATTTAATTATATTCCTTTGAAGCGTACTCATTGTACTTTCATCTAAGTTGCTTAAACACGAGATATTTCTCGCTATTCCTATAATAGAAATGCTTGGTCGAGCGTTATACGAATCATCGTTAATTCTCGTAAGAGAATATATCAGATCTCCACCTTTATTTATTAAGTAACCTAATTCATCCAATACAATTAAAAGTTGTAAATTTTGGTTATTAATTGAGTCTACAATAATATCTAGTAAATCTTGGGGCGAATACCCTCTTTTTGGAAAATTATTATTAAGTGCTTGAACGATTTTGATTAGAACATTGTAACTAGTTCTTTCTTTCCTACAATTTATATGTACATATTTGATTAATATCGATCTTTTTTCTGCGGCATTTGTTACCATCTCTCCAAACAATTTTATTGCTGCTGTTTTTCCTATTCCCGTTTTTCCTATAATTAATATTTTACGCGATAAAGAATTTGGATTTGTTATTAACACTAAAAAAAGTTGAGATAATAGCGCCAATTCCTTTTCTCGATGTGGTAACTTCTTAGTAACGTAATTTATATCAAGTTTACTCTCGTTTTTGAATAATGAAGGTTTTTTTAATAAATCTTCAAAGTAATCTATTGCTATAAAGAACACCCGATCAAATTATATTAAAAGTTAGAAAATTATTGTATATAATAAAATACAGAGTAGTAGTTTTTGATTATTAAAATAATAATTTAACATTTAATCAAACAATTTTCTCGTTGGAAATACCAAACACATCTCGCAATATCAATACTCGCTCTCAAATTACTTTAAAAAAATGCGTAATAATTTTTTGTCGGACATTTCATGCCATCATTGTATCTATAGATTCTACAATTTAAATAAATCAAATAAATAAATTAGAATTTAAATGTTAGATCTCTAATTAACTTGAATTTCGTTCTTTTTCTAATATTAACTTTCATACAAATAGAAGTAAAAAGGATTATTAAAATCGAAAAAAGCAAAATGTTTGTTGTAAAAAATAAACTAGAAACCCCTTGACTTAAAAAATTTTGAATTTTAAAATTCAAAGTTATTGTTTTATTTTCTAGATATTTGGTGCCGTTGAAGATGATATCAACATAAAACTTTTTTTCATTTTCTTTAAATTTAAAGTTATTTGGAGAGATTTCAATATCTACAAACCCCGATTGATTAGTTTTAAATTCATCTTCATATTCCAAAGTTAAATCATTATAAATAATTGTTTTTAAAATCTGGTTTTTAAGTGGTTTTATACTTTGATTGAAAAAATAGAAGTAAAGCTTGATTGTTATTAAATAATCGTTTTCTAAATTGTTATCGAATCTCAATATTTCTACGAAAATTGCTAGTTTTTCTACAAAAATTTCATAAGAAAATGTAGCATTATTATAAAGTATGTTATTTCTTATGTTAAATCTTATATCATTTTCTCCTAAACTTAAATGAGAAATCGTTGATATATTAAATGAAATTTCCCCACTCTCGTTTGTTGTAAAATTATTTTGATAGAATATTTTCTTATTAGAAATTATTTCAAAATGAAAAGTTTCGTTAACTAAATAAGAGCTGTTGTCTGTGTGATAAAATTTTGCCGTAAAAAAGTTATAATCTCCGTATTTTAGAATGCTTTTAAAACCGATTAATTGACACATCACATTTCTTTTTAATACATTTACGATTATAATTCCTCTAAAAGCATTTACAGGGCTCCCCGCTCCGTTTTGATCTTTATAAAAATGGTATAATTTAATAAATAATGTATTAGTATAATTCCAAAATGAAATATTTAAAAATTCAATATTGATTGTCCAATTCTTTTCTGAAAAACCAATTTCATGGTGCTCTGAAGAATTCCAAAGAATATTATCATAAATATCAAAAATCTGAACTTGGAAATAGGAAATTTCATGGCCAGGGTCATAAAATAGTTCCCATGAAGCGTTGATGTTAATATTTTCGTTATTATAATAAATATCTTTATCGCTTGTAAAAACAAAAACATCGAAGGAAAAACCTTTAACGGACTTGGTAATTAGCATTGTTGATAGAACAAGACACAAGAAAAAAACAATTTTATTCTTTTTGTTCACAACAATTCTTTATATTAAATTATAAAAACTTAGATAATTTCAAAAAACATTTATTTTATCAAATATTTAAATTAAAAACTAAGAAATGTGTTTTGCTGAATGTAGATGGGAAAAGTTAGAACTATATTAATAAAAAAGGTTTCAAAAGAGTTAATAAATAAATATCCTGATGTCTTTACTACGGATTTTGAAAAAAATAAAGAATTGTTGGATAAATATCTTGAAGTAGACTCAAAACACTTAAGAAATCGAATTTCGGGATATGTTGTTAATCTAATGAATATCAGATCTCGAGAACAATAAAAAATTGAGTTTATTAATAATTATTTATAGAGGATGTGGTGTTTATTAAAGAAGACGCAAAGAAAATGGCAGATCTTCTAAGAAAGGGTCATAAAATGCTAAATTTATCTTGCCCTATTTGTAATAATCCAATTTTTCAAAATAAAGACGGAGTGTCTTTTTGTGCAATTTGTAATAGAGAAATAATTATGGCAGACAGCGGTTCAGATAAAAATATTGAGGAAAAAGAAACATTTTTAAACAAAAACACCAAAAAAGGCAACATACCAAGCGTATTAATAACCGTTCTTACTGATAAACTAAATTGGATTACTCAAAAATTAGAGAAAGAGAAACAATTGGATATTATCGAAAAATATATAAAAATATTATTTGATCTTTTAAACCTGTTAGAAAAAGCTAAAGGCTTTAAATGATTAAAAGCGTGTTAAAAGATTTTTGTGTTAATGCTTCTGCCGGGATTTGAACCCGGGTCACGAGGGTGAGAGCCTCGCATGCTTGATCCTTTTTTCTGTGTTAAGAAATCATTAAGTTTGACCGGACTACACTACAGAAGCAAATAAAATATTATAAAGTCAATGTTTTAATAAATTTTAACTAAATTTTAAATTTAATTAATACAATTTTTAGCCTTATTATATAGATTAAATTCAGTTAAAAGAGCCGAAAATCAATTGAATTAACCTACAAATTCAAATTATTGACGATTAAAAGAAGCTATAAAATAGAAAAATAATACATAATGGGTAATATTAAAAAAAGAAACACTAATTAAATTGCATTTGATATTTAGTCTTTTACTTATTACATTGAAATTTGAAATTCTTTTGTTATGAAGAATGGTTTAAGTAGATTTACATAGTGGTCTCTAATAGAATACTCTGCGATCTGAGTTGCGTCTGAAATTAATTTTTGAGTTAATACGGTTTTTTGGTTAAACTCTCTAGATAATAACTTATCAGCTAGATAAATTACTGCTCCTGTTAAAATAAAAGGATTTCGACCACCTCGATGCCATTTAGTCAAGCTATTTAGAATTGTTCTGCATTTACGTGTTAAATTGCATTTATAATCTTCTTTTGACCAAACAATTCCTTTTTTAATTAATCTGTCATCCAAATTTTTATGATTTATAATACTATCTATTAATCTAATTAGGTAATCTTCACTTCTATGTGGAATTGCATTACTATTCAAATGAAATTTATATCTTATTCCGTCTCTCAAAATTAGCCTTGGATTAACTCTATGACCAAAATTTTGAAAGGCATCAGAAATTTCATTTATTGTAACTGGGGCATTATGATACTCTTTGCGAACAGAATAAAAAATACAAAATGCGATCAAAGAAATATTATTTATGATTTTTTGCTCATTTTTAACTATTTTTTTGTAATAATACGCAGCGTTGTTTCGAATATTTTTATTTAAATTAAGATATATTGATATTTTATTCAAGATATTGAAGATTCTATATTCTGTTTCATGATTTTTAATCCTTAGAAATTGAGCATAGTTTTTCTTTAACCTTCTGTATAATTTCTGCTCATCAGGCGGCAATAATTTTCCTGTTTTATCTTTAAGATATTTTGACGTCTCATAATCTATAAAGGTCCCTAATCCCCCGATATAATCGGTTCTTTCTCCTAACGAAACATACTGTTTATTCAAGTTATTTTTAACATTGGTCTCATTAAAGATGTATGACGAATCCTTATAAATTTTATCTAATACTAAACCACATTCCTTACATGTCATTTCGATTGAGTTTGTTATGACATTCCCCCCACATTCAGAGCACTTTTCATAAACTTTATTTTCTTTTGTATTATTTACCAAATTTAATTCACACAAATTAATCGTTATTATGTAATTAATTTAGAAACCCTTTATCTCGATTTTGTAGAATTTTAGTTGTTTACAATTGGAAAAAAATTCCATTAAAATATATAAAACATCTATACCGAAGGGCTGAGGGATTATTGGAAGTAAAAAAAAAAATAGCACTTTTTAACTTTTAATTTATAATATATTTTACATCAGATTTGTTATTCTTAAAAAAAACATATATTTTTAAACTAATCTTCACCCGACAAAATTGTTCTTTCTAGTTCTACTCTTATTTTTTGAAGACTTTCTTCCTTTAGCTAAAACGCTTTTCAAGCCCAAAGCTTGGTGATGTCCATTCTTCCACAATTTTGTTTCTTCCCTTGTCCGGCGTGCCAGAGCTTTTAGTTCCTCTATCATTTGCGTTCTATCGTAATCACTACCCACTTCATTAATAATTTCTTTAATTTCCTCTTTTCCCGCATAAAGCTGCTTCAAGACATGCTCTCCGCGAATTCTTATCTGTGATCCCACTTTTCCTCTCCCAACACGACTAATAAAAATGGATTTCTCCTGGCTAAACTTTGCTTCCATCAGAGAGTTTGTTTTTGCGAGGATCGGGAAATCATAATACGCAAATAAACCCCTTCGATACGAATCATAAAGACGAACCCATTCTTGCTTGATGATGTTAGCCGGTGTCTCTTTTTGTGGAAGGAAAGACCTTAATTGCGACTTTTCCTTAATGTTTCCAAAACCCTTGACTCCTTCCCAAAGTTTATTAAAGAATTTATCTAATATCTTTAATTTCTCTTCCTTAGGAACCATTGGCTCCTTTAAATTAATCTTTTTTGGGTCCAGTTCCTTACCAAGCGACATGCGAATAGATTGAAAGGTCTCGCTCAGTTCAATGCACTCTTTATATCGAGGTGCCATTGCTTCTAATGCGTGGCGCAATGAATCTGCGGTCTTTTTCATGAGTTGAACGATTTTACGTTCAGGATCATCTTTTGATAACACCTGGTCCATTTCTTCCACGTAGCAAACTAATCGTTCGTAAACCTCAACACCACGCAGATGTTCAAACTTTTTCGTCCTGGCTTTTACGAGGGCTCTCAAGGACTGTTCAATTTCTTGAAATACCTCTCGAATGGGCGCTTTCCCAATACCCTCAAAAAAAATCTTGCTCGTTTTAGCTACTGTTAGAATGTAGAGATTATTCACGGCTTTAGTTAATTCCTTATGCAAGTTTCCATCCTTTGCTGCGATGTGATTCCAAAGATTTTGAAGAAAATGAAAATGACAATATTGATGCGGGATCTCGGGGTAAAACACATCCCGCATTTTTACGATCGAGCCTTGTTTGTCGGAAACTAATCCTACCAATTCTACCTCGTAAAAGTTAAGAATCTCTTCCACGAGAGCGTGGAGCGTGGAGTGATCTGCCGATTCCAAGATGACGATTTTTAAAACCCGATTGCTAATGAGATCAACGAAGAGCCATAAAGCAGCTCCTTTATTGTCGGGTTTCTGCCCGTCCAGTGCTAAAATAATCTTTCCTTGTGCTTTAAGTATTTGGATCGTACGTTTGTCTATTTGATTTGAAAGAAATGCGTCAATTTCGTTAATATATTTTCGAATCGTGCTTTCTGAGATTTCCACATTGAATTGATCATATATTCGCTCGCAAATTAAAGCAGGCTTTTGCTTGTAAAGCTTAGCTTCTTGAGCAATCCATTTCCAAATACCTAAGGAAAATTGCTTAAAGGGAAGTACGTTTAAAGGCGAAGGATTAAGCGGATTAGCGTGTAATTTGCAGTCGGGATTGGTGCAACAATAAAATTTTCGGATTTCTTTAATCTTCCCTTGAAAATCGGTATACCCATGCCCTCCAGAAGGATACAAGAATTCAACGGGACTACCGCAAGAAATACATTTTCTATCAAGCTCTTTCGGATAAGTAATATATTGAATATCGACAAAAGAACCTCTTTTTGATACACTCATTATAATATAATGTATCATTCTTGTATTTCAACTTTTCGTTGATTTTGTCGCCGATAACGCCGCGTAACGAGCTAAAATAAAAAAAATAAAGATTAAGTTAAAAATATATG
>Ga0114919_10004815_pt1 | contig 10816 bp, 9 predicted proteins | sample BlataG_FD_88682 | JGI IMG/M metagenome (GOLD analysis project Ga0114919, IMG submission 88682) | Deep subsurface microbial communities from Black Sea to uncover new lineages of life (NeLLi) - Black_00105 metaG | ecosystem: Environmental > Aquatic > Marine > Oceanic > Sediment | place: Atlantic...
AGATCAATAGCGGGCGGCAAGAAGGAGGAGGCCTCAGAGGCCGCGACAAAGGCGCTGAGCAGTGTATCGGGACTGAGACGCGCTTTCTGGAAGGAGTTGGCGGAGACATTGCGGCAAGTGCGCCACAGACGAAACGGTGTTGGAGGCGATGATGCGCGAGATCGACGCTATCCGCGCTGCCGAAAAGAAACCCGAAAGGAAACCGGCGAAACCGAAGAACCCGTCGTCAAGGGAACGGATGGGTCTGCTCTTGTTCAGACGTCGGCCGCGAATCGGCGGCCAGTCGCGTCCGCCACCATCCAGTCCCGGCGCGCCGGGACTGAACCTTGAACCGCCTCTAATCTCCCCTCGTTTTCCACACGCGGAAAAAGTTTTCCACCATTTCCACACCCGAAAACGCGCGCTCAAAAACGACCAAAAACGCGAAATTGCCGACAAGTTCCGACAAAAAACTCAAAAAAAGTCGAAAAAAGCGCCCGATTTCGCCTTACCCATCTTAACATTTCGGCCCCTGAACCCCCTTGGCGCTAGCGCCAGGCCCGATTCGGCCCCCGAAACGGGCCAAAATCCCCCAAAATCCACCCAAAATCGCCCGCCAACACATGGCCCATCGCTGATGCGTGCCGCTCACTGGCCCCCTTCGGCTCCGCTCGGGACCGGCCTCGACTACGCTCGGAATGACACCTGGTCCTCTGGTCCTGCGACATGACTAATACCGGACTGGCTAATCGTCCCAGGGCGATTCGAGCGGGACGGGGCAATAGTCGCGGCGGTCGCACGTCTCGCACATCCGGCCGGACCAGATCGCTTCGAACAGGTCCGCGACCGAATCCACCAGGGCCGGGTCGTCCGTCAGGAGACCGACTTCGAAGTTGCGGCGGCCGGCGCTTTTGGCGCCGAGGCCCGCACCGGTGAGGTTCGCGCTGCCCAGATACAGGCGCTGGCCGTCGATGATGACCGCCTTGAAATGGGTTCGTGGGCACCGGTGCATCTGGAAGGCCCCGGGGCGCACCGTTTTCAGTTCTTCGAGGAACGGTCCCGACGGCACGCCGCTGTGTAAGACCTTGACCTCGACTCCGCGCTCCCCCAGCCGCTCAAACACCCGTACGATGCTCTCGGCCCCGGCCGCGCCGGAACGGGGCCGGATGATGCGCGCGGCCTTGAGGGTGGCGGTGGCGACGAGCAGGCTGTCGCGCGCCGAGGGGATCTCGTCGGCCAGCACCCGCCTGTAGATGTCGCTGCCGGTCAGGTAGTCGAATTGCGTCGGCATGGCGGTTTCCTCCGGCCCATCAGGATAACCGATGTGCCGGCGTGACGTCCTCAATATTCTTCTCGCGCCACTTGGCAGGGAACACGGATTTCCGGACGGGATAGTCAGCCGCCCGATACAAGTCGGCCCAGCGGGGAAACCCACCACGCCGCAGCGCCCGAACCGTCCTGGAACATCCACGCCAGCCGCGCGGCCCACCAGACAAGCACCGCCCCGGCCATAAACGGAAGCGACCACGCCGCCAACCGCGCCGACCGCTCCATCCACGCCTGCCCTGTGAGGGCAATGCCCGCCGAGCGGACCAAGAGGAAACCAAACAGAACGAAGACCGGCGGCCCGAGCGGATGGAGGCGGAAGGCTTCGCCGACCGCCCCGCGCCCCAACGCGCAAAACGAGCGCGTCATTCCACACGTTGCGCACGGCAAACCGGTCGTCCGCCGCAAGAGGCAAATCGTGTAATCCGCGCTGCGAGAAGACGGATTGGCGGGCCGCCCAAGTTGGAGGAAACTTGCCGCAAACACCGACGCCAGCAGCACCGCCGCAACCCCATGAAACAGCCGGTCGCTTCGGCGCACCACGCCGCTGCCAATACGCACCATCACCCGCACCATTCTCTACACGCCGGCCGGCGGCTGGATGTCACTCGGCGGAATCGGACCCTCGCCTCCGGGCGCCCCGGCCGTCGGGGACGCCTGAACCACCGGCTGAACCAGAGCCTGCCCCGTCCAGGAGCGGTAGAGATAGACGTACGCGGCATGTTGCCACACGATCATTGCGGGGATGATGAACAGAAATCCCGCGCAGCACGTCATGTAGCCAATCATGGTCGCCGCCGAGCCGATCACCACAAACAGCAACTGAAGCCCCACGACCGACCAGAGATTCTGCCACACCAGCCGCACGGACGCCTTCGCCGCTTCCCACCCGGACTCCGGATGGTCCCAGACCGCCAGCGCCGCAAACACGAAAAACCACGCGAGGACTACGGTGACCAGCAACAACACGAAGAAAAGCAAGTACCCGAGACCCATGACGACTGCAAGCGTAATACCGAAGACCTCTTCGCTGTCGAAGGCAGCGCCAGCTGCGACACCTCCCAGGAATGCCGCGAAAATGAAGGGCGTAAGGATGATACCGAGCGCGAGCCACGCCAGCATTACAGGAAGCATGGCCAGAATCGATTGGCCGAAGCGCTGTTTGAAGCCTTCAAAGATCTGGCTCACCTCGCAGCGTCCGGCGTCGATTCGGCGGCAGAGCGCATAGAACAACCCCGCCGTCAACGGTGGAGCCGCGACAATCTGACCGTAAGGAACGAATCCCGCAGCCATCGCAAGTGCAAAGAACACCAAGCCGAGCAGCCATAGAGCCCAGAAATCACCCATCATCAACCGCCAGCCCATTCCGACCGCATCCATCACGCCCAGCCGTCCGCCGCCGGAGAAGCCCTCGGGAGTTCCGTTTGCCGCAACCTGATTCATCCCCTTGCTCCTAGAGGGCGCTCGGCGGCTGGATGTCACTCGGCGGAATTGGACCCTCGCCTCCGGGCGCCCCGGCCGTCGGGGACGCCTGATCCACCGGCTGAACCAGCGCCTGCCCCGTCCACGAGCGGTACAGGTACACAAGGGCGCTGCCGAACCACAGCATGCCGATCGGTACCGTGAAGAAAACGCCGACGTAGCACGCAATCACCCCCAGGGAGACGAGCCACCAGATAAGCAAACCCAGCACGCCGAAGCCCAGGACCGACCAGAAGCGGTCGCGGACCATCCGCATGGAAACCTTGGCGGCTTCCCACCCTGACTGGGGACAATCCCACACAGCCAGCGGGGCAAAAATGAAGAACAGCTGAAACACCCCCACCAGGATACCGACGATATTGGCAACGACGACAAACGGAATGAAGGCGATCAGGAATCGTTCCATGTCCGGGGAATGGTCCGGACCAGCCGACATGAGAATCGGGAACATGAGGATGAAAGACACCACTATATAAATGATCCACAGGACGAACCCCACGATCAGAACGGGGAGGAGCGACACGATGGACTGGGCGAAACGCTGTTTGAACCCCTCGAACAAGCCGCCAACGCCCAACGCGCGGCCCTCGATACGCTGCATCAGCACGTACATAAATCCTGCGGCGAGCGGCGGTCCTGCAATGAACTGGCCGAATGGCACAAAACCCGAGGCCGTCAGGAGAAGCAAAAACACAAACGCCAGCAACCAATGCTGCCAAAAGTCCTTCTTCATAAACCGCCAACCGAGACGATAGGCGTCAATCACGCCCAAGCGCCCCTGGCCCGACGTGCCGCCGGGCAGCCCCTCGCGCATTTGCATTCCGGGACTCTGACTCATGCTCGGCTCCTTTCCCGTGACCGGCCCTGATTCGGCCATGCCTCCGGCAGACGTGTGTTCACTTGGCCAAGCGCAACATACCGGCGCCTTGCGGCAGCGTCAACGAGTTTCCCCGCCCCCATTCCTTCAGGTGGCGTGCCGCCACATGCGCGGTATAATGCCCCCGATGGCTCCCTGCGCCGATACCGATTTCGTCGGACGCGTGCGCGCGTGTATCGAGGCGCACGGCCTCCTTCCGCGCGCCGATGGCGCCGCTCGGCCGACGACTCCTGTCCTCGTCGCTGTGAGCGGCGGGCCGGACAGCGTCGCCCTGCTCCTTGCGCTTGAGGAGTTGGCCCGGTCGGAGTTCGCCCTGGCCCTTACCGTTGCGCACCTCCACCACGGTCTCAGAGAAACTACGGCCGAGGAGGACCGGTTATTCGTCGAAAACCTGGCCGCGCGGCTCGGCCTGCCCTGCGAGACGGGCCGCGCCGACGTCCCCGCCGAGGCCGAGCGGCCGGGCATCGGCATCGAGGAAGCCGCCCGCAACCTCCGCCGACGGTTTCTTGCCGATGCCGCCCGGCGTGCGGGCGCCGGCAAAGTCGCCCTCGGCCACACGGCCGACGACCGCGTCGAGACGGTCCTCTTCCGCATCCTCCGTGGCACGGGCGTCGAAGGGCTGGCCGCCCTGGAGCCGCGCGCGCCCCTCGACGCCGATTCAGGCATTGAAATCATCCGCCCGCTCATCGACGTGACGCGCGCCGATGTCGTCGCCTTTCTGAAAGCGCGGGGCCAGGAGTGGCGGGAAGACGAGACGAACCGCTCCCGCCGCCACGCACGAAACCGCATCCGCCACGAACTGCTGCCTCTTCTGCGCGAGGCATTCAACCCGAAGGTCGAAGAGGCGCTTCTTCGCCTCTCGGACCAGGCGGGCGCGGCGGCCGAAGTCCTTCAGGATATACTGGACGAGACATGGAAAAAAATCGTCCAAGAGATGCCGGACGGTCGGTCACTCGTTGTGGACGCCGACGACTTCGCAGCCCTTCGTCCCTGGCTTCAGGGGTCGCTGCTTCGGCGGGCCGTCGAGCGCCTGGGCGGGGGCCTGAAGCACATGAGCGCCGAGCGGACGCGGGCCGCCGTCGAAGCACTGCTTGCCAAATCGGTCGCTGGTCCGGTCGAGTTGCCGGGCGATCTGGCGGCCACGCGCCGCCGCCGCGCCATCCGCATCGGCCCGCCGGACGCCGGCACCGCAAAACGCGATTGAGGCAGTAAGGAGGACTACACGATTCCATTTTCGCCCGACTACCGGCACACACTGGCCGCCGCCAGGAACGAACGCCCAATCAGACTGCCCATCTACGAGCACCTGATCAACCCGGAGTTTATGGAGAAACTGCTGGACAAGCGCTTTGCCGACCTCATCGAAGGCGACGAAGCGGACCGCAAACAGTACTTCGACATTTTTTGCGACTTCTACCGCCAGATGACCTACGACACCGTCTCCTATGAGGTATGCATCACCGAGGTGTTGCCCGAAGGGGGCGCCCTGCTCGGCGAAAGGGCCGGGCCGATTCAGTCCCGCGCCGACTTCGAGCGGTACCCCTGGGACGAAGTGCCCAAGGCTTTCTGGGACCACGCAGCGCCCCGATTCCAGATGCTCAGCCGATGCCTGCCGGACGGTATGAAAGCCATCGGCGGCATCGGCAACGGCGTCTTCGAGGTCAGCGAAGACCTCGTCGGATTCGAGCAACTCTGTTACATGCAGGTTGACGACCCGGAGTTATTCGCGGACCTCTTCCGAAAGATCGGCGGCCTGGTGCTCGACCTCTGGGGAACCTTCCTGTCGCGCTTCGCCAAAGACTACGCCATCTGCCGCATCGGCGACGACATGGGCTTCAAAACTGCCACCCTGCTGGCGCCCTCCACCTTCATCGAGCACGTCGTGCCCCGATACCGACGCATCGCCCGTTTGATTCACGCGAAAGGGTATCCCTTCCTGTTCCATTCCTGCGGGAAGATTTTCGACATTATGGACGAACTGATCGCGGCCGGCATCGACGCCAAGCATTCGAACGAGGACGTCATCGCGCCGTTCGACGAATGGATCGAACGATACGGCAGCCGCATCGGACTGTTCGGCGGCATCGACACCGACCTGCTCTGCCGCCGGCAGCCCGACGCCCTCTTCGACCTCGTCCTCGAACGGGGGGCCAGATTCCGCCAAAACGCCAGGGGCTACGTGCTGGGTTCGGGAAACTCCATCCCCGACTACGTGCCGGTCGAAGGCTACCTGGCGATGATCCGCGCCGCACAGGAATTACGCCGACGCGAACTTACAGCAGCGCCTTGAGCGCTTTCTGGAACGGGTCGCGGATGGACTTCAGCCACTTTTCGGCCGCATCGGCTCGCTTGGCGAGCGCGTCGAGGCCCAGGTTCCCCGGTCCGCCCTCAAGGGTTTTGGATTTCAGGTTCTCGACGGGGTCGCGGCCGGCCAACTTGTCCAGGTGGGCCGCCACCTCGCGGTATGCATCGCGGAAAGGTTTGCCTTCGCGCACGAGTTCAAGCGCCCGGTCGGTGGCATAGATTTCCGGCATGAATCCCTTGCGGAGGTTCTCTTCGTTGACCTCCATGCGCTCGATTGTAAGAGCCATGACCGCCAGACTGCCCAGCGTCGCCTCCAGGCCGCGCATGAACGGCCCCTTCGTTTCCTGAAAGTCGCGGTTGTAACCGGACGGCAGCGCCCGCAGAATCCCCGTGATGGCCTGTTCGCGCGCGGCGACCGCGGCAGCCTTCGCGCGGACCAGTTCCAGGCCGCACGGATTGCGCTTCTGCGGCATCATCGAGGAACCGGTGCAGAGTTCCTTCGGGATGCGGAAGTAACCGAACTCCGGCATCGAGCCGATTATCAGATCCTGCGCGAGGCGCGCCAGGTCCAGCATCACCTGCGTGCAGCCTTGCAGGATCGCCAGTTCCGCCTTCCCGCGCGAGTTCGCACAGTAAAGGACGTTGTTCTGGACTTTGGCGAAGCCCAAGAGGTCGGCCACCATCCGCCGGTCGAGCGGCAGGGCCGACCCGTAGGCCGCGCCGGAGCCGAGCGGCGACTGGTCCGAGAGCGCGTGGGCGGCCTTGAGGAGTTCCAGGTCGTCCAGGAGCGCCTCGGCGGCTGCGCCCGCCCACAGACCCAGGCTCGACGGCATCGCGATCTGCATGTGCGTCCGCCCCGGCATCGGGACGAACTCGTGCTTCTTGGCGAACGCCGCCAGGCTCCGCACCAGGCCGATCACGTGCTCCGCCAGGGCGTGCAACTGCTCTTTGCCCCACAGGCGCAGGTCCACGAGGACCTGGTCGTTTCGGCTGCGGCCGGTGTGGAGTTTTTTCCCCACCTCGCCCAGGTGCTCCGTCAGGTACTCTTCGACGGCCGTGTGGACGTCCTCCTGTTCCGGGCCGATGGTGAACTTCCCCGCCTCGCGGTCCTTGAGGACGGCGCGCAGGCACTCCAGGAGGCGGTCGCGCTCGTCGGCCGTCAACAGGCCCACTGCCGCCAGCATCGTCGCGTGTGCCGCCGAGCCGAGGCAATCCGCCCGCACCAGCCGCAAGTCCAGCCGGTAATCCTCGCCGACGGTGAAGCGCTCGATCTCCGGCTCCAAGCGGTATCCTTTATCCCACAGTTTGGCCATGGCTGTTCTCTCCAACCGATTCCGGTCTCGCTCCGGCCGCGGGCAACCATCTTACCAGATCGGCGGCATCGTGGAAACAGTTTGCGCTCGCGGGGGTTCAACCGGATGTGACCGCGTTATCCCCTACGTGTCGGGTCCGCCAGCCACCTCCGCCATAGCCCCATCGGGTCGGCGGCCGGACGGCGTTAGCCGCCCCGCTTGCGGGGCGGCCGCCCACCGAGGTGGGCGGCTAACCGGGGGGACCGCGTTCGGTCGCCGCGGCGACCACGCGGCGTTTTTCATCGGGACGAAGGATGAACCCTCCCCGGCGGGCAAGCACGAGGCGGCGGCGCGGTGGCCGGGTTCCGGTACGGGCGCCTATGCGGAGACTTGCCGCGCAAAACGTCAACCCGCGCTGTAATACTAACCCTCTTGCCCCTGGTACTGCGCAGGCTCTTCGTCGTGTTTTTCTTCGAGGAAGCCTTCGAGTTTTCGGCTGCGGACCGGGTGCTGGAGTTTGCGGACCGCCTTGGCCTCGATCTGTCGGACCCGTTCGCGCGTGACGCGGAAGATCCGGCCGACCTCTTCGAGGGTGTACGTCTGGCCGTTGCCGATGCCGTAGCGGAGTTTGATGATCTCGCGCTCTCGGTATGTGAGCGTTTTGAGGACGTGGTCGATTTTGCCCTTGAGCATTTCCTGCGTGGCGGCCGTGACGGGCGACTCGACCGTGTCGTCCTCGATGAAGTCGCCGAAGTAGGAGTCCTCGCTTTCGCCGACGGGGCGGTCGAGGCTGATGGGGTGGCGGCTGATTTTCATGACGCGGCGGACCTCGGCCAGAGGTAGAACGGCCTCGGCGGCCATCTCCTCGAGGCTGGGCTCGCGGCCGACTTCCTGGAGGAACTGCTTGGCGATGTTCCTGAGTTTCGACATCATCTCGATCATGTGGACCGGGATGCGGATCGTGCGGGCCTGGTCGGCGATGGACCGCGTAATCGCCTGGCGGATCCACCACGTGGCGTAGGTGGAAAACTTGTAGCCGCGACGATACTCATACTTGTCCACCGCCCGCATGAGGCCGGTGTTGCCTTCCTGGATGAGGTCGAGGAACGAAAGGCCGCGGTTCCGGTATTTCTTGGCGACGGAGACGACCAGGCGGAGGTTCCCGCCGGAGAGGCGGCGTTTGGCCTCTTCGTATTCGGTGAAGGCCTTCTCGGTGCGGCGGACGCGCTCGGCGAGGACGTCGGTGCTTTCGCCGGCGAGGCGCTGGAGGCCTTCACTCTCTTCCTGCAAGGCGGCCCGCTCGGCGGCGTCCTCGGCGCTGTCGGCCAGTTTGTCCAACCGGCGCTGGATTTCCTGAAGTTTGTGGTGGATGCCGATGAGTTTCTGCATGATGACCTGGACCCTGGACGTACGCAGGCTGAGTTCCTCGAGGAGTTGGACGCACTTTTGGCGGCGCATCCGCATGCGGCGCGCGATGGCTTCGCGCGCACTCTTGGACGTCTTCGGGGCGACGAGTTTCTCGTAGTCCCTGCGGCTGGTCTCGATGAGTTTCTCGGCGGTCGCGAGATTCTCCGGGGTGCGCTGGATGATGGTGCTCTTGGCGAGGTTCTCAGAGATACATATCTTCATGGTGCGGTCGAAGGGCAGTTCGCCGTACTGAACCTGGCGGAGGGTCCGGGCGGCGGTGGCGATGGCGAAATCGCCCTGGAGGACCTTGCGGCGAAAATGCTTGCGCGTCAGTTCGATGCGCTTGGCCAGAAAGATCTCCTGCTTCCGCGTCAGCAGCGGGATCGCACCCATCTGCGTGAGGTACATGCGGATAGGGTCGTCGAGGCGTTTGTGGGTTTCGGCTTCCGTCGGGGCGGCGGTGCGGCCCTTGGTCTCTCTGCCTTCCCACGGGCCCTCGCGTTCGCCGGCGGGGGGCTCGCGCGAGGCGACGTCGCTTTCGTCAATGAGGTCCACGCCCTTTTCGTCGAGCGTCATAAGGATGCGGTCCAGGCGATCGGGGCTGACGACCTCGTCGGGCAGCCCGTCGTTCATCTCCTCGTAGGTCAGATAGCCGCGCGACTCACCCAGTTGGATGAGGGCTTTAATCTGCGCCTCGGGAGGTTGTTCGGGTTTTTCTTTCGACTCGCCCATCACGTCCTCAAGTGGCTCCTGCATCCGGAAACATCCTACCCGCCGGGAACGTCCCGGCGATTGGCGGCCGGGGGCAGGAACCCCTGCTGTCGTCTTTTCCGGGCCTCTGCGAACGCCCGCAGGGCCTCGGTATCGTCGGTTTTGGTTTCGCGTGCGGCCCGGCTTCGGGCCGCCAAGTCTCTCTCCTCGTCGAGTTCCCGCAGGGCCCGAAGGGCGTCTTCCAGCATCCGCCCCACCGGCCCGGGACCCGTGTCCATTTCCTTTCGGCCGGCCTCGATGGCCTCGGCGCGCTCGTACAGGTTGACCGCCAGGCCGGCCAACTCCACATCCTCCAGGCCGAGAAGGATGCTCTGCGGGTCCTTGTCGCGTCCGGCTCGGCGGGCCAGCAGCACCTCGTAGAGGCACCGAAACGGCCCGTCCTCGATTCGCTCCGGCCCAAGCGCCTCGGCGGTCTCCGGCACCCGCGACGGGCGGTACACCAAGGCCGTCAGCAGGTCGCGCTCGGCGGCCCATCGGCGGCCTCGCGCGGCCGGGGCAGGCAAATCGGACCCTGCCTCCGCGGCGCTGCGCCCGCGTCGGCGGCGGATGCGCCTCAGTTCCGCCCAGAGGGCCTCGCTCGTGATGCCGATGGCGCGGCTGATGCCATCCATCAGCAGGTCGCGCCGCACGCTCGACTCGGTCCCCGCGAAGACAGGCGCCTGGGCAAGCGTCGTCAGCATCGCCTCGAGGGCCCGACGTTGGGCGGCGGGGCTGGCTGCCGCGCCAAACTCCTCCTGCACAAGTTTCCACTTGTACTCGACGGCGTCCTTGGCCGCCGCCACGCGCGAACGGAACGCCTCGGGTCCCTGGTCGCGGCAGATGTCGAAGGGGTCCTTGCCTTCGGGCAGCACCGCCACACTAACTCGGACGTCCTGGGCGAGGAAAAGTTCCATGCCACGGTCGGCCGCACGCCGGCCCGCCTCGTCCGAGTCGAAGACGAGAACGACCTCATCGGCATATCGCCGCAGGACGCGCACATGGTCGGCCGTCAAAGCGGTTCCCAGCGTAGCGACGACGTTCGTGATGCCCACCTGGTGAGCCATGACGACGTCGGTGTAGCCTTCGACGACGACCACGCGGCGCGCCTGTTCGATGGTCGGGCGGGCCTGTGGAAGGCCATACAGGTTCTCCGCTTTTCGAAAGAGCGCGGTTTCCGGCGAGTTCAGATACTTGGGGCTCGCGTCGCCCAAGGCCCTGCCGCCGAAACCAATCGGCCGATTCAGAGAGTCGGTGATCGGAAACATGACCCGACCCCGAAACCGGTCGTAATATCCTGATGCCTCGTCCCGCTGGACGACGAGTCCGGCGAGTTCGAGGAGGCGGGCGGGGATGTTCTCCCCTTCGGCCGCCTTCAAGAGGCTGTCCCAACCCTCGGGGG
>Ga0114919_10004817_pt1 | contig 10814 bp, 9 predicted proteins | sample BlataG_FD_88682 | JGI IMG/M metagenome (GOLD analysis project Ga0114919, IMG submission 88682) | Deep subsurface microbial communities from Black Sea to uncover new lineages of life (NeLLi) - Black_00105 metaG | ecosystem: Environmental > Aquatic > Marine > Oceanic > Sediment | place: Atlantic...
CTTTTGGGCGAGAAATTTTGTTCGACCCTACATTCGCCCCCGCCTTATCACACGACTAACACCTTGTCATCAGCTTTTGTATGGCGACGATATCAAAGCAAAAACTCGCTGATATGCACGGCACATTTGCGGAATTTATCGGCAGGCAGCGTTACCGTCTGCCATTTCGGGCTTCGTCGCTTCATATAGCGCCGGTAATCAGCTAACTTAATGCAGAAGAAAACATACCTGTTCGCGTCAAATTCGAAAACGTCCCTGCCGTCAAAATCAACGTCGATATACTCAACCTTGTACGCAAAAACAAATACCGGCTGATGACCTTCCCCGAAAACCTCCTGCCATCTCGTCAGGCCATCGACGTCCTCAGTCGTGACCCAGCATTCAAAGCCGGTCAATTTGGCCATGCTGGTCCCTCTGAACTTTCTGCCCTTTACCTCCGCGATTATTATCTGCCCGTTCGGCGAATAAACAAGTAAATCGAAGCTCTTGGCCTTGCTCCGCGCAAAGGCCGCCCTCTTGTGCTCGTCTATGGAAATATATCGGATTTGATTGTCAATCAACCAGTTCTCAAACGCCCGCTCGTAATGATTCGGGGAAAAATCCTTCATTTTCAAATTCAGGATTTGAACTCCGCAAAAAATTTGTCGCAGTCAATCAATTCCTGCTCGCCGCTCGCCATATCTTTGACCACAAGTTTATTCTCCTCGTACTCCTCACCGATGATTATGCACTTGCCGGCGTTCTGCTCTGAGGCCTGCTTTAACTGCTTGCCCAATTTGGCGGCCTTGTAACTGAAATTCGCCGCAAGGCCCGCCGACCGCAGCTTCATCGTCAGCTTGACAGCCGCGTCCTTGTAGCTTTCATCCACGCAGGCAACGAAGTAATCCAGCTTGCGTCCGGGCAGTTGTTTTTGCAGCAGACCTTTTTCTTCCAGCAGTATGGCCAAAACGCAGTCGCCTATTCCAAAACCGGTGGCCGGTATGGCCGGCCCGCCAAACTGCTTTAACAGGTCATCGTATCTCCCGCCGCCGCCAATGGCGCGAAGCTCGCTGCCCTTATCATAAATCTCATACACAATTCCGGTGTAATACGCCAGGCCCCTTACTATACCGATATCGAACACGCAATAATCACTAACCCCCATAACCTCAAGCAGCTTGAACAAACGCTTTAATTCGTCCACCGCCTCTTTTGCAGCTTTACTCAGCTCCAGCAAATCTTCAATCTGCCCGATGGTTTCAACGCTCATCAAATCGAGCACTTTTTTGCGTTTGTCTTTGTCGCTGAGCTTTTCTGCAAGCATCTCTTCGAATGCATCTTCCGGCAGTCTGCTGCGCTTATCGAGCACCGCATAAAGTCCTTCCAATTCACTTTCCGCAATGCCTATGGTCTGTAAAAGTGCCGCAAGCATCTCCCTGCTGGATATTTTGACGACGATATCATCGCCTCCAAGCCCCACCCCCCGCAAATAATCCACGGCGCAGAATATCACCTCCGCATCGGCCAGAACATCATCGACGCCGATTATATCGATATTCCACTGGAAGAACTCGCGCAGCCGTCCCTTCTGCGGCCGCTCGGCCCGGAACAATCTGGGAACCGAAAACCACTTTATCGGTCTGGGCAGCGAATTGATTTGCTGGTTGACCATTCGCGCCAGCGTCGGCGTAATCTCAGGCCGAATCGCCAGCTCCCGCCCACCTCTGTCCTCGAACGAGAAAAGCTGCTCGACAATCTCGTCGCCGCTTTTTATCTGAAACATCTTTAGATACTCGAATATCGGCCCGTCATATTCCTCAAAGCCGTTGCGCAGCGACACCTTCTTCCAGCCGTCGATTATCCAGTTCCGCACCGTCATCTCAGCCGGATAAAAATCCCTTGTCCCTTTTACCGGAGGTATCTTCATCTCTCAATCTTTTTCCTTTTTGCCACCAAGACACGAAGTCCGTAGGGTTGCCTTTACCCCACTATCAACATTTTCTTTAACCAGTGTCTCCGTGGCTGCTTCTTTCTCTATGCTCTCTGTGTCCTCTGTGGCTTACCTTTCTAATTCGTGTTAATTCGCGGCTACCTTCTTTTTCGCCTTTTGCTTTTCGATTTTGTTATTGCCGAATTTTATCTTTATATACTCTTCCATCTGCTTATCGTCGGTGAAGTGCAGTTCATATTTATATTCGCCCTCGACGAAATCGCAGTCTTTATGACGGTATTCTCTGCAAATCCTCGGCCGTTTATCGTAAATCTCGCAGTGATAATCCTCTTCCGAGAGGTACTTACACTTGTTCTTGATGTTAATATACCAGTCGCCGTCGTCGTCTAAAAAAACCGTTATATCCTCATGGATGAGATACCACCTTATATCGTCGTAATCTTCCTTGTCCTCCGGCGTCTCAATCGGCAGCGCAAAATACCTGCAGCACAAGCCCGTACACCGCTTACATTGATTCTTCTTCCATTGACTCTTCTTCGCCATTACAAAAAACTCCAAATACACCAAATACTATACGCTATACTCTAAACGCTACAACTATAAGCTATTGCCCACCCCCCGTCAAGAAAACCAACGCCGACAACTCATCTTTATTGGCAAACCCGCAAGTAGTGGCAATTCCAAAACAAATATGCTATCCTGCACCTTATCACAGTACAAGTTCCGAACAAATCGAGGTTGCAGGATGAATAAAAACAGCCGCCTTAGATTGAAGTTGAGCGTTTGGCTGGTGGTTTTGACCACCGCCTGCTCGCTCTTCGCTGAACAAAAATCCCCTAAGGGCTGGCTGAGAACAGGAGAGCTCGGCCCAATACCGAAACGCATAACCGATGCCTTCCCGCTGTCCGACCAGTCCAATCAGGGCCGCTGGGCCAAATACGAGCAAATGAGCGACGAATTTGAACGCAGCGAACTCGACCCCAACAAGTGGTGGCCGAAGAACCCTAAGTGGCTCGGCAGAAAACCTGCATGGTTCGACCCCGCCAACGTCAAGGTCGCCGGCGGCAAACTGCACCTGACAATGAAAAAGAACGAGCCGCCCCAAATGCCCAAAGACAAGGGCTACCACACCTACACCTCCGCCGCCGTTCAGAGCAAAGCCAAAGTCAAATACGGCTATTTCGAAATCAGGTGCAAACCAATGGCCTCTCGCGGCTCCAGCTCCTTCTGGTTTTATAACAACACACCGAATTTGTGGACCGAAATCGACGTATTCGAAATCGGCGGCGGCGCTCCCGGATTTGAAAAGAAATACAATATGAATGTCCACGTCTTCAAAACTCCCACCGAAAAGAAACACTGGTCAAAGCACGGACACTGGTTCGCCCCGGCCAACCTCGCCGATGACTACCACACCTACGCCCTCGAATGGGACGCAGAAAAAATAAAATGGTATTTTGACGGAGTGCTTGTCAGATGGCTCGAAAATACGCATTGGCATCAGCCGCTGACCCTGAATTTCGACAGCGAAACAATGCCCGACTGGTTCGGCCTGCCCAAAGACAGCAACCTGCCCTCGACTTACAGCATCGAATACGTCCGCGCCTGGAAAACCGAAGGCCAAATCCTCAGCTCCGGCCGACTCATCCTTGATACGTTCGGCGCAAAAGGCAAAGATGCCGCTTCTCCCAAACAGGTCGCGATGTACAAGCGAATCTTTGCCCGAATGGACACCGATGGCGACAAGAAAATGTCCCAACAGGATTACGTCTCGAACTCGCCCTACCTGACCAAAGAGGCAAGAAAACATATCTTCGTCGCCTCAGATGCAACCGCAGATGGCATACTCACCGAAGCCGAATACATCGACAACAGGTCCATCACCGACGAAGCCAAGGAAATCTATTCAAAAATGGACGCCGACCGAGATGGCACACTGACTAAGCGGGAGTTCCTCCGCAGTACAATCATCAATGACAAAAACCTCGCCGCCAAGATATTCCAAAAACTCGATACAAGCCGGGACGATAAATTGAACATCCCCGAATACCTCCGCACCTGGGGAAAATGGTCCAGACAACCCGCCTTCCCGTAAGCCCCGCGGCTCCTGCCGGTCGGTTACTCATAACTCGATAAATTGTCATTGCGAAGGAGCCGCAGGCGACCGAAGCAATCTCCGCCCCTCCGCCATTCCCGCGAAACTTGTGCCTGCGAAAGCAGGTAGCGGGAATCCAGAATCGTACTGTCCGGCTTGCCCCCTCCCTCAAACTCTAAGACCCAAAAACAGTGTTAATCCGTATCAATCCTGATACCCTTAAACTCTGCCACCTGATAACCCGATGCCCTGATATCCTGCTACCCGATACCCTGTTATCCTGATATCCTGACCACCTAAGCCATCCACGCCCGCTGCCTTTTCATCTCTCCTGATAATATGTTCTTGGCAATAATCACGTCCTCGATAATCTGAAAATCGAACATCCCCGCGCATACAAAATCCGCACCGTTCTCAAAAGCATACTTGAAGCCTTCTATGGGATGAATAGCCCCGGCCGCCAGGACCTTGAAGGCGATCCAGGCCTTGTCCACTTTTTTCATAAACTCAATCGTTCTCTCCGGAGCAATGGCCCAGATATTGTCGTGGTCATAGGCACTGCCGCTATCGACATTAAACTCCACCCTATCAGCTTCCGGCGTGGCGGACCAATAATCCCCGTGATGCAGAGTCTTCATGTAAAAATCAACATCTATCTGCGCCTTTTCCACCGCAATTGGCACTTCCACCGAATGCCCGCCAATCCCGGCAATTAATCCGTTTTTCTTAATGAATTCAACGACCTTGCCAAGCAGGTCAACACGACCATTCCTCACAAAACTATCTCCGACCCCGCCCTGCACGTAAGCTCCAACTGCTCCATTATCAATAGCCCTTTGTATATTGCTTGTTAGGTCATTTGATTGTGGATGGACTTGTGCAATCCATTGCATCAGGCCGCCTCTTTCCTTCCAGTACTTGTTGAGGTATCCAGACGATGCTGTTATGATGGTGTTTACCCCATTTTCCTCACACATCTCAAGAGTATCCATTATCTTTTCTTGTGAGCTGTAGGCCCTGAATAGACCGCGAAGATACGCCAAATCTCTACTATGGGACCAGCCGCTAAACTGATTGCCCCCGATAATCAACCTGCTAATCTTGACGCCGCCAATCTTGCCCATTGGCAGTGTCTTGACAGAGCTGCCTCTGGCCGTTGCGCTTGCTCTTTTGGCTGCCGCTGCCAAAAATGCTGAGGTCATTAGAGACTCCCTCAAAAACCCCCGCCGTTCAACGTCTTTCTCAGCCATACCTACAGTCCCCTTTATCAGACACTGAAATCACCGCACGCTACCCCATCCACGCCCGCTGCCTTTTCATCTCTCCTGATAATATGTTCTTGGCAATAATCACGTCCTCGATAATCTGAAAATCGAACATCCCCACACAAAGAAAATCAGCTCCCATTTCAAAGGCGTATTTGAAAGCTTTTCTCGGATGGGTAACTCCTGCACCCAGGACCTTATAGGCAATCCACGGCTTTTTTACTTCTTTCATAAATTCGCTGGTCCGTTCCGGCGTCGCGGAGTTATAGTTCACATTGTTCAGGGTCTTAAAATAAAAATCGGGCTCTATCCCTTCTTTTTCACATGCAATAGGCACTTCTATCGAGTGCCCCCCGACACCTGCGACTAATCCATTCTGTTTGATAAAGTCAACTGCCTTCCCAAGCAGGTCAACACGACCACTTTTGACAAAATTGTCACCAACACCACCCTGTATAAAGGCCCCAACCGCTCCGTTATCAACGGCTTTTTTGATACTGCTCGTAAGGTCATTCACCCGCGGGTTCGTCTGCGCAATCCACTGGATTTTGCCCCCCCTTTCGTCCCGGTATTTATTGAAAATCCTAACCGTATTCTCAATCAGTTTGTCCCCCTCCCCGCCGCGCACGTTCGCTATCGCAGTATTTATCCCCTTTTCCTCACATAGCTGCCAGGTTTCAATTATCTTTTCATCTGTAAAATAGTGTCTTAACAAGGACGAGACATAAATCAGGTCCCTGCTGTGTGCATAGCCATTAATCAAATTGCCGCCGCAGATAATCCTGCTAATCTGGAGGTCCTTGATTTTGCCAACAAAAGGCAGTTTATCGCCGCTCGAACCGGCCTTTGCCTTCTTCTGTCCTTTACCGCCGGACTTCTCTTTCAACCTGGCCACTAACTGCTGTTCCTCAAAGCTGCTCAGCCCCAGCGTAATCCCTGCCGAAGCAGCGACCGTCTTCTTCAAAAAACCCCTGCGATTCGTTTTCTTTTCCATTATTATCTCCTTCATTATGTGCATACCCCTATGCTTATCTTTACACCACTTTAGTCACTTTACCCCATCATCAGTTTCTTGTCCTTGAGTTTTGAGTTCGTATCTTGTTTTGAATTTTGTATTTTGGTCATTCAAATTTTTTTCGGACTTCGATATTCGAATTTCGAATTTCTGCGCCTTCCCTAAGCCCTCCAGGGCCTTTCTCTCTTTTTGATACCTTTTAATACATCCTTTGCAATAATCACATCTTCAATGACCTGAAAATCGAACATCCCAACACACGCAAAATCAGCCCCGTTCTCGAAAGCGTACTTGAAGCCGTCCCGCGGATGTATAGCTCCCGCCGCCAGAATCTTAAAAGCTATCCAGGGTTTGCCGACCTTTTTCATAAATTCTATGGTCTTCTCAGGCGTCATCGACCAGTAATTGTCCGCACGATTATCGATTATATCGGCGTTCTGGTCGGGACCCCTCGCGGACCAGTAGTTGCTGTGATGAAGGGTCTTCACATAAAAATCGGCATTGTACCCGCGCTGCTCGGACCTGATAACCACATCCAGAAGATGGGCGCCGATGCCGCCGGGAACTTTCTTTGATTTAATAAACTCGACACACTCGGCCAGCAGGTCAATATGACCGCTTCTGAGCCACTTGTCTCCGATAACACCCTGGATATAAATTGCCGAAGCCCCGTAGTCCAGGGATTTTATAACGTCGGTTTTTATATCTTTGGTGCTCGGATGCCCTTCGGCAATCCACTGAATCTTGCCCCCCCTTTCGTTCCAGTACTTCGGAAAAATCCTGTAGGGCCGCTCGCTCGGGTCCGCGATAATCGTATTTACGCCCTGCTCCTCGAGCAGTTCCAGCGTGTCCATAACCTTTTCGTCCGTGTTGTAATGCCTCATAAAGTCGTGCACGTATATTAAATCTCTTGCGTGCGACCAGCCGCTGATTAAATTGCCCCCGGAAATCAGTCTGCTTACCTTTAAGTTGCCGATTTTCCCCATCGGCAGACTCTTGCCGGCAACTTCTGAAGCAACTCTCGCCATAGCTTACCTTCTTACTGGTCAGGTCCTCCAAACCAGTCCTCTTTTTTTGATGCCTTTCAGTATCTCTTGTGCAACGAGCAAATCAATCCCGGCTGCCTGCAAATCACCGGCTTTCCAGCGAAATCTCGGCCCAGTGACCGGCCTCGAACTTCCAGGCCGTCGGCTGATTTATCAGTTCCAGCTCAATGGTTTTACCGGCGTAGGGTGACAGGTCAACCTTCACGTCCAGCCAACCACCCGGAGCTGTCTCTCCACTAATGGTCTTTCTGGCCAGTTCTCTGCCGTTGGCCTTGATAATCAGGTCCCAGTCGCCGCGTTCGTCGTTGCCGACTACCAGCTTCAAAGTCGTCTTCTTATTCGCAGCAAGCTCCAACTTTCTGCTAATCACACATCCCGTGCTCTGGTTCAAGGGATGCGTCACCAGCACATTTTTCTTGCCGCGTTTCTCATCGTAAAGTCCCGGGCTCATATCCTCGCCGCACTTGCTCACCTTCCATCCGGGCGCGAACTGCGCTATCGCCCTCGACAGGTCCTTTCCGGCCATTGCCGTTATCTGCGCCATCTCTTCTTCGGTGAACTTGCTGTTGGCGACAGGTCCCGCCTCCCAGCACTGCTCCAGCCTGCTGGGCTTGGGCTCTTTGACCGGAATGACGAAAACCTCCTTGCCGCCCTTCTTTTCTATCCTGCCGCCGGCACGTTTGACCGCCTGGCGGACAAGCTTCTCATTTACCTTCACTAAGGTCGGAAAGTTATAAGGCGTATGGCTGAATTTGCCCTCCGGGTTCAAAGCCGATTTGTACTTCGCAGGCAATTTCTTAAACCCGATAGTCGTAAACAGTATCCCGCCGGCGCTCGACGGATTGCAGTCTGAGTCCTGCCCGCACCGCGTCGATATAACAATCGCGTCGTCCGGGTCACCTTTGCTGTACAAAAGCCCCATCACGATATAGGCACCGTTTATCTTGGCGTCAATGTTGAAATCGCTCTCGGCCCCGCTGCAAGAAAAACGCCTGTAATCGGCATTGAGGTGATACTTGTCCTCGATAAGCTGCCAGCTCTTCACCCAGTCATCCGGATTCTTCTTATACCACGCTAATACATCACGGATGCACTCGGCATATTGGCTCTCTTTCGGAATGCACTTCAGCCCTGCCCTCACAATTTTCTCCATATCATCTTCAAAGAAGGCCTCTGCGTACATCCCGCCGACGAACTGCCCGCCGTAGAGCCCGTCGCCGTAGTTCATCAGCCGCCCGAACTTCTCCCCCAATTCGATTGCCACGTTCGGCATACCCGGAGCAATCAGGCCGGAATAGTCCGCCTCAATCTGGTAATCGATATCGTCGGCGTGCGTGTTGAACTTCGGATGCCCCGAATCCGGCGGGGCTATACCTTTGCGCAGATTATCGCGACCATTTCTATTTGCGTGCCAGAGTTTATACCCGCTGTTCGCAAAATCTATCCCCGCCTGACGGATTGAACAATCGAACCCGTACAATTCAAGCGTCCGCAGGAAAGTCATCTCAACGTAGATATCATCCTGATTAAACTGGTTTATCAGCCCCGGCTTCCACGCCGGCATCTTATCTTCCGGTATGACTTCGCCTTTCCAATGGAACTCTGTAGGCCCACCCCAGCCAACGCCGGCCATTTGGCCAATCCAGCCGCCCTTCATCTTGTCAGCATAATCCTCCACGCTTATCCGCCGAACGTCCGCCCCCCCAATACCAGAGCCGCTCGCCGCCTTGCCCCCGCAGCCCACAACAAATACCAAATTCAAACCGACAGCAGCAGCCATCAATTCCGTCAACAATCCTTTAGCCATTTTGAACCTCCATTCTCTTTTTCACCAGATTTGCATTACACAACCTACTTACACGCAAAACATCCGATTGACAAATTTAACGAGCTTCAAAGCATTAAATATATCTTATTTCGCAAATTAAATAAACTAAAAACCACTATACGTCATTTTAAGCAACGCTATCAAACAAATAAGTTTGAACGGGACTATTCCCAACATCACTCCAACGTTGTCCGCACGATCTGGCCTCTTGCCTGGGCCTCGGTGTTCTCGTAGGACCCGAAAAAGTCGGAATTGCAGTCCAGCCAGAGGGTAATGCGATGAAAATCCTCTTCCGACAGCTTCACGTCGTGACGCCCTTCCTCGAGAATTTGGTACAATTTAGAGGCCCGCGTGCCAAACTGCCTCCGCACTTCATCGCTCCGAATTTGCCCCGACCCCCGACTGGGCCGCCGCACGCTCACCCCCAACGCAGCACAATACCGCCACAACAGCAAGAGACCACTGCGCCGCCATTCGCACACACAGCCGCACACGCTTCTCCGGAGAAACATAACAAAACCGAGCGTCTTCCATTCGCCAACACCCTTAAATCTGTGCCCGATTGTACCACTTCGCACACAAATCCGGCACAAAAATCCCCCCTTCCCACCCTTTTCGTCTCCAAACGTATAATTGCAAACAACGCCCCTGGCACCGCATAAGCACACCCCTTATCGCCGGCGTAATTTGCAATTTTGAGGCCGGATTTTGACGATACTATATTTTGAACTGTTGCTTTGCAATATCTTCGGAAACGGGTATAATGTTCGGTAGTTGCAGCCAAACTATAGAACCGGTCAATACGAGTAACGGGATTAAGTTATGCTCGAATACAGGATACGAATTATTACGCTGGCGATAGCGGCCGCCCTGACCGCCTCATCCACGCTCTCGGCGGACACCTGGCGCCTGGGACAAGACCCAAACTTCAAACCGGTATCGGCCCAGGATAAATTCCTCCTCGCAGTCGCCGAAACCAAAAAATTGGTAAACACCGGCCAGGCCGAAGCCGCCGAAGAGGCCTTCGACAAACTCAAAAAGGACTTCCCCGAAATTACAGGACCCGACCTGGACGACTTCATTAAGGCCGAAATGTTTCTCTGCCGGGCAAAATTCACAAAGGCATACCACAGCTACGAAAGACTCCTCACAAATCATCCGCAATCCGAACTCCGACAGGCCGTCCTCGACAGGCAGTTCGCAATAGCAACCGCCTATCTGAGCGGACAGAAAAAACAGTTATTTCGATTCATCAAGCTAAAAGGCGATTCCGAGGGCGTAAGAATAATGGAAAAAATTACCGAACGCGCCGGCATCGACTCGCCCATCGGATTTAAAGCCGCACTGGCCGCCGCCAAAAACTATGAGAAAAGAAAGCTGTTCAACGAAGCATACAAAAAATGGCGGCAGATATCATTGGAATGGCACACAACCCAAACCGGAAAAGAGGCGCTGCTCTCTATGGCACAATGCAAGCACGCCGACTACAACAAACACCCCGAAAATATACGTCCATTTTATGACGCCTCAAACCTCAGTACCGCAAAGACCCACTACCGGCAATTCAATTCAAAATTCCCAGAAGACACCCGGAAAATCGGCGTTGATGAAATAATAAAACAGATAGACGAGCAA
>Ga0114919_10004818_pt1 | contig 10814 bp, 13 predicted proteins | sample BlataG_FD_88682 | JGI IMG/M metagenome (GOLD analysis project Ga0114919, IMG submission 88682) | Deep subsurface microbial communities from Black Sea to uncover new lineages of life (NeLLi) - Black_00105 metaG | ecosystem: Environmental > Aquatic > Marine > Oceanic > Sediment | place: Atlantic...
CAAGTGTGGCGGTTTTTCCAATTTGAAGTTCACTGGCGGGAAGCTAATCCTTAGCCCTATGTATTTATCTATTGGGTTATAGATACCTCGCTGAGCCAGAGTCTCTTTTATCTGCCTTTCTATTATCCTCTCTACCGTGTCGGCTAAAGCCATTCTTGTCTCTTGCAACATATTTAGTTCAGCTTCAAGCAAAGCTGGGTCGCCCTGCCCATTACCAGCGTTGACGGCTTCTATTTCTGAATTTAATACCTTTATCCGCTCACCAGAGGAAAAAAAGTCTATGACCTTACAGACTTCATCATCAATCTCTTTATTCCTGCTGGAAATCCATTGATTTGCTTCACGCACTACACACCTCGACTCCCATTGAGCAATACTGAACCTATATGGCTTTGTAATTGAGCTCAGGTGATTATCAAAATCTCGTGTGGGACTGCAGCTTCCGCTGAGCAAACCAAGCAATAATAAATTTATCACGGCAATCAATTTTATTTTCAATTTGGTTTTGCCTTCACTCGCTTGACTATTTAGGGTAGCACTTGCCCTATCTTCTCATAAATTAGAAAATCAGCGTGCTTAAATTGGAAACCGAAATCAGACTAAGGGTATGGGCAAGGTAAAATATGAAAAAGCGACCTATATTTACATATCAAGGACTATTTCTTATCCCATTCCTGCTGCAGTTCTAGCTAGTTCCCAGGCATACTCATAAAGGTGCAACCCTTTGCTTGAGGCTATCAACTCCCCATCGTCAACCCCTATCTCCCCTGCCATATATTCCTTCAGAAGCTGAATGGCTGCCAAATTTGAAGGGAAGCCAGCCCATAAATCCCAGGACCTGAAATAGACAATAAACTTTAGCTTATTGTCCCGGATTCTGGTATCTATTGCTCTAAGGCAGGGGGGGTCTGACAAGGAAATAGACTCTTTACTACCGACTGCCATAAAAGCCTGATTAGTATTGAAGCCATCCTCCCTATACATTTTGATTACCTTAGGTATCTGCTCCTCCAAATATTGACCATAGGTATATTGCTCCCCCTCACCTTTATGGGCAGTCATAAGATAAGGAAGATAGCTTTCTACATATTCCATAGAGGTAGGTGGTGGAATACCTTGGGGCACATCTGGTATTAAAGGTCTTGTCCCCGGGTTCCTGACCTGGACAACAACAAGGTCAAGCTCTTTCCGATGCTGACCGGCATAGCTCCCCCGGTCAATCTTATACTCATATCCCTCGGTCAAGGTCTTACGCAGACAAAGAAACCATGCCTCAGGAAGGTCTCTGGCCTCAATTACCGAAATTTTCACTATAAAATCCTTCACCTACCAACACAATTCTACTCTTATCTGGCTGAATTCTGCGCCTATCCTCTCTTACGCCATTTTAGACCTAGTTTTAGAAAGCCCACTGCGATAAGTATAGGGGACATACACAATGCCATTTCAAGAAGGTTTCCGAAACCACACGGTGCTTCTACCATGACAACCCTCCTTTGTATTATTTTTCCTCACCATAATTAGCTGCTTTTCTTCATCTCTTCCAGTTCTTTATCTCCTTCCTTCAGCTCGGCTTCCAGCTCCCGTTTATAATCCTCAAGCATGCGGATATACTCATCTCTTCGCGGGAAAAAACCGGAACCTCTAAACCAGAAACCAAAAGGAGGGAAACTAAAACTAAACCTGTGCCAATGTCTATACATCATTCCCTCCTACATATCTTCCCATGTTAACTATAGCCCTCTAGCAAATTCCGGGCGAAGCTGAGACATATCCCTCCTAGCTAAAGTGTCATCTATCAGCTTTATCACCTCAGCCTTCTGTCCAGGTAGCCGTGCCTTAATCGGCAGGTAGTTTGAAGCATGATTGGCAGTGAAGAAGCAATTGGTAAAGTCGGAGTTTTGTATTATGAGCTTTAGCTCTTCCAAGGACTGAAACGGTGAGATGAGCGAGAATCTGCCTTCCTCCCAGTCCTTATGCAGGGGAGTGCCGGGGACAAGCAGTATAGTGAGGGCGCCGGCAAAATCAGGGTCAATATCGGAGAGTATCCTGGCGGTCTTTAAGGCGTGATTTTCACTGCCTTCAATGCCACCCAAACCCAGTATTACGGTAACAGAAAGTGTAATCCCAGCCTGTTTTAGCTTTCTCCCCGCCTCCACTATCTGGTCATAGTTAGCCCCCTTGTCAATCTTTTTTAGTAGCTCCTCATCTCCAGTCTCTACGCCCATATAGGCAATCTTAAGCCCAAGCCGGTTTAATTCTTTGAGTTCATCAATACTCTTTAGCAGGGCAGCCTGGGGGGTAGCATAGGTGCCAACCCTATCCAGGTGGGGGAACTTCTCATTCAGATGGTTCGTCACCTCTACTAGTCTATGCTGAGGACAAATTAGGGCGTCTCCCTCTTCCAGGAATACCCGCCTCAAACTCCAGCTATAATTTTGAGCTACCTTATCAATATCCTGCTTGATATCTTCAAGGCGCCTTATCCCGAACTTAACCCCCGGATAGGTGCCGCAAAAGGTGCACTTATTGTGAGAGCAGCCAATTGTTACTGGAAGTAAAAGACTATTAGCCTCGCTTGGAGGTCGGATTATCATTCGCTCATAATACATGTGATGTCGGCTCCTTCTGTGGCTTTGGATTACTATCGTCCCTTTCCGAAAATAGAGAAGAATCTGTCCTGGTACTCCTCAAACAGACCCCAGCGGTCAAGCTCCTTTTTTAGCTCGCCGGGTTCAAGTTCACCTTTGGAGACCATTTTAAAAAGCTCCTCAATCCTTACCCTGGCATCAACTGGGATACCACCGGAGTCTACATCTAAAAGTCCTCTGGTCTCCAATTGCATCAGGTTATTGGGTAAAGAGCTTCTGGTCATTTCGTAGATAAACTTCATCAATGATACATCCCAAAGCTCGTCTTGTCCTCTAATAATAGAGGTTAGTGGGTCACCACGCTTATCAATATCATCATTTAGCCTATCTACTACTGATAGTAGACTATCAGATACAATGGTAAGCTCCTTAGGCTCGTTTTTGTAGGTATAAAACAGGCCGGGGGCATTAGGACCGTAGGTCTTGATTAGCGTATCAAAGTATCTTTTAGCATCTGAGCTAAATCCTTCAAGCTTGGAAAGGTAATAGGGCGTTACGATCTTCGGTCTCTCGGCGATTACCCTGCCTTCTCTAATCACTGTCTCAGTGGCACCCTTTATTAGCTCGGAGTAAGCAGGCTCAGTAACCAGGTAGTAGTATATATTGGTAGTGCCGAAGGTAGCCAGATTCCGCTTGGGCGGTCTTAATATCTCAGTATACCTAACTGCCTCTCTAATCCTCTCGTCGTCAATGTCCATCGGATTTCCCTTCACACTCAGTCATCATAGTCTAGGCTATAGCTGATAGCTCCTGCTTATATTCGTCCAGAAGCTTGATGTATTGCGAATCCAGCTGGGTCTGTAGCTTACGCCACTCCTCCTGGAACTGTGGCTGTCTTTCTACATCTATCTTAATCCCCACCGCTGAGCCTAACTGCTGCTTGATTGCCTGCTGAACCTTGACTTCAAACTCAACCTTTAATCTCTGATAAACCTGCTTTCTCTGTTGCTCACCCTGCTCTATATAGTGGTTGAAGATGCTCCTCATCTTACTATAGATATTTTCCACGCCTATTTTATCGCTCTTCAGGGTCTTCAAACCCTCCATCGCCCGTTTATTATTTCTCCTGGCAAGCTCGCCCTTGGGTAGGTTGATATTCCTGATTAGTATATCGGCGGCACCCTCTTTGATATATCTGATTATGCTCTCCTCGTAATGGCTCAATTCGGCGACCAAATTTAGGTTTTGCTTTAGATATCTAGCTGCCAGTTTTTCCCCTTCAGGGACATATTTCCATTTTAGGCGCTCCTCATCGGTCGCCTCGCCCAGCCTTTCTGCCTTTTCCATAGCGAGCTCAAGGGCACTCTTTATATCACCCATCTAACTCCCCTGATATCATCCTACCATTATTATACTAGATAGTTAAAAAAGCTCAAAGTTTGGCCACTGTTTAATAGTTTGTATTTACTATAGTAAATGATATAATTTAATAGCTGATACCTATGGAGAAGGACTTTGGGGAAACTATATGAGCACAGTTTACAACGTTTATTGTGACGAAAGTTGCCACTTAGAAAATGATCGTCAACCTATTATGGTCTTAGGAGCAGTCTGGTGTCCATTAGAGAAGACTCGCGAAATGGGAGTTCATATACGCGAGATTAAAAAGCGACATGATCCTCCACCAAATTTTGAAGTAAAGTGGACTAAAGTCTCACCCGCGAAACAAGCCTTTTATATGGATATTCTTGATTACTTTTTAGATGATAACGACCTTCATTTCCGAGCTTTGATTGTGCCTGATAAGTCTAGACTCCGACATGAAGTTTACGCTCAGACTCATGACGTCTTCTATTACAAAATGTTCTTTAATTTACTTAAAGTTATTTTTGATCCGCAAGATTGCTACCGAATCTACTTTGATATTAAGGATACAAACAGCTCGATAAGGATAGCCAAGCTTCATGATGTGCTTTGTAATAATATGTATGATTTCGAACGACATATAATCGAGCGATTGCAAACTGTACGTTCACATGAAGTGGAACTAATGCAATTAGTTGATTTGCTAACAGGGATTGTGTCATATGCTAACCGAGGTCTCCATGCTAGCAAGGCCAAGAGCAACTTAGTCAAGCGATTGCAAGAACGTTCAGGTTACAGCCTTAACAGAACTACATTACTAAGGGAGAATAAGGTTAATATTTTCGTATGGTTGCCATTAGAGGACCAGTTATGACATCCAGACCACCATGGTTGCCTGAAGAACTGCGATATGCTGATTACAAAGGTGATTGGGATAAATTCTTAGAGGCCGTATATGGAATATTTGAGCGTGATTTCAAGTCCTCATGTCCAAAATACGAAGGATTTCCGCTAGTTTATGACTCTAGGCTAGAAGCAGGAAAAGAAATAGCGTTCTGGCATCTCATTCAGAGACATGAGTGTAGAGCACAAGACAGGATACCGGATCTTAGAAGATGTGAACGCATACCATGGCCTAAACCGATAATAGAACATCCTACTGATAAAGCCATCTCAGTATAGAAAAAAGAAATACATAGACAAACTAGAATTCATATTTGGCTATATGATTTAGATTATATAGTGGTGTTAGCAGAGATGCCAAACGTAATGGTATTGGTCACTGCTTTTTGCACAGACATTAAATCATATCGCAGAAAGCTAATAAAAGATAGGGATCATTATCTAGAAATGCAAAAGCCGTCCCGTAAGACGACTTAAGAACTCCTTCTACACATGGTAGCTGAGTTATGTATATTATAACTTTTCTACCTCCTTTTGTCAACAGCTTATTGACATATTTAGCAACAAATGTTTTCACCCAGCGTTAGTTGGAATTTAACACGCGTTTGGCCCATATTTACAATAGTCTATTTAACGCCTCCAAGCCATTTGTGTTAGTAGTTACCTACGAAAGGTGAAAGGAAACGAAGATTAATATTGTGTATATCCCATCTTTTTGATAGTAGTGTAAAAAGTTTTTATAGCATCAACTACAACCGAACGGAACCGAAAGCTGGGTAATAGCACTATAAGACGTTGTTAAAGTTTGTATTTACTATAGTAAATGATATAATTTATTTATATGGAGAAAGACTTTGAAATCTTAAACCATACCGCCGATGTTGGCATTATCGCCTATGGTGCTGACATGAGCCAGGCATTTGCCAATGCGGCAAAAGGCTTGTTCAGCCTGATAACTGAGCTTGATGATGTGGAGGAGGTGCTTCATCGGGATATAGAGCTGACCGCTCCTGATGAAGAAAGCCTGCTGGTAGAATGGTTGAACGAGCTGGTTTATCAGTTTGACACTGAGAATATTCTCTTTAAGCGGTTTGATATTATCCAGTTGGACAAAACACAACTTAAGGCTAGAAGCTATGGGGAAAAGGTAGATAGCTCAAGGCACAAACTGAAAACAGGGGTCAAGGCAGCTACTTACCATATGCTAAAGGTTGACAAAGGTGATGGCTGCAAGGTTCAGGTATTATTTGATATTTAGCGGAGGTGAAAGTGTCAGCCCCTTGGCAAGGAATACTAAGGAAGATAGACGACTACCGCTGGGAGATCCCGACCAGCTATAAGCAAGGCATGTCCGTGCCTGGTCTAATCTTTGCCAGCGAATCTATGCTCAGTCATATCTGGCAAGAGCAGGTTTTTCAGCAGGTAGCTAATGTGGCTTTTCTCCCCGGCATTGTCAGCTACTCACTGGCGATGCCTGATATTCACTGGGGCTACGGCTTCCCTATAGGTGGGGTAGCGGCAACTAGGGTTAAAGATGGGGTGGTATCGCCCGGGGGCGTTGGCTTTGATATTAATTGTGGTGTCAGGCTGGTGCGAACCAATCTTACCGAGGGTGAGGTAAGACCCAAAATTGAGCAATTGGTTAACGAGCTTTTCGTCAATATTCCATCAGGACTGGGGTCAGAGGGCAAGATAAGGGTTAGCGAGAAAGAACTGGATGAAGTCATGATAAGGGGTAGCCGCTGGGCAATAGAGAAGGGTTATGGTCAGGTGGAGGATATTATAGTTACTGAAGAGTCTGGCTGTATGAAGGGGGCTAACCCGGATAAGGTTAGCAGCAAGGCTAAAAAGCGAGGCATCCCACAACTGGGGACTTTAGGTTCAGGTAACCACTTTCTGGAGGTGGAGGTGGTGGATGAGCTCTATGACCGGGAGGCAGCTAAGGCTATGGGTATTGAGGATTTAGGGCAGGTGCTTCTCTTGATACATACCGGTTCCAGAGGCTTTGGTCACCAGATTTGTACTGACTATGTAGGGTTGCTGGGGGAAGCGGTAAAAAGATATGGCATTAGCCTGCCCGACCGCCAGCTTGCCTGTGCGCCAATAAACTCGCCAGAAGGACAGGACTACCTGGCAGCTATGTCATGCGCAGCTAATTACGCCTGGACTAACCGGCAGTGCATTTTGCACTGGGTTAGAGAGTGTTTCATTAAGGTCTTCAGCAAAAGCCAGCAGGAACTGGGCATGAGGCAGGTTTACGATGTCTGCCATAACATCGCTAAGATAGAAGAATATACCATTGATGGCAAGAAACAGACCCTTTGTGTTCACCGCAAGGGGGCAACCAGGGCTTTTCCCGCTGGACACCCTGATACCCCTGATATCTATCGGAGTATAGGTCAGCCGGTTCTCATTCCTGGGGATATGGGGCGCTGTTCCTATGTAGCCCTGGGTACGGAGATAGCGATGAAGGAGTCCTTCGGCTCCACCTGCCATGGTGCCGGCAGGGTGCAATCGCGTGCCGCAGCCAAGCGTAGCCTTCGGGGTGCTGATGTTGCCCGGACGCTGGCAGCCAGGGGGATTATAGTTAAGGCTGGCAGCATGGCTTCACTGGCTGAGGAGGCATCTGAAGCCTACAAGGATGTAACTGAAGTAGTTGACATAACTCATAAAGCAGGCATCTCCCGTAAGGTGGCAAGGGCAAGACCTATAGGTGTAGTTAAGGGTTAGAACAATGTATTTCAAAAATGTTATTGAAGCCTTGGGGCACACCCCGTTAGTTGAACTGGGTCAAATCAGTCCCAGTAAAAGGGTGAAAATCCTGGCCAAGCTGGAGGGTCAAAACCTGGGAGGGAGTGCCAGCATCAAGGACCGGGTAGCAAAATATATGCTCGAAAAGGCTGAGCAGAGCGGAGAGCTAACCAGGGACAAGACTATTATTGAAGCCACCAGCGGCAATACCGGGATAGCTCTAGCCTGGCTGGGGCGTAAGAAAGGCTATAAGGTCACCATCGTTATGCCCGATAATATGAGCCAGGAGAGGCAGCAACTACTTAAAATCTTTAGCTCCGAGCTTATCCTTACCAAAGGGGCTTATGGGATGAATGCCGCTATTGATACCGTCAGGGAACTAGCGGCTCAAGATAAAAGATACTATATGCCCGACCAGTTCTCCAATCCAGCAAACCCGCTGGCTCACTATGAGACTACCGCTGCTGAAATAATAGATGATTTCCCCTATGACCGAATCGATGTCCTCGTTGCTGGCATTGGTACCGGAGGGACTATAACTGGAATTGCCCGGCGGCTGAAGGAGAGGTATCCCCATATCAGGGTAATCAGCGTAGAGCCACCCCCTGGTGACAGCATCCAGGGCTTGAGGTGCGCTGGTGAAGGTTTTGTTCCACCTGTTCTTGATTTAGCTCTTATCAATGAGAGGGCTATTGTTACCAGCCAGCAGGCGGCTATAGTCACCAGGCAGTTGCTGGAAAAGGAAGGCATTTTTGCTGGGTTATCTTCAGGAGCGGTAGTCCACCAAGCCATCGAGGTTGCCGCTGAGATGGATGAGGGCAATATAGTGGCTATTTTAGCTGATGGGGGGTGGAAATATCTGAGCCTGGACTTCTGGACTAAAGCTAAGTAGATATGAGCATTAATCAGCCGGCGCAAATTTACCTGCCGCCGCCATCTCAAAAGGGCAGTGTGTCACTAGAGGAAGCCATTGCCAAGCGAAGGTCGGTAAGAGACTTCACCCCTGAATCTATTTCCCAATTGCAGCTATCACAGATACTGTGGGCGACTCAGGGTATCAGCAATACCCGGGGTAAGTGCAGGACTGTTCCCAGTGCCGGGGCTACCTATCCACTGGAAATCTTCGTGGTTTGTGGCAGAAATGGCGTTGAGGGAATCAGTGATGGCATATACCACTATAATATAGACAGCCACTCGTTGACTCGGCACTATGAAGGCGATGTCAGACTGGAGTTAGCCAGAGCAGCATTAGATCAGGAATTCATCTATCAAGCCCCGGTAGATATAGTTATTTGCGCTCTATATGAACGAACAGCTATGAGATATGGTGATAGGGGTGAAAGGTATGTTCACATAGAGGTGGGGCATGCCGGACAGAATATTTACCTTCAGGCTACTGCCCTAGGTCTGGCTACTGTAGCCATAGGTGCCTTCTATGACGAGTCGGTTAGAGAGGTTTTACGGCTGGATAAGCGATATAAACCTTTATATATAATGCCGGTGGGTAGACCGGCCTCCCAACCAAAAATTAATTAATCCCAACGAGACTTTCTGAGCAAATTTTCTAGTTTTGTTGTTGAGGAAGCGCTTTGGCCTCTCCCCTAGCGAGAAACTAGGGCTAGTATGCCACCTATGAGCAAAAGGAGACCAGGAAAAATATAAAGGAAAACTTCTACGGCTCCGCCCGTCACCATTAGGAGCAGAAACATGATAATAGCGCTCAGGATCATTAGAATGCCTGCTACACCCGCTTTAGCATTTGCTATCGCTCCACCGACCAGGCCCATAATAGAGACTGGCAAGAGAGCGAACATCCCAGCCGCTGCTCCACCTCCCACCCCAAAGAGCTGTCCCCAGCCCGCTTGCACAAGCATACCCCCAAGGAGCCCCAGAATTCCCATTATGAGCCCGCTTAATCCTCCAATGATGCCTAAAACCATAGCACCGATCCGCATTGATGAGTTACCTCCTTATTTTTAATTGATTACAATAATACGTCCCAACCATGGATGTGTCAAGACTTAGCCCAATTTCCTAACCAGATTCTTAACTTTTCGCTGGAGTGTTATTTGTTTTTTGTTTAGTTAGCCAGTATTCTAAACTATCAGCTAGGGCGAGCCAGCTAGCCTCAATGATGTTGGTTGAGCTGCCGACAGTCCGCCACTCATCAACCCCATCGCTGGACTCAATAAGTACCCGAACCTGAGATTCGGTGCCAATACTTTCCTCAAGAATGCGAACCTTATAGTCAACTAACTTGACCTGAGCTATGCTGGGGTAGAACTGTAGTAACGCCTTGCGTAATGCCTGGTCTAGGGCATTAACCGGACCATTACCCTCAGCAGCAGTATGCATTACCTCTGTGCCTACCCTTACCTTTAGCACTGCCTCGGAAAGCATCTCCTCCAGGCTTTTTCGGGTAGGTGGGCGCCGTCTCTTCTCTATCACCACCATGAAGTCAACCAGTTCAAAGGGGGGCTGGTAATCTGGCTTAGCCCGGTGAACCAGTAGCTCGAAGGAGGCCTCGGCATTGTCATACTGGAAGCCATGGCTCTCCAGCAACTTGACCTGCTCCAGCAGCTTTTGTGCCTCCTTACCTTTTAGGGGCAAATCTAATCCCAGCTCCTTTGCCTTGTATATAATGTTTCTCTTTCCTGATAGCTCAGATACCAGCACTCTTTGCTTATTGCCTACCTTGGCTGGGTCTATATGCTGATAGCTCTCCGCCCACTTGGTCAAGCCTGAAACATGAAGCCCAGCCTTGTGACTGAAGGCACTCAGCCCAACATAGGGCAGAAAGGCATCGGGAATTAGATTAGCCACCTCGCTTACATAGCGTGATACCTCGGTTAATTTAGCCAGTTGCTCATCGGTAACGCAATCAATACCCATCTTGAGCTTCAAATCTGGGATAATAGAACAGAGGTTAGCATTGCCGCAGCGCTCGCCATAGCCATTGATGGTGCCCTGAACCTGGGTGACCCCGGCGTTCACTGCAGCCAGGGTATTGGCTACCGCCAGTTCGCCATCATTATGAGCATGGATGCCTAAGGGCACTGTAGTCTGCTTTCTAATAGCGTCGATAGCAGCCGTTATCTCGTCGGGCGTTGTGCCCCCGCTGGTATCACACAGTACCACGGCATCAGCCCAGGCTTTGGCAGCCACCTCCACCACCCGCAGAGTGTAGCTGGGATTAGCCTTAAA
>Ga0114919_10004821_pt1 | contig 10810 bp, 7 predicted proteins | sample BlataG_FD_88682 | JGI IMG/M metagenome (GOLD analysis project Ga0114919, IMG submission 88682) | Deep subsurface microbial communities from Black Sea to uncover new lineages of life (NeLLi) - Black_00105 metaG | ecosystem: Environmental > Aquatic > Marine > Oceanic > Sediment | place: Atlantic...
TGACGAGCACGAGCACCCGGAAGTAGCCGTCGATGAACCGCCGGCCGTGGATGCACTCGCCCCGCATCTCCAGCCACTGCAGGTACGCCAGCAGCATGCCCCCGCCGATGGCGAACTGGGCAATGAAGACGTGAAAGATGCCGAGGCCGCCGATCACCAGGCCCTTCATCAGCGGGCCGAGGTCGACGACGGGGTAGGAAACCAGCGGGCTCATCGCGGTTGCTGTGTCAGGGCTGCGGACTCATGGTGTGGGAGCGGCCTGTCAGGAACACCGGATTCAGTCTAGGAGATTGCCGCGACGGCTGGGGGCTGTTTTTCAGCCGCTTCGACTTCGGTGGGAAGATGCTGCTCTTCCTGCCCGGATGCCATCGGTTCCTCCCAGCCCTCGTCCTCATCCAGTAGGCTTTCGCGGGCCGAGGTGCCGAAGAACGAATACATCACCGGCACCAGCACCAGCACGATCAGCGTGGTGGCGGCCAGGCCAAAGACCAGCGAGGTCGCCATCGGCACCAGAAACTGGGCCTGAAAACTTGTCTCGGTCAGCAGTGGATAGAGCCCGCCAATCGTCGTGACACTGGTCAGGAAAACCGGCCGGAACCGCAGCGTGCCCGCCTCCCGCAGTGAGTCGAACAGCGGCATGCCGTCCCGGACCCGGTGGTTGATGAAGTCGATCAGCACGATCGAGTCGTTGACCACCACACCAGCGAGGGCCACCAGGCCGAACATGCTGAAGATGGTCAACGGCATCCCCATCAGGGCATGGCCAAAGACCGAACCGGCAGCCGAAGGGGATGATGGCGATGATCAGCAGCGGCTGGAAGTACGACTTGAACTCCATCGTCAGCAGCACAAACATCGCGAACAGGGCCACCACAAAGCCGACGCCGAGGCTCTGCAGGCTTTCCCGGGTCTGCTCCTGCTCGCCCTCCCAGCGAACATTCACTCGCGGATACTCCGCCAGCAGGTCGGGCATCAGCCGCTTGGCCATGTCGCCGGTGATCTGGCCACTGGTCAACGAACTCTTGGCCACATCAATGTCAGCCACCACCGTGATCGATCGCCGCTGGCTGAGTCGGTTGATCTCGGAATAGCCCCGCTCTATGTCGATCTCAGCCAGTTCGTCGAGCGGTCGCTTGACTCCGTCGGGACTCGTGACGCGGATGTCGCTGAGCGTCGCGACGCTGCGCCGCTCCTCCTGCGGATAGCGGACCATCAGCTTGACCTCATGGCGGCCCCGCTGCAGCCGCATCACTTCCTCGCCGTAGTAGCTGGCCCGGACAGTGCCGGCCAGGTCGGCCAGCGACACGCCCATCGCCTCGGCCTGCGGCTTGACACGAATCTGATACTCCCACTTGCCGGGCCGCGAGTCATCATCGATGTCGATTACGCCGGGGTATTGGGCCAGCCATTCCTTGCAACGTTCAACTGCTGCCTCCAGCTGCCGAATCGACTCGGGGTCGCTGCGGGCCAGCAGCTTGAACTCCACCGCCTTGCCGCCGGGGCCGATGTTCTCGGTTCCGAAGACGAGGCTCTCGACGCCGGGGAAGTCCCCAGCCCGCTGCCGCCAGTCGCTGATGAACTGCTCGCTGGTGACGTCCCGGCTCTCGCCTTCGACCAACTCAATCGCCACGGCGCCCACGTGGCTGCCGCTGACCCGGGCGTCAGGGCCGACCTCGCCCTGGGCGGCCACCTGGCCGACCGAGCGGTGCATCAGGCTCAAGATCGGCTCGCCAGGCCGGGACAAGTCCTCGCTGGTGGCGAAGGCAGCCGCCTCGATCCGCCGCGTCGCCTCTTCGGTCACCGCCACGGGCGTGCCGTCGGGAAAGGTGATCTTGGCCAGCAGCCGATTGGCGTCGATCTTGGGAAACAGCGAGAACGGGGTGATGCCGCTGCGAACGGTGGCCACCGCCAACATCAGAACGCTGACGGCCACGGCCATCGTGCTCAGCCGGTTGGCTAGGGCCAGGCTCAAAAGCGGCTGATAGCAGACACGGATAAACCAGGACAGCCCCCGGTCGCAGCCCCGCTGCAGCCAGGCCAGTACCGGCATGAGAATTTTCAGCGGATAAAGCAGCCAGCCCAGCAGCGTGAAGATCAGCCCCTTTTCGTGTGAAAGATGCCCCGGCAGCACCAGCAACGATTCAAACAGCGACATGAACAGCGCGGTGATAAAGGCAAACGGCATCACCGCAATGAACTTGCCCATCACCCCGGAGACAAAGCAGAGCGGCAGGAAGGTGATCACGGTGGTCATCACGCTGGAGATCACACTGGGGGTGACTTCGGCCGTGCCGTCGATCGCCGCGGTGACCGGCTTCTTGCCCATCCGCCGGTGCCGCTCGATGTTGTCACTGACCACAATCGCATCGTCGACCACGATGCCGATCGCCATCAGAAACGCAAACATCGAGAGCATGTTCAGCGTCTGGTCGGTCAGAAACATCAGCCCGCCGGTGCCGAGCATGCAGAAGGGAATGCCGAGGGCAACCCAGAAGGCGATCTTGAGGTCAAGGAACAGCGACAGGATCACGAAGACGATCAGCAGCCCCTGGGTGCCGGCGTTGATCAGCATCTCAAGCCGGTCGCGGACATCGACCGACTGGTCCGCCCAGGTGATCAGTTCATAGCCCGGCGGCAACTTGGCATTGGCAACGTAGCCCTTGACGGCGGCCGTCATCGCCAGCAGGTCCTCCCCGGAACTGCGGTCGATCGAGACGACCATCCCCTGCCGGCCATTGATGCGGTTGGTGGACGCAACGTCGGCAAAGTCATCGCGGACGGTGCCAAGGTCACCCACGGTCAGCACGAGGCCGTCGGGCAGCGTGACCAGCGGCAACTCGGCGATTTCCTCGCCGACATACCGTTTGTTCTTCCCTCGCAGCAGGATCTCACCGCTTTCGCCCCGAATCGTCCCGCCGGGCATTTCCAGATTTTCACGCCGGACGATATCGGCGACATTCCGCAGCGACAGGCCGTACTTGCGGAGCGTCCGCTCGGAGATCTCGATGTCGATCTCATAGTCGCGGGCCCCTTGCAGATTGGCGGCTGAAACCGCCGGCAGGGCCAGCAGGTCGTCGCGGATCACCTCGGCAACATCCCGCAGTTCCGCCTCTGCCACCTCGTCCGGAATCCGCGGGGCAAGTACGCCCACCTTGATGGCCGGGTTTCGCAGCGTCACCTGCTCAACCTTCGGATCCTCGGCGAGTTCCGGCAGGCTCGGAATCCGCTCAACCTCCGAGCGAATCTCGCTGAGCACCTTTTGAACATTCTTGACGTTCGAGTTGAGCTCAAAGACGCAAAAGCCCGATCCTTCCTGAGCCACGCTGGTGAGCTTCTTGATGCCGGTGACGCTACGGCAGGCCTCCTCGACCTTCTGACAGATGCCCTCCTCGACCTCCTCAGGAGTCGCGCCGGGATAGGGCACCGACACCAGAATGATCTCCAGTTCGAACTCCGGAAAGACCTCCCGCCGCATGCTGGCAAAGCTCATCGCACCAACGATGAGAATTGCCGCCACCAGCGTGTTCATCGCCGGCATGTTCTTGACGGTCCAGGCAATGATGCTGCGCATAGGAATCTCCAGCGATCACTATTCAGTTGGCTGCGGGCTGGCCTCACCCGGCTCTGGTGCCTGGGCGGTCATCACCGGTTCGCGGCTCTTACCTGCTTCGGCAATGGCTATGCCGTCCCGCACGTTCGAGAGCTGGCTGACCACGACGCGGTCATCGGGACGCAGCCCGTCGGGGCTCGACTCAAACGTCGCCCGGCCGGCATCGACCTGCACCAACGGCGGACGCAGGATGGTCAGGTGGCCACTGCGGGCCACCCAGACATCACCGTTGGGCCGCAGGGCCTCGCAGGGCGTGGAGAGCAGTGACAGGTCGGTTTCAACCTGCACTTGAACATCGACAAACATTCCCCGGATCAGCGACAGCGGGGTGCCGGCCGGCAGCGTCGGCAACGCCGCCCCGTAGCGGTCAAGGGCCTCCACCGCCGTCGGGTCGGCCACCAGCACGCGGCAGGGCAGCGTGCGGGTCCGCTCATCGAGCCCCTTGCCCTCCTGCCGCTTGAGGACGCCCTGCCAGCGATACTGACGGTCACCGATCCGGTAGACAACGGTCGCGGGCGTATCGGGAAAGTCGTAGGGCGAGCCCCCCGGGGTTCGCCGGGTGTCACTCCAAATGCGGGCCACGTCATCCATCTGGAGGCTCACCCGGACCTCAGCGGCACTGGTGTCTTCGATCGTCACCAACGGTGTGCCTTTGCTGACATAGGAATCTTCTTCGACCATCGAGTCGACCACCATGCCGCTGACGGGTGCGACAATCCGCGTGCGGGCCAGGTCCAGCCGGGCCCGTTCGAGCATTGTGGCAGTCAGCGTCTGGGCCTCGGTCAGCCTGATCCGTCGCTTGGCCAGCACCCGCCGCTGACCTTGCAGGGCGTTGAGATTGCTGTCGGCTGACAATTCATCGCGGAGGGCTCGCTCAAAGTCGGCCTCGGTGACCACCCGGCTCGACTTGAGGCCGTCGAGCCGTTCGACCTCGCGGTGAGCCAGGGCGACCTGCCGCTCAGCCAGGCTGACAGAACGTTCGTTTTGCTTGATCTCTTCGTCAGTCTCTTCAATCGTCAGCACCGCCTGCTTGAGCTCCTGCTCGAGCCGCCGCACCTCCAGCTCATAGTCGCGGGGGTCGATCGCCAGCAGTTGAGTGCCTTTTTTGACAAACTTGCCCCCCCGGCAGGCCTCGGCTAGTTCGACGATGCGGCCGCCGGTCTCCGCCGACAGCGTCACCTCCCGCAACGGCACGACGACGCCGTCAAAGTCGATTTCGATCTGTCCGGGCTCACGGACAACCGGAAGCGTTTCGACCATCACCGCCGGGTTGGCGTCCGCCTGACGGCGGGGCGGGGGCGGCTGGCTGCCGAGGGCCATGAAGGCGGCCACACCACCACCCAGAATCACCAGCGGCATCACCCAGCTGAAAATGGTGCGAACGATGTTCATAGCAGGCGTTAGTTCCTTGTGGATGCAACAAACATTTGTGGGGATGGCTCAGGCCTGACCTGACGGCGAGCCGCGGCGGACCGGCAGGCGGGCCCGAACGCTGGGCAACGGTGCCCCGAGGCCAAGGGCGGCGAGGCTGAAGGCGGTGACATGATCGGCCAGTTGCTCGGGCGTATGCAGGCGGTTGATTTCGTCGACCGGAATGAGCATGCCGACAACGTCACCGGCGGCCCGGTACAGGAAGCACTGGCCGACAACACTCAGGCCGACCCGACGCAATTCCGCCTGCGAGAGCCTGCCAGCGACGAGCTCGTCGAGGATCGCCACCAGCATGGTGAAGTGCGGACGGATGTAGTCCTCGACCAGTTCCCGGCAGGCGTCGGTCGGATGAAGAATCTCACGGAGCATCAGCCGCACCTGCCACGGCGGCTGCCCAAAGCCAAGCATCCGCTCGATCATGTTGCCGACAAAATCCCGCAGCTTCGTTTCAGCCGGCGTTCCCGGCAGCCAGTCGGGCTGGGGCACCTGACGAACCCGCTCTTGATGAGCATGCCTGACGCTCTCGAGGTAGAGACGTTGCTTGTCACCGAAGTAGTAGTTGACGGCCGCCCCGTTGACGCCAGCAGCCGTGCAGATGTCGCGAACGGTGGCTGCTTCGTAGCCCTTTTCCGCAAATTCCTGGCCGGCGGCCGACAAAATCCGCACCCGCGGATCGTCCGGTCCACTGAACGTCACTGGCTCGTTATCGGGGCTTGCTGTCGCCATGAATCACCGTTTCAAACACTCGTTTAAATCAAGTGTATGCAGCCGCTTGGGCCGGGGGGAGGGCGAATTTCTCAGATTTTGCTAGGATCTCTGCTCTCACCAAGGAGGGTTTGCCCGATGTTTGCCTTCGCCCGCGCGTTTTTCTTGTTTCCGGCCGTGTTTCGTGGCGTCTGGGCCACCTGCAAAAACGAGGCTGAGGAATAGGCCCCGCCCCCGGAGCACCATCATGGCCGAATGGATTGAGGCTGGTGCCGCGGCTCCCGACTTTACGCTGGCCACCCACGACGGCACGAAACTGAAGCTGTCGAGCCTGCGGGGCAAGACCGTCGTGCTTTACTTCTACCCCAAGGACGACACGCCGGGCTGCACCAAAGAAGCCTGCGGGTTTCGCGACACCAGCGCTGAGCTGGAAGCGGCAGACGCCGTGGTGCTGGGCGTCAGTCCAGATGGGCCCGAAAGTCACACCCGGTTCAGGAAGAAGTACGACCTGCCTTTCACGCTCTTGGCCGACCCGACCCACGCTGTTGCTGAAAAGTATGGTGCCTGGCGGGAGAAGAACATGTACGGCAAGAAGACGCTCGGCATTGCCCGCAGCACCTTCATCATCGGCCCGGACGGCCGGGTGAAGAAGGTCTTCAAGGCGGTGAAGACCGCCGTCCACGCCGAGCAGGTACTGGCAACGCTCGCCGCAGGCTGAAAAAAGTTCATGGGGCTTCCCACGACTTCTTTCCTGGACCATCAGGCGGCCTGAAAGAGCCCACGAAGATAGCCGGCGGCAAAGAGCCGGCCGAGCATCTCATACCCCGGGGTCTCGTTGGGCTCACCGGCCATCGACGGAGCGTGGTCAGGACGAACACTTCCGGTGAAGCCGACCTGCTTGAGCTCTCGGACGATCGCAACCAGATCGATGTCACCGTCATCATGCCAGGTTTCCTGAAATCGCTCCGCAGTGCCGCGGATGTTACGCGCATGAACATAGTGAATGTGCGGTGCGAGATCTCTGATGCCGGCAATCAAATCAACACCGGCCGGAAAAAGCGACCCCACGCAATAACAAATGCCGTTGGCGGGGCTTGGAGCAAGTTCCACCACGCGCCGCAGCGCTGCATTCGACGTGATGATCTGGGGCTGGCTCCGAAACAGGCTCAGTGGCGGGTCATCGGGATGGATCGCCAGCCGCACACCCGATGCCTCGGCAACCGGCAGGATATCGTCGAGGAACCGCTGAAGATTGTCCCAAAGTTGGTCCGCCGAGGTCACCGTGTCGGGTACACCGTCGGCATCGGTGACGTTGGCACCGACCTCCGCACGATCGAAGGCCGTTGCCAAAGCCCCACCCCGTGCGGCCGTCGTGCAGCTGGTGCGCTGCCAATCTTCACCGGGCATCCAGTTGTAACAGGCGAGATCCAACCCCGCCTCGGCCATTTGCCGCAGGAGCATCTGAAATCCTGCCAGTTCCTCCTCGTGGCCGGGCAGACGATGCACAAGCCGGCGGTGCGGAATCTTTCGCTCAATCGTTGTCAGTCTCATGCCCGCGGCCTCGACGCGTCGCTTGGCGGTGAGCAAGGGCTCAAGCCCCGGACCGGGATAGGGCAGCACGACCTCCTCAACACCAACCTGGGCGGCCAGGGCGAGATTCCGCTCGGTGAACGGATTGACAATCATCGAAAGCTTCATCAACCCAAGCCTCAAAAGAATCAAGAAATCCAGTTCCGGTCCGGCCCGGCCTCTCGGTCCAGGCGGACTGCTGCGGGAAGCAGTCGATGCTCGCCAGCTTCTCAATGACAACGAGTGTCTCGGAACCGGCTTTGTGCCGAGACACTTATCGGGCAACTGACAAGGTCGCAGACGGATAGCAGCGACTTTCCTCAAGAAGCCAACAAAGCCAACCGCCATCCTGCGTCCACCCTACGCGTACGACCTGAGATGAGCTGGCATCACGCATAAGCACTAGCTCGCCATCATGGTCATAACACCAACAATTACTAATGTGATTTCATCAGCCTCATTTCCCGGTTGAGAGTTCCCAGCATGACAGCTACGATGTCGAAAGATTGGGGGGGATTACAGATTAATTCCCGCTACCGTGCATTTTTCAACGGGGAACAACCATGTGCTTTCGAAACAAACGTCATAACGGCGGCTTCACGCTTATCGAACTTCTTGTCGTCATTGCGATTATCGGAGTTCTTGTCGGCCTCCTCCTGCCAGCGGTCCAGCAAGCCCGTGAGGCTGCACGTCGGGCGTCGTGTGTCAACAAGGTGAAGCAACTTGGGGTCGCGCTGCATAACTACGCCGACGCAAACAGCGCGAAATTTCCTGCCGGTACAGCCTGGCGAGAGCCCCAAAGCAGAGGCGGCACTTTGTTACCCGGCCGCACGTCGTGGACGATTTCGGTCATGCCATTTCTTGAAAAGACGAACCTTTATGATTCGATCGACCCCTCGCAACCGCCTTGGCACGGTGGCGTGGGCAACTGGGGCGCATTGTCTGTTCCTGCCGGTAGCACTCACAAGTACCAAGAGCAAGTCTGTCCCTCAGACCCAGATGCTGCGACCGGTGTTCTCTTAAACAGCACCAACCGCATCATGGCCGATGGGGGCGGCAGTGGAAATCCGAACAGATCCTCCGGCGGACGATGCTACGACGTGTCTCTCGGCCCTCAAGCATGTCCGACAAAACCGGCTGACTGTCCGTCAGCCAACAGTTACTGCAATGTGCACGGTAATTGGTGGTATCCGAACCAGGCAGGATCAAACAGGAACGGCCTTGAACTCCAGTCGACGCCGGGTGTTTTCAACCCAATGTTCAATGTCCAGATGCCCTTCAAAAATATTACCGATGGCATGTCGAAGACTTTCTTGCTGCTTGAGCGGCGGCCTGAGATTTCCCACTGGTCTGCCATGTACGCCAGCACCTTTCAAGGAGTGACCACAGCGATCAAGCCAAACTCAGCTTCGATCGATTTCACCACATCGTCAGGACTTGGCATTCGGACGACGAACAACGGTGCGAGCAGCCTTCACGCGGGTGGCATATTCCAGGCATGCTTTGCTGACGGAGCAGTCTCGTCCCTCTCCGACACCATTGACTTCCAGGTCTACAACTACCTTGGAAATCGCCTGGACGGTGCTGTCACTCCGAGTAGTTTTTAATCTCGGTCGGCTCTGGGTTCCGGCAGCCTGATCTTTTCGTCAGGTTCTGCCGGGGCCTTTTTTTTTCGTACAGCGACCGCTTCGCTGTGCCTTCGCCACTTCAACCTTTTCACCGAACAGACGGTTCCGTAATGAAGTCCGATACTCAATTTGCCCCGAAATGGTCGACGACTATTTTCTCCCTCATCTCACTCGCGGGAATTTCACTCATTCTTTCTGGTTGTGGAAATGGGCTTCCTGCCGGAAAGGTCAAGGCAATGGGCCAGGTTTTGCTCGATGGTCAACCGATCACACACGACGGCGATGGGATCTTTATCGTCAACCTGGCGAGCAAGGAGAATTCCAATACATCGACCGCTCGCTTCGACAAAGCAGACGGCACGTTTGAAATAATCATCGAGCCTGGTGAATACATTGCTTCGGTCACTGCGACTGACGGATTTGACCAGGACGATGAGAAACGAGGACGAGTGATTCCGGCAAAAAGCCTTGTTCCCAAGAAATACAATTCACTCGACACGTCGGATGCTGCGGTGATCGTTCCCACGAATGGCGGCGAAATACTCGTTCAACTCATGAGTGAGTAGCTTGCTGCCCCAAAACCCAGAAAATTTTTTGGGCTTTGGGTTACGGAACCGCACGTTGCCCCGACCGCAACAAGGCACGCATCGGAAAGGGGCGTGTTGTCACAGCCTTCGATTCAAGGGCCTGTCATAGATTTGAAATCTACGATGGAGTGGCATTTGCCCTCGGCGATTCACGATGCCAGCAGTGTCTCAGCCACCCGCCGGCCGGCGGCCAGGGCTCCGTTGATCGAACTGGTAGTAAGATGGTCGCTACAGAGAAAGAGGCCCGGGCCGAGTTGGCCCGAGACTGACCGGGCTCGACGGACGGCGGGAGTTTCCACTGGCAAGGCGCGGGGAACCGCCACGGTCGCCAACTGCCGCCAGCCGTTGACCTCAGCTCCAAGCCAGCCCGCGGCCTGCTGCCGAATGGCTGCCGGCAGGTCGGCCGCAGCGCCCGTCCAATCACCGCGGACCGAGACATAGATCAGCGTCTGTCCCGCCGGGGCGTAGCCGGCCGCCACGGCCGACGGCACCGTCAGGTTGTCGATCGGGCCGGCCGACGCTGGCTCGGCTGAGACGATCAGCGTGCGGCCGCAGGCCGGCTGCCGATCAGCGGCAAAGGCAACCAGCGTTGTCGCCTTGAAGGCCGGCGGCTGCCACGCCCCGCCGGCTCCCGCCGGCAGCAGATTGGCCGCCGTTACCGCATCGGTCGCGACAACGAGCATTCGGGCCGCCAGCCGCCGACCATCAGCCAGAAACAATTCGCCGCCACCGGCAGGATCGGGCTCAATCCGCTCGACCGCTGTGCCGAGCTCAAGGCTGCCGGCGGGCAGGCCACTCGCCAACTGCCGCGGAATCGCCGCCATCCCACCAGCCGGCAGGCAGGCTCGGCCGAGCGAGAACATTGCGAAGGTGAACCCGAAAACCGTCTCAGCAGTGGCCAACTCCCGCTCCAAAAAAACCCCGCCGAAGAACGGCTCAAAAAACAGCCGGATAAAGTCCGCCGAAAAGCCACGGGCCTCCAGGGCCGACCGGGTGCTCCGTTCGTCCACCGGGGCGACCACGGTTGGGTCGACCCGCCCCTGCCGCACGCGGCGGATCATCTCGCTTCGCAGCCGCGCAGTCCGAAGGCCGTCGGCGACACCAACGGCACCGCTGAGCACCGAGCGGATCGCAGCCAGCGGCCGCCGCCAAGGATCGCTCACCGGCAGCAGCCGGCCGCCACTGGCAACCAATGCCCCCGGCTCAAAGCAGCCAAGGTGCAACGCGCGGTGATCGAGAAACGTTCGCCCCTCGGGGTAGGCATCAAGATAGACCTGAAA
>Ga0114919_10004825_pt1 | contig 10808 bp, 9 predicted proteins | sample BlataG_FD_88682 | JGI IMG/M metagenome (GOLD analysis project Ga0114919, IMG submission 88682) | Deep subsurface microbial communities from Black Sea to uncover new lineages of life (NeLLi) - Black_00105 metaG | ecosystem: Environmental > Aquatic > Marine > Oceanic > Sediment | place: Atlantic...
CAGATGCCCTCCAGCGGCGAGACGACGTTATCACTGCTCATGGCCGTCCAGCCACTGGTGCCGTCATAGGCAAAAATAGAATGACCGGCTGTATTCACGCTGCCAAATACCTGCTGCGCTGTGGAGTAACCGCTGGCCAGTCTCTTCGGCACGGAGATAAAATTCCAGCCCGCTTTAAGTGTGAGCGGCACATACACGATAACCGTCTCCTGATTCGACCTGATGTTCACAGTATAATCACCCTTGTCGGCATACACGGTATAACTGCCGGGATTCAGTGCCAGATTTAGTACCTGACCATTGGCATCAGTGGTATAGATTAAGGTGCCGACATATACCGTCACATCGCCTGCCGCATTCCAACTGGTTCCGTCATAGGCTTCCACAGTCACGTTAAAGCTATTGCCATACAATACACTGTTGCTGCTTACCGTGGTGCGCAGTGGCTGAGAACCCCACTGCGTGTAGCTCCATAGAACGACATCTCCATCGGACACAGCGTATTCATTCGCCCCGAAATTGGGGCTGTCCCAGTTTACGCGGTACATCCAGCCATCAGGATACGACGCGATTTCCCCATCCACAGATTCTACGTAGTCTATGTCCCCGAACATACTGTCCACGACCAGACTGAAACCACCGGACACCGACGCCGCGTGTATGGCCCCCATGGCAGTGGGGTAGTCCAGGGTATAGGTATCACCGTGCTTATCGGTTATGGTGGAAGTGGTGAAGGTTACGTTGCCGCTCCATATGGTTGATGTCTCCCCTTCCACTCTGACGGTGACGGTTACTGGAGCAACGTCAGTTACGTCTACCGTCTCTGGGCCAAAATCGTTATTAGTCTCATTTTTTTCAGCAATGGTCTCCAGCGGGTCGACCGTTACTGTTAGGTTATACGAACCAACTGCGGTTGGTGTCCAGCTTAAGCTAGCCGTTGCTGGCCACCAACCGTACGGGGTAACAGTTACAGTATCTACTTCAGCTTCATCCACGTACAGTGTCACGTCAAAGGTATCAACGTCGGTAGCCTCATTATTGGCAACAGTTACTTGAACCGTGTTGGTAACACCGGGGTAGAGAGTGGTTACTGTAATGGCTGTTGGTTCAAGGTCTGGCTGACCATTCGCCATCGCTGGTATCCCATTCATAAAAAAGAGACTAAGTGCGACCAGTAAAGAACCAAGAAACCTCACTACTCTACTCATGGGTCAACCTCCTAAAAATAAAGTGTAGTTGTTTTTATACAAATACAGTTGATTATACTTCTTAACTTCAGAATGTGTCAATGATGAACTCAGCAATATTTGAGGAATAAAAAAACCGGTGTGGTTCGGTCACACCGGCCAGAACTACCAAGACGTCCTTGCTACCGGTCGCTAAGCGCTGGAGTATCTTTAGCTTTTCTTAACATCAACCAGTTCGTAATCTATATTTTCCTCCCCCAATTTCCTGGTCAAACCAGGGACCTCATCGTCAACACAGACTATAACCGGGCACAGACCAGTTTTGGCCGCCTCAATGGCTGCCCCCGTCACCCCGTAAGTGTAAACATGCTTAATGCTGAGCTTCTTTAAGGCAACCATAGCTTCGATACCAATAGCCGCCACTAGTTTCTTATCACTGACTTCGTTTCTAACCTGCTCCATGTCAACCAGCCTGGAGCCGCCTCTCTGTATGCCGGGTACCTTCAAAATGGTTACTTTGCCTATTTTCAGCTGTACAATGCCATCTACGCTGAATACTCCCACGTCTTCACCGGCTCTGGCAGCAGCTGAGGCTATTCCTTTGGCCCCTTTATTCATATCTGCCGTAGCGAAAAGTAGCCCGTCCTTCATCTCCAATCCCACTGTTTGACCTTCAATCAAATCATCGGCCGCTACTGCAGCACAGACCGAAATATTGGTAATCGCCCGCTCTATGCGAGTGTCATATTCTCTCAGCTCCCTCAAGGTCTTTATTACCCAGTTCACACCTTCACTGGTCAATCTATACTTTGAACGTCCATCGGAAATGAGCAGACCTTCGTCTACCAGTTGCCGGGTGTAATCTGAGATCGCCTGAGGAGTCAAAGATAGTTTCTTAGCAACGTCCTGCTGCTGGATATTGGGACCACTATTAGCTATCTCAACCAGTATCTGGAATCTAGTCGCCAGGTTTTTATTTCGCAATATTTCTATCATGGTTCACCATAATTGATATGTAATCAAGTGCACTTTACTAAGTTCTTATTATAAGGCGGTTCTACTTGGCAAGCAACACCTATTACTTTCATCAGTATAACTGGCATCGGTAGCATTCTTGGCAGGCTGATAATAAGCACCTTAATTGGTACCCGTCTGTGGTAAAATATTGTAAAATAGCAAAAAAGGAGGGTTACTTTTAAAATGCAACCAAAAGAACCGCGTGCCAGTCAAGAAGAACAGGACCAGCGCATCATTCATTACCGCGACGTTCCCCCTGTAGAGCTGATCCCAGGGATAAAGGGGCATATTGTGTCCGCAGAAAGGCTGATGATTAACGTGCTTACCGCGCAGCCCCACAGCGTAATGCCCAACCATCGTCATGAAAATGAGCAGATGATGATAGTCCTGGATGGAGAAGCTGATATTGCCGTTGACGGCAAGCTATACCATATGGAAAAAGGGGATGTCGTAATCTTTCCTTCCAACGTAGACCACGCCGCCCATATTTCCGATAAGGGTTTCTCCGTAATCGATATCTTCTCTCCTCCGCGGCAGGACTTTTTAGAAAAAATGGGAAAGGCGAAATAGAGAAGGGACAAGTCCGAAAGCCGGCCTGAAAATTCTTTGTTCCGTACACCCGGTTCCGCCACTTAAAAATGGCTAAAGCTAGCGTTGAGCAGATCATAGACCCTCTGGTCAGCGAGTATGGAAATCGCGACTGGGCGCCAGATGATAGCCCGTTGAACGTGCTGGTCCAGACCATTCTTTCCCAGAATACTTCTGATACAAATTCAAAAAGGGCTTTCAAGTCTCTTAGCGCTTCTTTCCCCAGCTGGGAGGATGTGGCCTCAGCCGATGTTTGCCAGATTGCCGACGCTATAAGGGGCGGGGGGCTGGGGGAAATCAAAGCGCGGCGCATCAAGCAGGCTCTCGGTGGAATCCAGCAGAAGCGAGGCAAACTTGAGCTCGATTTTTTAAATGGGCTTCCTCTGGACGAGGCTAGAGACTGGCTGACGCAGCTGCCGGGAGTGGGCACCAAAACGGCCAACTGCGTCTTTCTGTTTTCATTGGGCCGAGCGGCCCTGCCGGTGGATACCCACGTGTATCGTGTGGCCAGGAGACTCGGCCTGATTGACACCGAAACCACGGTGGAGAAGGCGCACCGGCAGCTGGAAAGCCTGGTGCCGCCAGATAAAGTATATCCATTCCATGTGCTGATAATCGAACACGGCAGAAAAATCTGCAAAGCGCAGCGCTCCCGCTGTGATGACTGTGTATTGAGCCGGCTCTGTCAATATTTCAGGCAAAGCCAGCCGTTAAAGTAAAGTTCCTTGACAAGAAAAAGGCTATGTAATAAGCTTTTCATCGGGTCTAGAACCACAGCACTCGTGAATTCCAATTATACTGGAGGGACATTCATGGACAAAATTGCGCAGGCCATGGAAAAGGCAGGATTTCCCAGCGGCGACCGTTATGACCTGCCCAGCTCGCCCAAGACCTTCCCCGACGGCGCCCACTACCGCGTGGAGATTTCCGGTATGGAGACTCCCAAAGTCCTGGCGGCAACCATTGATGAAGCTAAAAAGCAGGGGGTTCCCTTCCACCGCTCGATTTCCGTGGTGCGGGGGGCATCCATGCTCACCCGGGAACAATTAACAGAATTTGCCCAAATCGCCCATGATAACCAGGTGGAGGTCATCATCACGCCGGGACCGAGACCCACCTGGTACACCGGCCGGCAGGTTACCACCCCGGAAGGCGCTCTTTCCGGTCTGAGAATGAGGGGGATGGATTCAATCCGGCACTATTTAATGGACATCGAAAGATGCATCGAGATTGGTTTCCGGGGCTTTCTGGTCTGGGACGAGGGCGTCCTCTCTCTGCTCAACACCATGAAGCAGAATGGCGACCTGCCCCAGGACATCGTTTTCAAGGTCTCCATATTCGCCGGACATGCCAATGCCACGGGAGTAAAACTGGTGGAGTCCCTCGGGGCGGGAAGCTGCAATCCGGTAGCCGACCTGACGCTGCCCGAGCTGGCTTCCATCAGGAGCGTGGTGAACATTCCTCTTGATGTACACATTCAGCTCTGGGCTTCAATGGGCGGCTTCAACCGTATCTTTGAGACGCCGGAAATAGCCCGGGTGTCTTCACCGTGCTACTTCAAGATGGAGCCGGGGCCGAGCTTGACAATGTATATGCCCTGGGGTATGTCCGATGATATGCTGGCGGAATTAGGCCGGGAGAAAATCCGTTCCATCAAGAACATCATCGAGCTGATAGAGCAGGTTCATCCTGAACTGAAATTATCTGAGCAGGGGCCAGAAGACCTGAGAATACCCATGCCAAAATAAAAAGGAGGATTAGCAGTAAATGCCAAAGAAAAGTGTTCTCGATTTCGCGGAGATGAAAAAGAAGGGCGAGAAAATTACCTACCTCACCGCCTATGATTTCCCCATGGCCAGTTTTTGTGAAAAAGCCGGTATCGACATGATACTGGTTGGGGACAGCGCCGCTATGGTTGTCCACGGTTTGCCCGGAACAGTGCCCATGACTATGGACCAGATGATTCAACATTCCCAGATTGTAAGGCGGGGCGCGCCCAATACCTTCGTCATCGGCGATATGCCGTTCCTCTCCTATCAGGTTTCAGTTCCGGACGCTATCTACAACGCTGGCCGGTTCTTCAAAGAGGCGAGCATGGATGCCATTAAACTGGAAGGCGGCCGCCGGGTTATCAAGCAGATAGAGGGCATCGTTGCGGGTGGTATGTCCGTGATGGGCCACATCGGCCTGACACCGCAGAGCTCCGGGCAGCTGGGTGGCTTCAAGGCGCAGGGGCGCACCGCTGATGCTGCCATGGAACTAATCAAGGACGCTCTGGCCATTGAGAAGGCGGGCGCCTTTGCCCTCCTGCTGGAAGCAATCCCGCCGGAGGTAAGCAAAATCATCACCGATATGCTAAAAATCCCGGTGCTGGGCATCGGCGCGGGTATGTACACCGACGGCCAGGTATTAATTATCGGCGATATGCTCGGCTACTTTGAAGCCTTCACCCCGAAGTTCGTTAAAAAGTATGCCAATCTCGCCGAGGTCATTGACAAAGCGTTCCGCGAATTTATCGACGACGTCCGAACCGTCAAGTTCCCCGAGGAGAAGCACTGCTACCGCATGGTAGAAGGTGAACTCGACAAGCTAGAGTCCATGCTCAAGAACCTGCCGCCGCAGTAAAAAGCGAACGTTTTTCGCTCAGGACAGGAAAACGCAAACGGGCGGCGTGGCAAAATGCCACGCCGCTTTTTTAATCGCCGAGTGACAGGCAGCGGAGAAAGGTCTCCTCGAAGTCCGGCCTACCCGACAGCTCGATATGCTGTACCTCAGCCACAATCTTCTCTGCCTGACGCCTCTCTTCCATGTCGAGCAGGGCCTTCAGGGCCCCATCCATGGCCCCGTTGCCGATAAAATGGATTTTTTCGAGCGGAAAAGGCGGGATAAGCCCCAGAGTTACCGCCCTTTCGCGGTTGATGTAGTTGCCGAATACGCCGGCGAGGAGGACCTCATGAACGTCATCGGCACCGATGCCGGCTTCTTTCATGAGCAGTTCAACACCGGCGCGAATTGCTCCCTTGGCGAGCTGCAGTTCGCGTACGTCCTGCTGGGTCAGCGTGACCTCCCTATTTTCATCTTCGAAGATGACGAATTCACGCGCTTCCTTTCGGACTCTGACCCTCGGTGCCAGTTCTTCCACCCATTTGGATTTTATCTCTGCGGGCTGTAGAATGCGTCCTTTCTGGTCAAGTACTCCCGTCCGGTAAAGCTCCGCCACCAGGTCAATCAGGCCGGAGCCGCAGATGCCTCTGGGTGCCACGCTACCGATTACCGAGTAATCTATTTCTGGAGTGGCCTGGAAAGCGCTGATGGCACCTTTTACCGCCCGCATGCCGTACTTTATCCGGCCACCTTCAAAGGCAGGCCCGGCAGCAGTGGAGGCGGTCAAAACTCCCTTCTTGGTCGCCAGCATCACCTCACCATTGGTGCCGATGTCGATGGCGAGCCTGGGATTATTGGTCTGGTGCAGCTTTGTCGCCAGAATTACCGCCACGGTATCGGCGCCGACAAAGCTGGCAATCGACGGCATGATATGCACATTTCCTCTCGGATGTATCTGCAATCCCAGTTCTGCTGCCGGCAGGTCAAACGGCCGGTTCAGGCCGCCAACATACGGCGCCAGCGCAATATGTTTGGCCTCCAGTCCCAGCAATGTATGGAGCATAGTGGTATTGCCCACCACCGTGGCTTCAAAGATTCTCTCCGTTTCCCGCCTGGCGCTCCGGCACAGCCGCAGAAGCAGTTGGTTGAGTCCTTTTATCAGCTCTTTCTGCAGCCTCTCCCGCTTTTCATGACCATCCTGCGCATACATAATCCTCGAAACAACGTCGGCACCAAAGGCGATCTGGGGATTCAGCTCAGCATCGATGGCAACCACCCGGCCGGTACCCAGGTCGGCCAGCCCTGCCGCCAGTGTGGTGGTGCCGATGTCGAGGGCCACGCCCAGCCTGTCCTCAGTTGAACCGGGCGGGTCGAGCGCCACCACCTCGTTCCCCACCATGACCGCTTCACCGCTGAAATTCCACTCCCTGAGCCGGACGGACAGCTCACGCAGCAGAGACAGGCTTGTATTCACTGTTCCATTTACAGACTGTTCCAGATATTCGGCGAGCCGATTCCAGTCTGCTCGCTGGTCTTTTAAAGAAGGCTTGCTTAATTCAAAATGAATGCCGCGGACATTAGGCTGGAGAGCGATTTCCTCTCCAAGTAACCCAAAACTCGCCTTGGCCCGCGAAATCTCTACTTCGGGGAGGCGTACCTCGCCGGATTCTTCCACCGTAACCTGACAGGCAAGGTGCCAGCCTCCGTCCAGTTCCTCCCGGGACAGCTTCTCCTTCTCCAGTTCCGTGTATTTCTGGCTGACTCCGGAGAGCTGCACCTTGCATTTGAGACAGGTGCCCTGCCCTCCGCAGGGTGAATCCAGGGAAATCCCGGCCTCAATAAGCGCGGTGCGCAGGTTATCACCTGCCTTCAGTTTCAGTTCTCGGTCGGGAGGAATGACCCTAACGTTAAACTTCATCTATAACAGCTTCCCCTGCCGATAGGCGGTGATGTACCCGGCGCAGAACTTGTCCCGGTCCAGAATCGTCTCCGCCGCCACCAATCCGGCCATGAGTTCACGGTCGGTGGGGTCGATTATCGCCGAATCAAGCCCCTGGGCCATGGCCGCGACCAGAAAGGTACGATTAATCAGCTTCCGCACCGGAAGACCATAGGAAACATTGGTCAGCCCACAGATGGTGTGCACTTCCGGTATCTGCCGCATGATTTCCCTTACGGCACCGAGCGCGGCCACCGATGACTGGGTATCGGTGGCTATGGGGTAAATGAGCGGGTCAATGAAAATATCACCCGGCGCCACGCCTTCTTTAGTCAGGATATTGACCATCTGCTTGGCTATATCAACCTTTTCCTCAACGGTGCGGCCCATGCCGGTATCGCTCTGGCACAGCCCCACGATTCTCGTCCCGTACTGTTTGATTAAAGGCAGTATTCCATCCAGACGCTGCTTTTCCATCGTAATGGAGTTTATCAGGCATGGCTGTTTTACCAGCTTCAGGGCAGCGGCGATTGCCGCCGGGTCCGGGCTATCAAGGCAGAGCGGCAAATCGGTGGCACCCTGCACCACCTCCACCAGCCAGCACAGGTACTCCGTTTCCTGCCCGATAAAGCTGCCGGCGTTAACGTCGATGTAGTTTGCGCCAGCTTCCACCTGCGACCTGGCTTCATTTCGGATGAAATCGGCATCTTGGGCTTGAATCGCCTCGCTGATTGACTTGCGCGACGAGTTAATTCTCTCGGCAACAATCAACATAAAAATTCCTCCTCACGCAGGGAAATAACCGTTTCGCTTTTCCAGTATAATATCTTTCTAAATGTTGCACAAACTCCCGGCCAGTTCCCCGATGTAGCGGTGGTTTTCCAGCTTGTCCTGCCACCTTCCGGGAATGGCGTCAACGCCAAGATACGCCCCGGAGATAGCGCCGGTCATTGCCCCGATGGTATCCGTATCACCACCGAGGCTGATGGCCCCGAATACAGCCCCAACGAACGAACTGGGCTGTGACAGAAAGCAACAAATGGCGGTGGGGACGGAATTAAAAGCTTCTATACCGTTTCCGAGCTCAAACACCACCCTTTCCGGGTCCGGCTGAGCCATCAGTGCGCCAATTTTGTTCAGCTTCTCACGATACACCTTTTCGGAAGTATAGTTAATGAGCTTTGACAGGAATTCAATTTGGTCAAAGTCCGAGGCCGGGTCCAGAACAGCGGCCAGGGCCACGGCGAACGCCTGCAGAGCCGCGCCTTCTTCGCCCAGCGGGTGGGCATGGGTAATCTGGCTCGACCTATAGGCGACATCTCGCAGCATCTCCGGGTTATCTTGGTAGAATACGCCAATCGGCGCCGCCCTCATTGCCGAGCCATTGCCGAAAGAACCACCGCGGTATAATCGCTGGGCGGCTTCATCCCAGGGAACGCCATCACGAATCATGCCGAAAACGCGCGGCGGTCCGGGGCCGTAGCCACGGTAGGGCTCATGCTCATGGTTGCGAACGAAGGTATATGCCATGTCCTCGCCGTCAAATCCCCGGCAGCGCAGCAGCGACTCGGCAACGCCGAGCATCATGTGGGTATCGTCGGTATAAGTTAATATGGGCAGCCTCTCCGCCACCGTTTCAATTTCCTCAGGGTCCACGCGGGAAAAACCTTCAAACGGCGCGCCCAATGCGTCACCCATTGCGGTGCCGATGAAGGCACCGAGGAACTTTGATTTCAGCGATGCCCTGTCAATACGAAGGTCGGACATTTCAGGTCAAAAGAATTAGAGAAATTCTTTCTCGAAGTCGGTGAAGGCGTCATCAAGCAGGTCAAACGCTTCATCTATCACCGGCTCGGTGATGATAAATGGCGGCGAGACCAGCAGGGCGTCTCCGCTGACGCCGTTCTTGATGCCAGCGGTGGGATAGCCCATGACTCCGTGTTCCATAGCTATCTTCTGGAGGCGGTTGGCGGCCCGCCGCTTCAGGTCAAAAGGCTCCCTCGTCTCTTTATCTTGCACCAGCTCGATGCCCATGAGCAGACCTTTGCCCCGTATATCCCCCACCACCGGATGATGGGCCAGTTTCTCTCTCCCCTTCTGGAAAAAATACTCGCCAAGCCGGGCACAGCGTTCCACCAGCCCCTCTTTCTCCAGGACATCGATTACCGCCAGGCAGGCCGCAGCCGAGACGGGATTGCCCTCCATGGTGAAGCCGTGCATAAAGCCGGCGCCTGTTTCCGAGAATACCTTCCCGATTTTTTCATCGATAATCACCACCGCCATCGGCGTGTAACCACCGGTCATCCCCTTGGCACTGGTCAGGATATCGGGACTTACATCCCAGTGATTGATGCCAAACCACTTGCCCGTCCGACCAAAGCCGCATATGACCTCGTCATCGATTAGCAGCACGTCGTACTTATCGCAAATCTCCCGTATCATAGGGTAGTACTCCGGAACCGGCACCATGCAGGCGGTGCCGGCGCCACCTATCGACTCCATAAAGAAGGCGGCAACATACTGAGACCCGACCTGATTGATAATCTCCTCGAGTGCTCTGGCGCATTTGATATCACAGCCCGGATAGGTGAGCCCGTAAGCACAGTGGTAGCACAATGGTGCCGGTATCTTGGGCCACTGGTGCAGTATCGGCTCGAATTTTTGCCGTCGTATGGTATGTCCCGATGCAGAAAGCGCACCCAGCGTCATGCCATGATAGCTCTGCCACCGGGATATCACCATGTACTTCTCCGGCTTGCCCCTTTCCACGTGATACTGGTGGGCAATCTTGATTGCTGTCTCGTTTGCCTCGGAACCGCTATTACAGAACTGGCAGAGTTTTAAATTAGCCGGGGCCACACTGATTATACGTTCCGCCAGCTCCAGAAGTGGCTCGTTAAGCCAGAAAGCGCGAAAGAAAAAAGATACTTTATCAATCTGCTTTTTCATCGCTTCCTTTACCTTTGGATTGGCATGCCCGAGGGAGACGACGTGAGGCCCGCCGCTGAAGTCAATGTACTGCCTGCCGTTCTGGTCATACAGGTACACGCCATCGCCGCGCTCGCAAATCACCTCTGGCGGAACTGTTCCGTGCAATGTCCCGAAAAGATAGCCATCTCGCTTCTGTGCTGCTTCCAATCGGCTTACCATATACTCCCCCCTATCTATGTTTTCTGGATAATTATCCTTCGTAGGCTATTTTGTACAGCTCTATTATCTCCTCTTTGGTTGCCTGACGCGGATTATTCGCCGGGCTGCCGCTGGCAATGGCATCCTCGCTCATTTTCGGCGCCAGCTGCTCCAGCTTTTCCTTATCCACGCCAAGCCCACGCAGAGAGGGTATCCTGACGTCTTTGATGAGCTTCTTGACCGTCTCGGCACCCCGTTTTGCCGCTTCCATGTCAGATAGACCGCTTATATCAATTCCCATTGCCTCGGCAACGCGGGCATACCGGCCCGGGTTTCCTTCGAGG
>Ga0114919_10004829_pt1 | contig 10803 bp, 8 predicted proteins | sample BlataG_FD_88682 | JGI IMG/M metagenome (GOLD analysis project Ga0114919, IMG submission 88682) | Deep subsurface microbial communities from Black Sea to uncover new lineages of life (NeLLi) - Black_00105 metaG | ecosystem: Environmental > Aquatic > Marine > Oceanic > Sediment | place: Atlantic...
CTATCGCCCCTTGCCCGGTCTCACTTTGAGCGTGGAGCTGGGCGGGGATTTCATCCGCCAGTGGGACGATTGCATTTATGGCACAATTAAGGCGTTCTCCGCAGAACCCAAGGGGGTCATTAAGGTTACTGACGCGGGGACGCTCAGCCTGGGGTATTTTCTGGAGAATGTGGTGGTGGATAATGCCTACGGCTCCAAATTCCTAATCACCCATCCTGAGGGGCTTTCCCACCGCTGGAGCGCCAGCTATCGCCACCAGTTGAGCAATAATCTGACCGCAACCCTGGGTTACGGCGGCAAGCGGGAGGCGGGAAGAGCGGTGGAGCATAAGGCGACGATGGACTTTTCCGCCTATTTCTAAGGGGAGAAAATTTGCCCAGCCGAATGAAATTGCCAATTAAGGCTATATTACTTCTCGCCTTCCTGTATATTGCTCTGACTGTGCCTGCTTATTGCGCCGACCTGCCCCTTCGCATCTACGGCACCTCAGCCCTCTCCGAAGATGTGGTGAGGAGGGCGGTGGAAAAGGTGGAGAAGCCCTATGACCAGCACCTGGAACAGGTGGTTGAAGCTATTGAGGAACTATATGCGGGAAAGGGCTATCTGGGAGCGGAGGTGGATGTAACCCTTTCCTCTGGTTTTTTGCAGGTGGACATAGACGAAGGACCGCTCTTCGTCGTTGACAGGCTGGAGGTGGTGGGAGCGGAGGGGATACCTCCCTCAAAGGTCGCTGACCTGGTGGGGATGGATAAGGGCGATGTCATCATCCCCTCGGTGGTGGAGGCAGGCTTGGAGGTGTTGAGGAGGGAATATTATACAAAGGGCTACCTTTTCGCCGGCGTGGGATGGAGTTTCACCCCCGGACCAAATGTAGGCGGAAAGGCTCAAAGCGTGCTTATAGTTGAGGTGGATGAAGGTCTACCTGCGGTGGTGGGCTCGGTGCAGATTGTGGGAAATTTCACCCTTACCAATATGGAGGTGCGCAATTTTCTGGCACTTTACAGCGGGGGACGCCTTGACGGGGAGAGGTTGGCTGACGGTCTTCTTCGCCTCCGGCAGGAGTATGAGAACAGAGGTTACCCGCAGGTGGAGATAGAACTGGGCGCTTTCACCCTGGAGAAGGGGAGCACCATAGGCTTCACCATCAATATAGACGAGGGGCGGATGGTGAAGCTCAATGAGATAGAGGTCTCGGGGAACAACAAAACCCGGAGCGAGGTGATTCTGCGGGAGGTTACCCTGAAGGTGGGGGACCTGTATGTGCAGAGGGAGGTGGAGGAGACCCTGCGCCGCCTGCGCCGACTGAAGCTCTTTCCCAAAGACCCACAGATAACCCTTGAGGGTGACCGATTGGTGATTGAAATTACTGAAGGGCGGTATATCCGTCTGGGGGGCGCATTCGGCTATCAGCCCAGGAGGGAGGAGCTCTCCCAGCGGTCTCGCTATGTAGGCAGGGCGGATATCTCCCTGCTAAATATCGCCGGCACCGCCCGCAGGCTATCCCTCCACTGGTCGGGTCAGTCCGAGGGGGCGACCGAAGCCAGTTTGAAGTATAACGAGCCCTGGCTTTTCGGCTACCCCGTCTATTTGGACATAGGCTTGGGCTACCGCAGGCAGGATGAGTTCCGCCGGATGCAGGGGAGCCTGGGGTTGGGCACATTCATCAGGGGCACCTATCAACTGGAGGTCGGCGGAGGCTTCTCCAAAGTTACCGGCTACATTATGGCTTCCTCCAACAAGGGCTTTATCTACTTTCTGGAGGGGATTGATACCACCGACCGCCCCTTCAATCCCACCACCGGCTGGGAGATTCTAGCCCGCCAGGAGGTGGGGGTAAAGAGCGTCTTCGCTTTCGGCACTCAGTCCTGGTCCAGGATGAAACTCCCCAAGCTGGAGGCGAGTTTGTGGCGCTATCTGGGACTGGGGGGGCGAATGGTGTTGGCAGGTGGAATTGAGGGCAGGGCGGTCCTCTTCGGGGAGGGGGGGCGCTATCTGGACGAGATATACTATCTGGGAGGGAGCGCCGGCTTGCGCGGCTATCGGGACGAGCAGTTCCGGGGGGAGCAGGTGGGCTTGGCGACGGTGGAACTACGCTTTTTGGTTACCGATTGGCAGTATCTGTTTCTGTTCGCCGACGGTGGATACTATTTTTTAGGCGGAGACGGCGGCGCAAAGGGCTACAAGCTGGGCTTCGGCGGGGGGCTGGTAGCTCGCACCCCCATCGGCGTCCTGGGCTTGGAATACGGCATCGGGGAGGGGGGCTTCGGCGGCGGGGTGATACGGGTGAGTATGGAGGGGGAGATATGAGGTATTGTAGCGGAGATTCATAATCTCCGCTACAAATTTACATATGTGTTAATAATACATTTTATCCCCCTACCCCCTCTTCGCCTTCCCCCTCGCTATCGCCTCTTCCATCTCCGGCGTAAATCGGATGACCTGGATGGGATAGACTATCTCCACCCCCGCTTCCTCCAGGGAGAGCTTGATGCCCTCATTGAGGGATGAGGTTGCGGAGAAGAAGTTATCCCGCAAAATCCAAGCCATCACCTGATAGATCTGTCCGCTCGCTCCCAGCTCCTTGAGGATTATTTCCGGCTTGGGCTCGGCGAGCACCAGAGTCTCCCTCTCCAGCATATCCATAAGAATGGCTTTGACCCGCTGTGGGTCGGCGGGATACTCCACCTCCACCAGGGCTTCAATTCTACGGATGTCAAATTTGGTGTAGTTGATGACCGGCTCGGAGAGGACCGTCTCGTTGGGGATGCGGATGTAGAGGTTGTCAAAGGTGCGTATCTTGGTGGAGAGCAGGTCTATGGAGAGTATCACGCCGCATTGACCAGCGACATCTATTACATCGTCCACCTGGAAGGGGCGCTCAATGTAGAGGAAGATACCGGAGATGACATTGGAGAGAGACTTCTGGGCGGCGAAGGAGATGGCGACGGTGGCAATCCCGGCGGCGGTCACGATAGTGGCTACATCCACATTAAGCTCATCCAGGATAAAGAACATAGCCAGGACCAGAAAGCCGTAGTAGATGAGCTTGCCGGCAATCTGCGCCGCCTGCTTCTCCTTCTTTCGGCGAAGCATGGCCCGGCGGGCTATGCGGGAGAAGATGCGCCCCAGTATGGTGCCCCCCAGGGCATAGCAGACAATCCTTATAGCTGAGGAGAGCCACTCTGTGTCGGTGAAGAAGCTATATATATATTCCCAGATATTTTCCCACATGGCGAATCCTCCATAAATTTATGAGCAGGAGATTGCGATGTTTAGAAACCCTGGTCGTCTTTGATGCACATTAGGTCAAACAGGGAACGGGTGAGCGGTCCTCTCTCATCCGTTTTGCGGGGGAAGAGCATGGTCTTCTTGGGGTAATCGGAACTGTCCGGATAGTGAATCCCGATACCCCCCTCCTCCTGAATGTTCACGCCCACCTCGCAGGTGGTGACCATATCGCCCAGCAGGTGGATGAAGAGTAGGTCGTCGTCCAGGCGTATGGGGGGCAGGGTGAAGCTTTCGTCTCGTTCGTTGGTGATTTTTAAGGGCACAAGTATGGTAAATGGGGGAGCGGCAAAGCCTTCTGCACCCATAATGATGTCACTCACATATTTGTAGCACAGGTTGCCATTGGTTGTGGGACCATACCAGGTCTGTTTGAGGGGGGGCGGGTTGAATTCCGCCAGAGTGAGCTGGGACTTCTCAGTCGTCTTCAGGCTGTAGGCGATGGGGATGAGGATGTTGAAGTCGCAGGTGTCATTGGCTCCGATGGTCATCTCCTCCCGCAGATGGACCAGGACGGGATAGGGAAGAGTCTTGGGGATGATATTCAGCTTGAGTGACTTTTTGGAGTGAGAGTAGTGGCGAACGGCGATTGGCTCTTCTCCACCGACGCCCAACTCGCTCACCTGGATGATGTCCGCATCCGGGAAGGATATCTCCAGCTTGGTGCCCAGAATATCAAGTTGGTGAACGCCTTTCTTTAAACGCTCCAAGGTGAAGGGTTTTCCTACCGAGGATATATCTATCTTCATGAGACCTCCTCAGGCGATATTTCCCCCATTCTAACAACTAGGGGTGAGTTTGCAAGCGAATTTCAGTGGATTTAGCCTATCTCCTCAATTATTCCCCCTATAACCAGTTCCTCGCCCCGATAGAAGACCGCCGACTGCCCCGGCGCCGGCGCTCGCACCGGTTCGGCGAACTCCGCCCGAAAATAGGAACGGTCAAGAACGGTGAGCTTTGCCGGCGTGGGCGGATAACGGTAGCGTATCTGTCCCACCAAATCACCAGGTAGGTGGTCTAAACTCCGCACCCAAGCTCTCGCCTGCCCGACGACTATGGAACGATGATAAAGCTCTCGCTCACCGCCGACGGTCACCGTCCCCGCTTCCCCGTCTATGGCGGTCACATACTGCCTGGGGCGCCCTCCGCCCAAGCCCAACCCTCGTCTCTGCCCGATGGTGAAGTCAACTATCCCCTGATGCTCGGCTAGGGGCTTGCCTTCGCTGTCCAGGACAAATCCCGGTTTTGGCGAGGCCTGGCGGCGGATGAAGTCACCGATGCCGCCCTCGGGGATGAAGCAGACCTCCTGGCTCTCGTCCACCTCCGCCGTGGGTAAACCCAGGGTCTTCGCCCTCTTGCGAGCTTCAGTTTTGGTCATCTCGCCCATAGGGAGGAGCAGGTGGGGCAGGACTTCCGGCGATAACCCCCAGAGGAAGTAGGACTGGTCCTTATCTGAGTCCACCCCACGCAGGAGGTGGAAGCCCTCCTCGTCGTGGGTCAGGCGGGCGTAGTGTCCGCTGGCGATGTAGTCGCATTTCATCTCCAGAGCCTTCTCCAACATAACGCCGAACTTGATGCGGGGGTTACACCAGATGCAGGGGTTGGGAGTGCGACCGGCGAGATAGGCGGCGATGAAGGGGGTGATGACTTGCTCTTGAAAGTGGCGACGCAGGTCAAGGACCTGGTGGGGGATGCCCAGAATATCGGCAACTTCCTTTGCTGTCTGTATGAATTTTGGCGTATGGCGGCGGTTTGGGGTGCCCTCCCCCTCAGGGGGGTCAAAGAGGCGCATGGTTGCCCCGATTACCTGGTAGCCGGCATCTAATAGTAGAGCCGCGGCTATTGAGGAGTCCACTCCGCCGGAGAGCATTGTCAGAACTATGGGCATGCTAGGGGGATTATAATAGCAAAGGGAGGATTAGGGAAGGGGAAATTGCCCAAAGGGGCGAAACTGGTGATGGAAAACTCTTGACATTGTGTAGTTGCTGTGATATATATTAGCTTGCTTTTGTAAAAAGACTTCTCGGTGGTTATAGCGAAGGGGTTCCACCCGTTCCCATTCCGAATACGGCAGTTAAGCCCTTCAGCGCCGATGGTACTCGGGAGTTACCTCCCCGGGAGAGTAGGTCGCCGCCGGGATTTAGTTTTGAGCCCCAACAGATTGGTTGGGGCTTTTTTATGTTGGCAATAAACGGTGTTTTATGTATAATGTTTAATATGTAATGTTCTCTTTTGAAAGAAGAACTATGAGCAAAATTATGTTAAAGGCGCTCATCGCTGTTGTTCTCATCTTGGTCTCTGGGATTAGATGAAAATATAATGTTGTTGTCATATGTTTTTCGCTTTTCAACCAGGATAATCTCCTGGTTTTTTATCGTTAAAAAGCTGATTGTAAATCTTCATCTTTTCCCATTTATAATATAGTGCGCTTATGATATATTATCCCTTTGGAATTGCAATTCTACTCTAGGGAGCTCGTTATGAAGATTGTGGGATATCTGGAAGGGACCGACCCCATACTTTTAACCAGGTTGGTCGCCAAGGGCTACGGGACCGTTCCCCTCTCCAACGGTTGGGATAATCACGGCAAATACATCGGTCATATCACCAAGGGAGATGATATATCCGTGGTTATCGGTTATCTGCACAAGGTTATGCCCCTGCCCGGGCAGGACCTGGAGGTCGGCGATGTGACCTACGCCTGCCGGATACATAAGATCCCCGTCCTGCTGATCGTGCCCAAGGAATTTCACCGTCAGGTGGCTAAAAGCCTCGGTGATGTGGGGGATATGTTATACATGGTTGACCCCAAGAATATATTCACCAGGCTCACCGAACTTCTGGAAGAATAGGATGGTGTTTTTTGTCTGAGGAGGAAAAAATTCCCGGCGGGGCAAAGAGACGGGCAAAGGTCGTTGGGCTTTTCTCCGGTGGATTGGACAGTCTCCTTTCCGCCCACCTGATGATGGACCAGGGGGCGGAGATTCTCCTGCTCCACTTCCTTATGCCCTGGCAGACGGTGGAGGAGGATGGGGAGATGGTAACCAAGAGAGCTGAGGAGTTGGGACTTCCCCTGGAGTTCATCCACCTTGACCGTGATTACATAGCTATGCTTAAAGACCCCCCTCACGGCTACGGCAAGAATATGAATCCCTGCATAGACTGCCACATATTCATGTTCAGGCGGGCGGGGGAACGGATGGAGGAGATGGGCTGGGATTTGGTCTTCACCGGCGAAGTGGTCGGGGAGCGACCCATGAGCCAGCGCAAGCCCACCCTGAACCTCATTGAGCGGGAAGCGGGGCTTGTCGGGCGCCTGCTCCGCCCCCTGAGCGCAAAACTACTTACGGAGACCATCCCCGAGAAGGAGGGGTTGATTGAGCGGGATAAGCTCTTGGTTATAGAGGGAAGAAGCCGTAAACCGCAGATGGAGTTGGCTGAAGAATATGGCATAAGTGAGTATTCATCGCCGGCAGGCGGCTGTCTTTTAACTGACCCCGCTTTCTCAAAGAGGGTGAGGGAATCATTTGAATGGGGCGAGGACACCCCACGGCACTTCAAGCTCCTGCGCCTGGGGCGACATTTCCGCATGCCCGGTGGGGCTAAAGTGGTGGTTGGACGCAACCAGGGGGAGAACGAAAGAATAAGCGAGTTGGCTCAAGTTGGAGATATGCTCTTAGACCCGGTTGGGGTGATGGGTCCGACGGTGTTGTTGGGGAAAGAGGGGGGAATTTCCGAGAATGTGGAGACGGCTGCATCCCTCTGCGCCCGCTACAGCGATGGAAGTGTGGATATTGATGTGCAGGTGCGGCGGAAGGGTGATGAGGGCGTGGAGGTGGTGGTCGGCAGGCAACTGGAATCGGATGTCATTGAGAATTTGCGGATATGATGCTTGGAGGTGAATATGGAGATATTTAACCGGCGTGAGAAGAGGATACTTCTGACACTGCTGATATTTGTCCTTGCCGGGGTGGGTGTGCATACGGTCCGCTTTCTGTATAAACCCAAGGTCTCTGCCGACCAAGTCTCCTTTCTTCTGCCGGAGAAGACCGAGCCTGAGGTGAAGGGCACCTTTACCGTGCAGGTGGTCGGGGAGGTCAAAAATCCAGGCATATACTCCCTGAAGATGGGGCTGAGGGTAAAAGACGCCATTTCCGCAGCCGGCGGGGCAAAGGATGGAGCCTGCACCGATGCTCTAAATTTAGCCCTTCCCCTGCTTGACGGGATGAGAATCTATGTTCCTGCGGAGGGGGCGCCCTTGGACAGACCGGAGAGCTTCATAACCTACGGTTACGGCGTCGCCGCTTCGTATCAGGAGAGCGAGGTTTCGTTGGATTTGAACACCGCCACTGTGGAGCAGTTGATTTCTCTTCCGGGCATCGGCGAGGTGCGGGCGACGAGGATAATAGAATATCGGGAGGAACACGGCGAGTTTACTAACGAGAAAGAACTGCTGAAGATTGAGGGTATCGGCGAAAATTTATACAGGGAGATTGAGGGAAAAGTTCAGGTAAAGTAGGGAGATTTGAGAATGCAGACGCTTCCAAAATCATCCATACGCCCGGCTCCTGGATTTTTCACCATCAGGGAGATGGTGGAGCGAGCCGGAGAGCTCTGGTCTGATAAGCCCGCACTCTGTATGCGCCGGTCAGGGGAGGGGTTTTCTGAGATAACCTACGGAGAAGCAGTGGAGCGAATAAAGGAGCTTGCCACCGGGCTTTATGAGCTGGGTATGACCAAGGGTCATCAGGTGAGCGTGGTCGGAGAGAATCGCCCGGAGTGGGCGCTCGCCTTCCTGGCCATAGTCGCCGGTGGAGGGACGGTGGTCCCTCTGGACGCCAATCTAAAGCCGATGGAGTGGGCAGGCATCCTCAGCACCTGTGAGGTGGATAAAGTCATCGCCAGCCCCAGATTCGTTTCCCAGATGAAGGAGATCGCAGAGCAGATTGGGCGCCACATCACAGTTATCTCCATGGAGGAGGGCGGTGATATCTCCTTTGAGCAGTTGTGCTCCGCAGGACGAAAGAGGATTGAGGAGGGCGATCGCACTTACCAACGGATGAAGGTGGAGCCACAGGACCTGGCGGAGATCATCTTCACCTCTGGCACCACCGGTAATTCCAAGGGGGTGATGCTCACCCACCACAATCTCGGCTCCAATGTCAATTCCGTCTATCAAGTTCTACCCTATGAGAGGGACGATGTCTTTTTGTCCCTGCTTCCCCTGCACCATACTTTTGAGTCCACCTGCGGTCTTTTGGTCCCCTTTTACACCGGCTGCACCATAAACTATGCTCGCTCTTTCAAGTCCAAGGAGATAATTGAGGACATTAAGGATGGGGGGGTTACCATGATGTGTGGGGTTCCCCTGGTCTATGAGAAGATGGCTTACGGTATCATGCGGGCGGTGGACAGAGCCCCCCTTCACAAGCGCATGCTGGTAAAATTCCTTCTGGGGCTCACCCGAGGGATAGATTTTATCTTCAGAGGACGCTCTGGCAAGGTGCTCTTTCGTGGTCTGCGCAAGAAAGCCGGTCTGGACAAGATACGCATGTTCGTCAGCGGGGCTGCGGCTATGCCCCCGAAGGTAGGTGGCATCTTCCGCACTTTAGGTCTGCCCCTGCTCCAGGGCTACGGTCTCACCGAGACCTCCCCGGTGGTCTCGGTCAACCCCTTTGATAAGCCCAAGGTGGCTTCCTCCGGCCTGGTCGTCCCCGATTTTGAGGTAAACATTGATGAACCGGATGAGAAGGGCGTGGGGGAGATATGGCTGAAGGGCCCGGCGGTGATGCCCGGCTACTATAAAGATGAGCAGGAGACCGACAAGGTATTCAGCGAGGATGGTTGGTTTAAGACCGGCGACTGCGGCTACTTTGACCGTGACGGACATATTTATATCTGCGGGCGGGTGAAGAATTTAATTGTCACCCCGGCGGGAAAGAATGTCTATCCAGAGCAGGTGGAATCCCTGCTGGTGGAAAGCCCATATATTATGGAGGCATTGGTGAAGCCGATAACCAACCAGAAGACGGGCAGGGAAGAGGTGGGGGCAATCATTGTGCCGGATATGGAATATTTCGGCGAGGAGTGGGGGGAGGAGGCTCAGTCTCGCCGTGAGGAGATAGCTCAGATTGTAATAGATGATGTGCGCCGATTGTGCAGTAGCCTGGCGGACTATAAGCGGGTCAGGGAGATAGTGGTTCAATGGGAGGAGTTTCCAAAGACTTCCACCCGAAAAATCAAGCGCTTTCTTTATACGGACAAGGGGATTCATCCCCGAACGTGATTATTGCGGTAAGCAGGATGGAATTTTTGTTTAATTTTGTTTTAAGAATGGTAATAGAAACTGGAATCCGGTGCGAAAAAGGATGTAGATAGATCAAGGAGAGGTTTTGAATGGATAGAGTGAGAATTTGCGCCCCCTCCTTTCTGATAGCGGTTACTTTGGTGCTGGTGGCGCCGGCGATGTCACAGGAGGGTTCAGTGCAGGAGTATTTTCTGGATAATGGACTGCAGGTGTTGATAAAGGAGGTACACACCGCCCCGGTGGTTTCGGTTCAGCTCTTCATCAAGGTGGGAAGCCGCTGGGAGTATCCCGGCATCAGTGGGATCTCCCATTGGTGTGAGCATATGTGCTATCGGGGCACCGAGGACTTCACCGACGAGGACATGAACGACCTGCTTGATTCAATAGGGGCGACTCTGAACGGCTACACCAGCTCGGATATGACCTGCTACCACCAAATCCTGCCCAGCCAATACTTTGAGTTGGCACTGGAGATAGAGGCTTCACGGCTGGCACGGAGTCTTTTTGACCCGGAGGTGGTGGATAAGGAGCGCACGGTGATAATCTCAGAGCTGGAGTGGGGGGAGAACGACCCGGAGGACCTGCTCTACAAAGAACTACTCTCCCAGGCATATCGCCTTCACCCCTATCAATTCCCCACTATCGGCTTTCGCAATGAGATAATGACCTGGGGTCGGGAGGACCTCTACAACCACTATAAAGAGTTTTACATACCCAGCAATTCGGTTTTGGTAATCGTGGGGGATGTGGATGCCACTGATGCCCTCGGCCTGGTAAAGAGACATTTTGGCGACATAGAGCGGGGAGAGGTGCCGAGAGAGGTGACCTCGGTAGAGCCGGCGCAGGACGGGGAACGTCGCTTTACGATTGAGGGTTCGGGCAATACCTCCTACATTATCATGGGCTTCCACCAGCCCGGTGCCGCAGACCAGGATATATACACCATGTATGTTCTTGATGCCATATTGGGGGGAGCGACCGGCAGGGAGAGAGCCCCCAGGCTCAAACTGGCTCTGGTGGAGTCCGGGCTCTGCTCCTCGCTTTATACCTATGTGGGCACCAATCGGGATCCCAGCCTATTCTTCATCGGGGCTACCGTTGCTGAGGGGGTCTCCTTGAAGGAGGTGGAGGGTGTCATTCTTGCGGAGCTTGAGCGCATAATGGTTGAGCCGATTGGCGCCGAAGAGTTGGAGAAGGCAAAGAATCAGATA
>Ga0114919_10004832_pt1 | contig 10801 bp, 8 predicted proteins | sample BlataG_FD_88682 | JGI IMG/M metagenome (GOLD analysis project Ga0114919, IMG submission 88682) | Deep subsurface microbial communities from Black Sea to uncover new lineages of life (NeLLi) - Black_00105 metaG | ecosystem: Environmental > Aquatic > Marine > Oceanic > Sediment | place: Atlantic...
AAGCACATTATTTAGAAACTCGGCCCGTATCGCAGACTGCTGGCCCTCGGTGTACCAGCGGGAATCTTCGGCCAGCTCGATTACGATTCCTCCGTTGGTCTTGAACGCATCGACATGTTGCTGTTCCGCGACCGTCAGGACATCCGGCATCGCAAGGACCAGTACCTTGTACCCCTCGAGCTCGTTCTCGGCAATCTGTTCATCGGTAACGATGCCGAGCGGTGCGCCGAGGCGGTTCAACGCCTGAAAACTCTGCCAGCACGGCACAATCAGTTTCCGGTACATATTTTCCTGGTTGGTAAGATAGAGGTCCCGGCTGCGCTCGCTGAAGTGAATTGCCGCCCAGTGTACCGGACGAGTATGGGCCAGGTACCGGCTGACACGCTCGCCCATCTGCAGGGCGGGCGTGAACATCGGGTTGGGAATCGTCGGCTCGCCAATATCAAGATTGGCAATCATACCGTATGTAAGACACGCAGCAGAAGCCGCCAGCGCCTCTTCGACCGAACGCGTGTCGTTCGCCCAGAGATGTCCCGGACGCCCCTGCGCTGCGTCACGGAGATACGAAAAGGCAAAAGCCATCTCAACATCCCACTCGGGCACCGGAATACTTGTACCCGACTGCCAGAAGAACCGGTTGACGCCTTTGCGAATCGGCATCTCGAATTCGCTCTTCGGCGAGGGGGCTATGCGCGGCAGGTGGCTTCGCATCCTCGGGTCGTGAAGCCAGGGGACGTAAGTAACGCTGATGAGCATCGGCAGGCCCGCAACCCGGGCGTGGGCTTCATCGATATAGTGCCCGATGCCGCGTTCAATCGTCTCATTTTTGAACTGTAGATAGCGAAGATAGTTCGGGTCCGAGTAATCATGATTGTCAGGCGGCGCCAGACCCGTCTCACTTGTGAAGCGGCTACGGCAGTATTGACACCAGCAGCAATCCGGCGGCATGTGCTTCGAGTCGAAATAGAAGCCATCGGCGCCCCGCTCGGTCAGCTCGAGCATGCGGGTAGTGAAGTAGTCGAGATAAGGCGAGTTCAGGCACATGTAGTCGCCGCGGCTGGCCGGCACAGCTGTGCCGTTTTCGTCGACACAGACCCAGTTGGGGTGCTGTGCAGCCATATACTCATCCTCAATATGCCGGTGATATTGAATAATCCGCAGGTCGTTGGCGTGGGCACGGTCAATCATCTGTTGCGCAATGTCTTCGCCGTTTGTCCGCGGGTCAATCACCCCGACGCTCGAGGGCCACCACGCCCCTTCATCCCCCGTCTTGCAGTGGCGAGTATAGACCTTCGCGCCCATCTCGGCAAAGTAACCTTCCGCCTCGGTGAACACCGGCTCACTTCCCCACCGTCTCAGCGACAGACGTGTATGAAGCTGAACGCGATGCTCGACAAAGTAGTTGGGTAATCGCAGCGATGCCGGCGTATAATCAACCGAAACCAGCGGTGACCCCTTGCCATAGGAGATTTGCCCCACACCAAGCACGCACACCATTGCCAATAGGAATGTTGATATTGTTAGCAACATATTTCGATTGGTTCTCTTGCGTATTTTCATCTGGCCTCACGAAAATTAAATCGAACGTCTTTGTGCTCTTACAAAATACGATTATATTATTTATCGCAGCTAAAATCAAGACCTTTTCTGTGTAAATCAGAAATCAAACCCCGTGTTTTTTTTGCAAGCAGTTTAGTGGTTACTGCTGAATGGCCTCTGCCGGCTGCTGCTACTGTCCTCGAACGTAATACCCGATACGTAGGCGTTCGTGTCCATTTCACCGTCGGTGGTATTCATTATAAGCTCCCCTGCCATATACAGGTCGGTGAACGTCACGTTTTCCAGCTTGCTGGTTGAGCTGTATCCCTTGAGCTTGGAGTGCTGCGGTCCTTTGTTCTCGAAGCTGACTCGTGTTACCTCGATGTTTCGTGTAGCACCGGGCTTGATGGACGACATTTCAATCGGGTACTCGTGCCAGCCGGGTTTCTTGCACTTTATCTTCTCCGTCCTGATGTCAATGAAGTGAATATCCTCTATCGCATTCTCCCCTGTCTTGTGCATAATGGCTATGCCCCTGCTGCAATGAATCACATCGATATTCTCAAACCATATATCGTGATGGGCGCTCTCAGCTTGCATTCCCGCTTTGACACCGGCACACCTCGTCCAGACCACACTGTTCTTGAAATGCACGTCACGGACGTCCTCTCCATCCATTGCCTTCGAACAGAAGGCATCGTCAAGGGTGTACACGAAACAGTCTTCTATGACTGCGTGCTGGCAGCCGCACATATTAATACCGTCGCTGGATAGGGAAGTGTTGTAAGTGGCGTTGACGACCTTGACGTTTTTGAACGAAATATTGTCGCATCTGGTCACCTTGGCCGTCCAGCTCGTGCTGTCCCTGAGGATGACACCTTCGACAGTTAGACCGCTGGTGTCGTACGGAACCAATACTCTGCGTCTGTAATCGTCCGAGCCCAGCAGTTGCATTGCGCTGGCATCCAGCACGCCGCGACCGAATATCCTTATATTACTGTTGGGTGTGCCCTCTATTGTGGTCAGCAATCCTTCGTAGGAATCGATGCTCTGGTCGGCCCGGTTTGGCGAACCTCGAAGCACGGCGCCGCCGGCCAGGTAGAGGGCGACATTGCTTTTAAGAAACAGTCGGTCATAGACCAAGTAAACGCCCGCCGGAACATAGACCGTTGCGCCACCGGGAATTGCCGACACATCGTCAATGGCCTCTTGTATTATGCTCCTCATATCTGTTGCCCCTGTCTTGTCGGCGTTATACGGTGGCTCCGTGATATCAAGCACATTCGAGTCGGCGGGGTCAGGCACATCTGTTTCGAGCGGGTCTGCCAGGATGACCAAATTCTCGAGGTTATTAATTTGAAGCACCAGGTATCGCGGCTGGGATAACGAAAAGCTTAGAGTGTTGTCGTTGGTTGTTCCCGCAATCTTGAAACTCTTCGGGCTTATGGTATATGAGGTGATTGTTTCGCTTGCAGTAACCTGCAGCTTAATCTTTCCCGAAAAGGACAAGTGTGCGTAATGGTAGTCGTAGTAATCTTCCACGTTAACCAAGGTGCCGTTGACCGTTAATGAAAACACCGAGCTTGTTTGCGTATAGTCGGCTTTCGGGTAAGTAACTACCGTAGAGGCCTGGGCTGCGACAACAGAGCTCAGCACTATAATTGTTATGACCCTCAACATAGCCCTTGACCTTACATGCATAATCAGAAATCAGACACCGCCTTGTTCCTGCAGAAACGGCTTTTAACCGCAAACCTCCCTTGTGCTCTTATGACTTGTGCGCTTATGCACTAATCCAGGGCCGCCAGCACTCCTCTGACGTAGCCGACCGACTCGGCCAGCCCAGCCAGCGGGTCTTCAGCGTCCTTCTCGTATTCAAATGACACAACGCCGGCGTATTTTATCTTGAACAAAGTCCTGATAAATTTCGGTATGTCAATCACCCCTCGCCCAATCTCAACGGTCTTTCCCTCCGCTTTCGCCGCGTCAACGTCTTTCATGTGCACATCCAGCAGTCTCTCTGCGCACTTGGCAGTAGCTTTCGACGGGTCCATCCCTGTCCGCTGCGTATGCCCGATGTCATGACATATACCTATCCGCCTATCCAGATTTTTTATCTTTTCGTAAGTGACATCCGGCGTGGGATAGAGTTTGTCTGTCGGCCCATGATTGTGAATGGCCACCTTAATATCATATTCTTGCACCTTTTCATTCACCAGCCCCAACACCTCTGGCTCCGGCACACCGACTATCACCTCCATTCCCGCGGCCCTGGCGTATTCAAACGCCTGATTAACCTCATCTTCACTCTTCATACGAATCACCCCGCCGCCGTAAAGCTCTATGCCCGCCTGTTTCACTTTTGCTGCCACCGCTGCTATCTCCGCCGGCGTACTTTCCAGCGGAAGATGAAAGCTCTTGAGGCAAATATACTTTAATCCCAACCGTTGCGTTATTGTGAGGGTCTCGTCCAAGCTTAATTTTCTGGTTGTATAAGAAGCCAGGCCAAGCTTAAACTGTCGTTCTCCTGCCGGCTTACGCCGACCCCGCTTTTTTTCGTTGAGCGGCTGGGTTTGTCCCAGGCAGCCGTGCGCATCCACCAGCAAGGCCCCCGCTCCTATACCTGCTGCCTGCAGCAACCGCCTCCTTGTCTGTTTTCCACTCATTTGCATTCTCTCCTTTTCCATAATACAACCTTCCTTCCTTTCTTTCCTTCAGCCAAACCACAAAGAGCAATGTACGATGCCGGTCATACTGGCCTGCTTCAATTTTTCTTTCTCTGTCACCTCGGCACTCTCTGCGTTCTCGACGGCTATCTGTTTCTTCAAATAGTCAATAGAAAATAGTAAATAATCAATTAGCTCTACCATTATGCTTGAATGTAAAGGCCTGCGGGATGTTACTCCTTTTGGCCCCACAGCCAAATATCGTCATATCGCCCGGTATCGTCGAATGAACCCACGCCCACCTTGCCCCATTTGAAGCAACGGTCAACGGCTGTCATAATCGGCCTGGACTTATTATCAAAGAAGACCTCGATAGTACCCTTTTTCACATCGCGCACCAGCCGAACATTGTGCCAGTTCTCGTCCCACTTCGTCCCCGCAGTTCGGCTCTTTGCGATCGATACGCGTGGCTCACCGTTAACAATAAAAATCGAGTTCGCATGTGGGTCAGATTTGTTAGCGAGGTGCACATAATAGAAATGTGATGGGTCCTGATGCCCGAAAAACAAGCACATGTCGCGATGACCGTAATCTCTCGTCGTCGATAGCATCTTCAGTTCCAGCACAAAGCTGCCCAAAACCACGTCCCTGACCAGGTTGATATTGTAAGGCGAGCGGACTTTCGGTTTGTAATTGCTCTTTCCAAACAGAGCCAGCACCTTCCCGCCGTGCCCTGCTTCAATCCGCCACGCATTCGGGTCGGTGGCCTGCCAGGCATCGAGCCTGCCATCCTCGAAATCGGCCTGGAACAAAAGCGGCATTCCCAGGCCGCCACCTGCACTCCTCAGGCCGGCACATCCCCCCTCTACTATTAGCAGCATCAGCAAAGCAAAACTCACCGTCCAGCAAATTACTGTTCTCATCGCAGGTTCTCCTTTTTCACTAATAAGAGCTTTATTTTTTCCAATAGTAAATAGTCAATAGTAAATAATAAATTATCTCACCATTGTGCTTCGATATACGGGCCTGTGGGGCCTTTCGGCGCCGGTTTCGGCCGGGACTTCAGTATCGCCTCGGCAATCGCAATATCACTCTTGCGGGTAATTTTGATATTCGAAGGGTCAGTCCTGACAATCGTTACTTTCTGCCCTAGCGCTTCGACCAGCTGCGAATCATCGCTGATTTCGTTTTTATCAACGGCTTCGAGGTTTTCGTAGGCCTTTTTGAGCAGCGAGGTCTCGAAGACCTGCGGCGTTTGTGCCTCCCACAGACCCGACCTGTCCACCGTTTGCAGTATCGTATTGTCCTTGACCTCTTTTATTGTTGCCGCAATGGGGCAGGCCAGTATCGCAGCTCCCGTCTGAGCCGCAGCGGCGATGACTTCGTCAATCCACTTGGCCTTAACGCAGCATCGTACCGCATCGTGGATGGCAATAAGGTCAATATCGTCTTTGACAAGTTTCAGTGCCTTTTTAACAGTGTCAAAGCGTTCGGCACCGCCAAAACATATCTTTACGTTATAAAACGCGAGATTTGCGCCCCACTTTACATTTACCAGCTCTTCCTCCTCCGGTGTGATGGCTAACAGTATCTGTTTAACGTCGTCACGGTTGGCGAAAAGCTCGACACTTCGCACAAAGACCGCCCGCCCGGCTACATCGACGAACGGCTTCTTTCTTTTGCCGCCGAATCGAGTGCCCGGCCCGGCCGCACATATTATCGCAGCAACATTCTTACTCATAAATAATACCCCTGTTCTGCTTTATTTTTGATTTTGCTTTATTGCCCCGGTGCCACTTTTTCCAGTCGTAGCAGGACTGGACTGGGCCGACACATCTTTTTCTTCGAATCAAAGGTTTCTATCGAAACAGCTTGTTTTGCTTCTTTATAGCCTGTGAAACTCGCGTGTAGCGTATATTTTCCCGGTTTTGCTACGAAGTGTACTCCCTGACTTGAGTTGACGATTGGCTCAATCGGGCCGGTGCTGCCTTCCAGCCAGGCGTTCACTGCTGTCAGCGGCACTCCGTTTTCGTCGACCACTATTACTTGCAGAGATCCCATCTCAATTTTCTGGTTAACAGGGATATCAATATCAAGTTTTTTTTGTTCACCTTCTGCCAGTTCGAACTCAAGCAGCACACCTTCGTCTATGAGCATATTGCCGCCACCCAGATACTCTCCAGCAGGCAGATTGTCGAGTTTATAATTACCATTCTTATCAGGTCTAATATGGCCCACTACAGTCTTGTCTTTTCTCCATACTGTTAGTCCGTATCGGGCTATTCCTGTTAAGCGACCGTATATACCGGATGTGCATTTTGGCATTCGGACGGTTATATTCGCGTCATTTTCGGTAACCTCTATGGGTTGCTGTAGCGTCGCATAATCCTTTCGTATAAGGACAAGGTGGTGCTTACCCGGCAGGATATATTTGGCAACGTATGGTCCATTCTCTTCGGGCGATTTATCAAGTTGGGCTATTGTCTGACTCGATACCTTGTCATCTTCTTTTAGATATGCCCTTGTAATATCCCATTTTGGGGTTCCTTCCATATACTCAATCGAGATGCGAACCGTCGAAATCCTCGACGGTATCTGGCCCAAATCAATATAACGGTCCGTTAAGTCAAACACAGCGATTATAATCCAGTTATTGCGCTGTTCGGTATCCTCATAACAAATCTGCCATTTTCCTTTCGGTATACCGCCAAATGTAAATTTGCCATCGGGTTCAGTTATTACATAGTATCTAAAAGTTGAGGAGTGCCGCCCCTCAGTGGCCGACAGAATAATCCTGCGATTGGCGATTGGAACGCCGTCAATGATTATCTGCCCCTTCACATTCGGCTTACCTCCAAAATCAAGCCGTGAGACTTTTCCATTAGCTGGCACGATTGTACGGCAAATCACACCCAAACTCATACTCTGTCGTTCCGTATGTCGTTTAACATAACAAAGCTCATCAGGCAGTCCTCCGACTCGATAATACCCACTGGCGTCTGTTGTTACCATGGCCAGGCGTCCTGCTTTTTCTTCCGTAATACCTCTGTAACCGCCATCATTTTGAAAATACAGTGTAACGTTTGGTTGCGGCTGGCCCTGGGCATCAAAAACATAGCCCTTCACTATCCCACCTTTGTTTAGCACTACTTCGATGCCTTCCGTTGTCTGTCCCTCTTTGACTTCTATCTCGTTGATTATTGAATAGGCGTAATCAGGATGAATGACCTTTATGCTCTCACTACCTGACGCCAGGTTTTTCAGTTCAAAAACCCCATCGGTTGTTTCGACCGCACCATCCTCTGAAGCAAATGGGACTCCTGTGCAAACCCTCAATCCCGCTTTCTCTCCTGCTGCTTTCGACAGCGGCATAACTTTGGCTCCATTTATGAGTTGACCTGCCTCATTGACGACCCTGCCTTTTATACAACCTCCCGCTGACAGTTTAATCACAACAGGATTGTTGCTATCGGAATTGACATCTTCACTCCAGGTCCATGCGAAACCTTCGGCGGCTATCTGGACTTGGTATATGCCAGGGCCGACGGCCTCTATGTTGAATCTTCCCTCTGCATCGTCGAATTCAAGCCATTGGTCAGATTGGCTATAATTTGCGCCACGCAGAGTTGTGATTTTTCTTGCGCGTACCCTGAAATGTTGTATTGGCCGGCTGGTTTGAGAATTTATAACGGTGCCTTTTATAATTGGCTTTTCGACAGTAACAAGCTCGACCTCAAGGCCCTCGCTTGGCGCTTCGACGTCTTCAAGGATTTTCTGTTCTATATATTGACCTCTAAACGTGAGTTTATATTGTCCCGGCTCAAGACGATCTATCACGAAATTCATATCACGGGGGTCACGGTGATAATTGTTCCACATGCCAGAAGAGTGATATTTACCATTTGTTGAAATAACAGAAATATCGACGTAATGGGGAGCCGTATCGCTTTTAAAGAGAAGTTTTCCCTTAATAGATACCAGTGACTGCGGTGATTTCTGCGGGATTTTCAGCATAAGTAGTTCATTATCCGGCAGAGGTAATCTGGTATGTAAAACTGGAATACCGATTGCGCCACTATCCCCCTTTGGTATGTGCACCATAAGTCGATATATACCAGGGACTATGTGCCGGAGAGTAAAAAGGCCATTGGCATCGATTGGAACCTTTTCTGGACAGCTATTACTGCTCCACCAATCGGGATAAGCATAGATACTCAGGTCCGACGCTGGAATTCCGTCTTCATATTTAGCGCAGCCATTGACATCGACTCCTTTTTGGAGGATTATCCGGCCGGATTCGACGGCCTCGGTGTCGTTCAGTATTACCGTGAGTCTGCCCGGGGCATAATTACATTGTCTCTGAACGGCTCGTCGTAATCCATCCTTGCGCCGGTCCCAAACGGTTGTGCTGTTCGTGGCTGTAATCAGATAACCTGTCGGACTCGGCGGTATACCGCCCAACAGGCAGACCCCATTATTATCCGTGCGCCTGTGTTTCGACTGGCTGCCAATTTTCCTGTATCTTTCGTCGCCAAGCAAAGTTACCGAAAGTTCTGCTCCTTCAATAGGCTCATTTTCCTCATCGACGACCCTCACTTTTATTTTGCAGCCCTTGTCGAGTTTGAAATCTTTGACAACTTGTTTATCTCCGCTGAGATTTACGATAGGCATTTCTCGGTAATCGTATATTCCGACGTATTCGTTTGAATCAATCGAGATTCTGTAATTGCCACCCTTGTATATCTTGTCGATACAGTAAAATCCGTTTGCATCAGTTCCTGCTTTATACATGTGTTCTATAATGACGGTTGCATCAGTAACAGGCTTGCCTGTTTTGCTGTCGCGGATGAAACCGCACAGAATACAATTGCGATTCGATTGAATATCATCCGTTTGTGTTGGCTTGGCACCATTGATTTGCTTGTTTGGTTCCTTCTCTGGTGTGGCAGCTTCGCTGCTATTGATGGGCCCTGTTAGTTTGAAAATCAATACTAAACATAAAACGCTGATGCTTATCATCTTTCGCGGGTAAGGTTTCAATGACATAATTAAGTCCTCTCACACAATTATTTGAGATAAGATTTTTGAGCCCGTATCGTACTGTAATTTTCTTGATAAGTCAAGAATAATTTTGTTAAAACTCGATACCTTGTCTTGCCTTTATTCCCTTGTCAAAAGGGTGCTTGAGATTTTTCATTTCCGTCACCAGGTCGGCCAGAGCTATCAATTCCTGCGTTGCACCTCGGCCGGTCATAACAATCTCGACAGCCGGGTCCCTTCTGTCAATAACGTTCTTTATATCTTCCAGTTTAGCCAGCCCTTTTGAAAGGCAAAATACAATCTCATCAAGTATCACACAATCGTAAAATCTTTTCTCACCGGTTTCAGCGATTCGTTCGAGAACTTCACTGATTGCAGCCCGGGTCCTGGCGATTTTCTCCACGTCTTCGAATGATTCAGACATGTCCCATGGCACATCGAGCGTCTCGACCCTGATTCTGACCGCCCCCAATTGCAGGGCAAAACGCTCGCCGATATCAAGCGACGCCGGCTTCAGGAATTGGTAAATCAGGACCTTATTACCCTGGCCGGCCGCACGCAAAGCCAGGCCGAACGCAGCCGTCGTCTTGCCCTTGCCGTCACCGGTATAAATCTGCACAAGACCCTTTTTCAGCATAGAAGTATATTAAGACAATGACGGATGAAATGCAAAAATATAAAGTGAGCTAAAGTGGAAAAGAATGAATAATGAATTTCGAAGTTCGATATTCTTTTTTCAAACTTCAGACACTTTCGTTGGTAGTTATATCGTTAGAACATCAAGCCCTTGCTCGACGTCAGATTCGCTGCCGGCTTGTTCCCCGGGTTTGAAAGGCAGCGGTTCGGCAAACTGAACTGCGACTCGGCGCAGGAAGCTATTTACGTTATCGACCCGATAGATGCGGCCGGTGCGGGTAAAATTTGCCATATCAAATGAGTCTTCAGGGCCAAAACGAGGAACGCTAAAGCGAGCCGTTATATGTTGGCCCGGATACGGACAGTTTTCGTCGGCGTGGCAGGTAAAGGCCGCCGCACGGCTCGAAATATCAGCCATCTGGCCCTGTGAAAGTATCTCGCCGAAGTCCTCCGCGAACCAGATGGGCCAATTATAACGCAGTCTTTGTTCTCTTCTTCGCTCGGCGGCTTCATCCATTATCAATACTCCGAAAACCCTTTGGTACGTTGCTTTGAAATCGACAGATTTTAGGGGGTAACTTTACGAACAACCGCCGGAAAACTCGCACTTTAGGTCATTGCAAGGAGCGCAGCGACGCGGCAATCTCTCCTTTTTAGCAGTTCTATTTGGTCTGCTGCCGGTTCGCGATGATGGAGCAGCCCGATTACACTTTTTTGCAATTTTTTGTCTTTCCTGCCGGTATATTCCTATAATCAACCGCTGATTTAACGGAAAAGCTGGCAGAAAAATTGATTTTATTTAGGCACTCTAACAAAACTCCATAATTCGTCGCCAACAGATTAGGAAACAACCTATAATTAGGAACGCTTGATGAATATCGTCACGTTTTTCATAACGAACACGCAATCGCCTTTGATTG
>Ga0114919_10004833_pt1 | contig 10801 bp, 13 predicted proteins | sample BlataG_FD_88682 | JGI IMG/M metagenome (GOLD analysis project Ga0114919, IMG submission 88682) | Deep subsurface microbial communities from Black Sea to uncover new lineages of life (NeLLi) - Black_00105 metaG | ecosystem: Environmental > Aquatic > Marine > Oceanic > Sediment | place: Atlantic...
CCCTTATCATTCAACCATGATTTTACATCAGTCAGCCAATCTGATTCGAGTCGCTTTGCAATTTCTTCAGTCATCTTCCTAAGAGCATCTCCAAAATTGCTGATTGATTCGCCAACCCCCTGTGTCAACCTAATAAACGCAGCAGCCAATTCAGCCTCTCTTTTAGACTCTTCTGGAACATAGTATATGGGTCTCCTCGTTACATCACTCAACTTTCTTCCAAGCTTTCCCTCAAGTTCAAGCCCTTTTTTGTAGTTTATGAACGTCTGTTTAGCACATCGCAGAGGTCCTGAATCTCCATCCCAAGGTCCAAATTCATTCACGAAATCTTTCCACGAGGTCTCAAGCCCCTTTACCTGCCTTTCATATACCAGAGCCAGAATGTCATTTCCATTGAAGCCAACCAATACGCCTATCACCTAGACCATTAGTCTAGACATTAGACTATATAAATCAGTCAGTCCACGGTAATACATCAGGAGGACAAAAGAAATCCATCTGAACAAACGAAAAAATGTCAAAGTCAGTTTTAGAATGCCACAAACGCTCAAATCCTTAATAGAAGAATATATCCGAAGAGACACACACCTAAATCCATCCGATTTTTATCGAGACGCTATCCGAGAGAAAATCCAACGAGATGCCCCTCATCTACATAAAGAACTCTTCTTGGTGGAATAATGTCTTCTAGCATTTCGTCTGTATACAATCGCAAACTTCTGGAGTGATGGTACAATGACTTATGCTGCTGCTACATCATCTGGTAGTACCAAAAACACAGCTGAGAATAAGCGTGTTTCTCGCATGCATGCACGTTTTTATGGGGGGGGAGGGGCCGGGGGGTGTGTCTGTGTGTGCGTCTTTGTGAAAGAGAGGGATGTTAATTGATTGAGGGTCTGCGCAAACATTGTGTAGTTAAGGATGCTGGTTGGCTGCAGCCATTAGCTGATCCGCCAGGCAGACAACCTCTTTGTCGTGAGGGAGATTTGGAGCGGATGGTTGGCTATGTTTCAGGTTTGTTTGGTTGTGGTCGCGGTCGGAACCTCTTCTTATCTGGGAAGCCAGGGTCAGGCAAGACAGTTTGTGCAAAATATCTGCTTCTTGAAATAGGTAAACGTGCGGAAGAGAATCGGATTCCGTTGGGAACAGTTTATGTCAATGTGGGGAAAACGAGGACCCCTTACTTCACCATGGTAGAGATCGTCAGAGCGTTGGGTGTGATTGTTCCGGATTGTGGGTGGCAGATGTTCCGGTTGAAACAAGCTTTTGAGAAGGTCTTGGAGGAAAAGGCTGTTGTAATCTGTTTGGATGAGGTTGACAGCCTTCTTCTCAAACAGAGGGAGCCCCTAGTCTACTATTTGAATCGTCAGCCTAAGACAACTCTCATCCTGGTAAGCAATAGACTCAGAGAAGCTACATCCCTTCCAAGTCGAGCTCTAAGCACCCTTCAACCCAAACTCATAACGTTGGAGCCATACACGCCTGAAGAAGCGAAGATAATTCTGAAGGAGCGGGTAACAATGGCCTTCCATCCTGGCACTATCAGAGATATTTTACTTATGAAAGTTGCTCGAGTTGCATCTGAAGCAGAAGACATACGATTGGGCTTCTCCATACTCCTAACTGCTGGGCAGCTGGCAGAAGAAAGAGGACAATCTAAGGTAAAGATAGCGGATATCCGCTCAGCAATCAAGAGCGAAACCACAATTGGTCTGCTCCAAAAGATGGACGAGTTAGAGAAACAACTAGAGACAAGGCGGAATAAAAGCTGGTAGATCCATGGATACAAAGAGCTCAAGCTTAACTAGCAGAAAGGCAGCGAGCAGGAATCTCGCGAAAAAGATCCGCCATAAGAAACCTACAGGCAAGTCTAAATTTAACCCCATCAACTCTCACAACCAGAGACTGGAAGAGGAACTTCAACGTCTGCAACATATGACAAACTTTGGTCACGAAATAGTATTAGAGTGGCTCCCTGGAGTGGCAAAATTCAACAATGGCAAACAGCTAGTAGAAGAGGTCATCGAGAACACAATATTCATCTACGACAGAAACCCGCAAAAAGCCCTAGAACTGGTTCGTCATGGCTTCGCAGAATGGATCCTGAACCAGCACACACGCCCCTATAGACAACTAATAAACAAACTAATCACACTTTTCGAGGAGCAACACTACGAACGAAAGGAAAAACTCATAGAATCACTTGTTAATATATTCTTGTAGGAGTTTTATTGCATGAGTATGAATGGATTAAACGATATTGACTGTATCCTTGAGCGACACAACTTTGGATCTGTTGAAAATTGTAGCTTAGGGTTCAATGAACGAGTTGTCAAGAACTTAGTTTCTACTCAGACTGTGAGCGGAGTTGCTCAGCCATTTTAACCCTATGTTTAAGAAAACTCATTTGACAATTCTGTTCCAAAAACTCACTACAATCTCGGTTATTTGAGCATTTCAAGCAGCATCTTTCAAATACCTCCACAGAAGTCTTATCAAATGAAGTATTCGCCAGAGTGATACCTAAAAAAAAAGGGAAATTGCTGATATAAAAGCAAATTCACTTGGAAGGTTGAAGATTAGTTCAATTGAAAGAGCGAACATCGCAATCAATGCAAAAGAAAACGCAAAGGAAATTACCAACGAGAACCAACCAACTTTTTCCTGAAGCCATCTCCAAAGCTTACTTCCCTCTAGAAGCCTAAATTTAAATCGTCCCTTATAGTTAATCCATTGAAGATACGAATTAAGTGCAACCCAAGCCCATAGTAAAATGGTTATATATGTCATAGTTGTCAAGACAAACACACCTGAACCTATAATATCGAAAGCTTTCAAATGACTTTTACCCTAGAATGATAGAGATATGCACGCATGTGCTGTGCTTACCATTCACCTCTATCAAGCTTTGAGAAGAATTCTTTAAACTTTGTTAAAACCACATAAAAACCCAACATCCAAGTTAGACCACCAATAATTATAGCATATTTCTCACCTGTGATTGGTGATAGAAAGATGTTTGCTAATGCAAGCAGACCACAAAAAGATAATCCAGATGGTATTATGAGAAGTACTCTACCGGAGAATCTTTTTACATGAAGGGTAAGGGGTTGCTTGATTTCACGGTGATAGAGTATCTCAAACGCCAAACAAGAGGACGGTACTCCTATGAGGAATAACGGTAATACAAAATATATGAAAAAATCCCAGATAGTTCCAACAACAATACCATAACTCACCAAGTAGAATAAGAAATAATAGGTTAATACAAAAAAAACTACAAAGAAAGGTATGGCAGCCATGCCATGAAGACGATTCTTTTGCTCCCAAGAGAGCTCCTCATTATCGCTCATTGGTCCAACCAGATACTCCGAATTAATGCCGCACCTGCTATCGCAAGATTTATGCCTACATCTACACCATCGACCCATGTATGAACCAATTTTTTAATAGGTATTGCAGCTTTCGATAAAGCACCCCACATTACATACAGCGATGACATAGCACTAGCAGATAATATATTGAAAAGAGCAGAGATAAAATTCTTTGCATGCATGCAACAGGTAACCCGCCTCTAGAGGTTGGTAACGACCAGCACACCAATTCTTCGGATGTATGCAGGCAGATTATTTATGAAGGTTTCAACTTAGTGATGTTAGGCCTGAATGAAATCTCTAAATCAAGAAAGATTCTTATATTCGAAAACCGGTGTCAAGGTCTATCTCAAGCCTGAATATTGTCCCGCTCTTGGGGAAACTAACCTTTCACATCCAGATTTTGTCAGAAAAGCAAAAGAGGTCTTCGGTCAGAGGTATGGGAACATAGAGGGGCTTCCCAGAATATGCTCAGAGAACAGTGAAGATGCTCAGACATGGATACATTTCAGTCCCTTGCTTTCCATGTCCCATGCATGCATGTATAGGTGCAAAACCTCCATCATGTGTTATGACATAGGAGTAGATTCTCATTCTTACTATCTATTCCCATTCTCTTGTTTTGATATTTAGTTTCCACCCGTAATGGAAAATCTGGATATTACGTAAATTCCTGAACTCCTTGATGAAAGTAGGTAAGATGTCTTTGCAGACAATTATACCTCTAACGTCCTTTCCAGTATCCTCTTTGACCTGATGAATATATCCTCTAAGCTGATTTATAGCACCCCTTCCGATCTCATTAATTTTCAATTCAACAACAACCAGTTTGTCGTCTTCATCCTGAAGCAGTAAATCCAATCGTCCATCTCGAATTGGCCTTTGCCTGTCCACAAATTTCAGATTTGATCCTAAGAGACTGAGATTGCTGACAATAAAGTTCTCAAGATCAATTTCTCTGATTTCCAAAACCTCATCAGTTGACAATATAACATCTGCTGCTAGTCCCTCTTTTTCGTACTCTTTGATTTCTGATAAAAGGGTCTTGACGTCTTCATCTGTTAGTGTTCGCCATTGTCTGGTTGAAGAAGCAATGTTCTGATTTTCTGTAAAACCTTCCTTAAAGTTTATTCCGAGAGACAACTTTTCTGCTAATGCCTTATTGAACGCCATAGGTCTGGGTAGTTTTCTGGATTCGATGGGATTCCCGAAAAGTACTACATCGTCCTGATTTCTTCTTTCACCAATGAGATACTCCTCGATATGTGGGTTCTGATATTTGTTAACAATAGCCATATTTGCTGCAGCTTCTGATGTATCTAGAACTCTCTCAACTACATAGTAAGAAGTTATGTATCTTCTACCACGAATTGTAGTATGTAGGAAAACATAATCACCTTGTTTAAGGTCTCGCTTTAATTTTCGTGCTCTTAATTTAACATCTCCGTAGGTGAATTCATCTAAAATTGGATCATGATGATCTGCAAGTGGTACATATGGGATTATGAGATGAACCATATCAAATTCCCTGCATTGAATTATCCGATGTCAACCTATAAAGAAATAACTAACTTTAATTTTCGGTCGTCGTTTTCATCCGAAATCCGATGATTGAAATGCATGCATGCCCTCCAAGAGTATTTAATAAGTCTTTCAGAAGACTGTACCAGTTGTCTTTGAAAGCCAAATGCAAGGTGAAAGTGTTGTCTAAATATGAAGTTGAGCTTATTTCCATTGAAGACAAGGATAAGTTGATGGAGAAATATGAAGATCGTTTCCTCTACGAGGAGAGGGCTGACATCTACGGATGTTGCATCAAGCTCCTGACAGACATCAAATACGTGAAGGAACGTTGGGAAGAAAACTTTTATCCCATGTCTGCTCACGTTCGTTCTCACGGAAGACTTATCGTCACCGAAGAGAAGGGTGAAAAGTTAAGGGTTATGTACGATCAGCTTTCAAAAACAGCAGCTTTAGTAAACGTTGACTATTATGGGTGGGTAAAATCCATCGCACTAAGCGTTGCCAGCGACATGCTGGAAGACGAACATGGCATTAATTCTGTTCACGGTGCATGTATAGACATTGGAGGTCGGGGAACTTGTCTGATTGCGCCTTCTGGTACTGGTAAAACGACGCACACCTACGGGCTTCTTAGACTGAAGGGCGTACGTGTCATATCTGACGATTGGTTTTTTGTTCGTTTCTTAGCTGAGGAAAACGTTGCTTTCAGCTCTGAGAAAAATTTTTACGTTCAGGCAGACATAGCGGAAACTTGGGGAGAATACAAAAAACTCGTCGACAAAGCAGAATTTGACGCGAAAGGTAGAGCGGTTGTAAATGTTAGGTGGATCGTCGGAAAGGGCAAGATATTACCCCTTACCACGTTGAGAACCGCCATTTTGCTAGGACGCGATCCGGAAGATGAAACCATAGTTAAGAAATTGACGCCCAAAGAAGCGGTTGAATATATGGAAACTGTGGACTTCTGCAACCCCCATCTACTAGTGAAAGATCGACGGAAAAACCATTTGCGACGGCGGTTCTTCCGAGGGTTCTTCAGTCGCCTTAAAATCTACCTTGTAAACACCACGTTACCCGCAATCGAAACTCATAAAGCAATAAAAGAAGAGGTTTTGAAGATATAGCAACTTAAGAGGGGGCTTGTTGATATGCAGCGAATAGGTGTTGTAACCGCTGGTGGAGATGCTCCTGGGATGAACGCAGCCATCCGCTCCGTAGTTCGCGTAGCTATATTCCGTGGGCTAAAGGTGATAGGAATCGAAAGAGGATACGCGGGACTTGTTGAAGGACAGGTTCGCCCCTTAGGGCCTCGCTCCGTAAGCGGAATAATTAATCGTGGCGGGACCATACTCAGGACTGCGCGATGTGAGGAGATTAAGACCAGTCAAGGCATCCAGAAAGCGAAAAATACCTTTAAGACCAGCGGGATTGATGGTCTAATAGTAATTGGAGGAGATGGCTCCTTCAAGGCGGCGAGCGAATTACACGAAGCCAGCGGATTACCCATAGTAGGAGTGCCAGCCACCATTGACAATGATGTAGCCGGCACGGATACCACGATTGGTTTTGACACGGCCGTTAACACAGCCTTGTTCACGATTGACAGAATTCGTGATACGGCTACATCCCACGGGAGAGTTTTTGTGGTGGAGGTGATGGGTCGGAGACGGGGCATCCTCGCTCTAGAGGTGGGTCTTGCCGAAGGAGCGGAATTCATTCTCATTCCCGAAATCGAGTATGATCTGCAGGATATATGCAAAAAACTAACACAAAGTCGAAGCAAGGGCAAGACATCTGAGATCATAATCATGGCTGAAGGGGCAGGAAATTCTTCTGCCGTCGTGGAACAGATTAAGAGGGAGACCGGATACGACGTGCGTTTAACTGTTTTGGGACACGCGCAGAGGGGTGGGTCTCCAACAGCTCGAAGCAGAGTCTTAGCCAACCAGTTCGGAGCTCACGCTGTGGAACTACTTCTGAAAGGTGCAAAGAAGAATATGGTTGGAATCAAGGGACAAAGGATCGTTTCTGTGGACCTCGACTACGCCTGGAAGGAAAGAAAAGACTTAGATATGAGCCGATACCGCTTGGCTGAGATCCTATCCGCATAATGGTTCATTAAATTTCGCAAACGCCGAATTGAAGGATGAAGATAGAGATGGAGAACCTACAAGAAGTCCTAAAAGGACAAAAAATCGCCTATTTTTCAATGGAAATAGGCCTGAAGAATGAAATCCCCACCTATGCAGGGGGCTTAGGAGTTTTGGCTGGTGATACCATAAGGTCAAGCGCAGACCTAAGACTCCCGTTAGTGGCTGTTTCATTAATCAGCAAAAAAGGATACTTTAGGCAGGAAATAACCGGGGATGGAAGGCAGATTGAGCATCCTCAAGAGTGGGGCCCCTCCAATTTCATGAAACTGTTACCTGTAGAGGTGACCGTGAAAATTCAAAATAGGGACGTGAAGATCAAAGCGTGGCTTTATAAGGTGCAGAGCATAACAGGAGGAGTGATCCCGGTCCTTTTTCTCGACACCGATGTGGAAGGAAACACCTCAGAAGATAAAGAGATCACCTCTTTTCTGTATGGGGGAGATGAAATGTACAGATTAAAACAGGAGATTATTCTAGGAATCGGAGGCGTAAGAATGCTTGAAGCCCTCGACCTTGAAGTCAGAAAATATCACATGAACGAAGGGCATTCCAGTCTTCTTGCTCTAGAGCTGTTACATAGACCTGAAATGGGCGCAGAAAAGGTCCGCGAGCTGTGCATCTTCACCACCCATACTTCAGTAGAAGCAGGTCATGACAAGTTTACTTACGATCTCGTTAAGGAATTAATGGGAGAAACAGCCGACCTAGAAGTCTTAAAAAGATTCGGTGGAAAGGAAAGATTGAACATGACTCTCTTTGCCCTGAACCTAAGCAAATACGTTAACGGCGTAGCCAAAAAGCATAGAGATGTTTCCAGGGAAATGTTTCCAAGCTATGAGATTCAAGCAATAACAAATGGCATCCACTCATATACATGGACACGTGAGAGCTTCAGGAAAATTTACGATAGGTACCTTCCAGGGTGGGCAAATGAACCGGATTTACTTGTAAGAGTGGACGGAATTCCAGATGAAGATGTCTGGCAAGCCCACAGGGAAGCAAAGAAGGATTTGATAGATTACGTTAACAAAACAACCGGTATTAACATGGATTACGACATATTGACCTTGGGCTCTGCCCGCAGAGTAACCGGATATAAGAGAGTTGATTTGTTGTTCTCAGATCTAGAGAAGTTAAAAAAAGTAAATAGGAAGAGTAAGATTCAGGTAATCTTTGCTGGAAAAGCCCACCCTAGAGATGACTCGGGCAAGAAACTCATCAAAGAGATCTTTGGCTATATCGAGAAGCTGAAAGACGATATCAGAATTGCTTATTTAGAGAATTACGACATGAATCTCGCGATAAAAATAGTTTCTGGAGTTGACGTTTGGCTGAACACACCCATGCGGCCCCTAGAGGCCTCAGGTACAAGCGGAATGAAGGCAGCCCACAACGGGGTGATAAACTTCAGTGTCTTGGATGGTTGGTGGATTGAATGCTGGATCGAGGGTGTTACAGGCTGGGCTATAGGACCGCACCCGGACGAGCATGTGTTGATGGAGGAGAGCCGCATCAGAGAATTGGAGGATCTGTACAATAAGTTGGAATACATAATTATTCCCAGGTTCTATCAGAGAAGAGATGAATGGATAAGGATGATGAAGAATTCGATAGGAAAGATCGCCTACTACTTTAACAGTCACAGAATGATGCGCAGATATGTAACCGAGGCCTACCTGTAACCTCAGTTGGAGCTACTTCGGAAGAACAGAAACAAGGGAAGTTTGTGGAGCAGGTGGATAGGAGATATCACCCGGGTGGGGGAGGTTCAAATCTCTCCCCTGCCCATTTTTGGATTCTTCCCGTACGCACAAAGACAGTTTCTTCTTGAATTTCTCAATTGCATGCATGCACTAGGCTAAACTTCATTGAAGTCATAGTCAATCCAGTTAGAAAGCCAAGCTAAAACGTCGATGTCTCCTTATTTTACCTCGGTGTCCCTCCTCAGTACTGCTAATGCCTCAGTCACAGCGTTCATGCATGCAAAACTAAAATGCGCGCGCCACAAGTCATAAAACAATGTCTCAGACTCATACGAATATTGAAAAGTGAAAAAGAACAATGAATGAGAAGACAGATCTAAGAAATCGTAGACATGTAAGATTTGGACTTTCTCCTATTCTCGTAATTGTTATGACGCTCTTCATAGATGCAACAGGATTTGGAATAATAATCCCCCTTCTGCCATTCTATTCAGAAACTTTCCATGCAGGATCCGCTGCCCTGGGTGTTTTGGTTGCTTCATTCTCATTGATGCAATTCCTTTTTTCTCCCATATTGGGAAGAATATCGGACAATGTGGGAAGGAAACCAGTTCTTGTAATATCCATCTTGACTTCAGTGGCAAGTTTTCTCCTCTTTGCACTTGCTAACTCCTTCTTCATGCTCCTCCTATCTAGGATCATCGCTGGGTTGGCTACTGAGACTGCGGTAGCCCAAGCCTACATCGCTGATATCACTAGCAAAAAGGAAAGAGCGTCTGGAATAGGTAAGGTGGGTGCTGCTCACGGAGCAGGCTTTATAATAGGGCCTGCAATAGGAGGTTTCTTGAGTGTATATGGGTTTTCGGCACCTGGATTCGCTGCTGTATTTCTGACCCTGGTAAACCTTCTGTTTGTATTGTTCTTCCTCCCAGAATCACTGAATAAAGAAAGTTCCGAGCTTCGATTGTCGCCTAGCTCCAACGGTGGCTTTTTCCATAAGATACTAGCTGCTTTCACAAAACCCTTGACAGGAGCTGTTTTGATGATTTTCTTCATCGTTTTCCTATCCTTCTCGGCTGTACCTGTAATAGTGCCTCTTCTTGGTGTAGCCTTTTTCGGATTTGGGTCCGTTGAGATGTCTTATTTCTTTATGTATATTGGTGCTGTCCAAATCATCTTGCAGGGTGTGGCAATTGGGAGGCTGACTAAGAAGTTTGGCGAAGAAAAGCTCATAGTATTCGGTCCTCTGCTGATGATGGTAGGAATATTTCTGATGCCTTTAGTTCCAAACATTGCAATATTTATGCTCTCATTAACGATGATAGCTTCCGGTAGCGGGATAATGCGAACGGTTGTGCCTAGCTTCATTTCAAAAATTACTGCTGCAAATGAGCAAGGAGGCACCTTGGGAGTGGCAAATTCAGTAGCAAGTATCGCAACCGTCCCAGGTCCTCTAATCGGAGGTTCTCTCTTTGAGTTTGCTGGACTAGCCACTCCCTTTTTCGCAAGTGCAGCCATGTTGATAGTCGCATTTGGACTTGGATGCAGAGTCTTTCATGCTTGTATACGGGGACTGAAACGATAATTTATTCACACATCAATTCATCTAGGATTTTCGTCCATAGGGTCCTATATCCTGCGGAGTACATCGTATACGCGCAAGCTAAAAAGCAGTATTTTTCGAACCCCTTTTTTGCGTCGACGACGCAAATTTTTACAAATGGCTAACACTTGCGCATGATGAAAGAATGGATAATTGTAAAAAACTGGCATGCATGCATCACAAGTATCCTCTCCCTTGTATGTATGCACCATCTTTTGTAATGGTCAGTTGCTAAAGGCTTCTGGACGAATTCTTTTTATGCTCTTCACTAATTCTGCTGGGAGTTCCGTCTTCCGCAGAATCCGATGATCATAAGCAACGATGGTCACTTCAGCCTTCCCAGCCAATATTTGTTTCCGTTGTTCTCTGCTTTTCTTATAAAAATGATAAGAAAGTGTGATTGACGTTGTCCCTACCCTCATGATCTCAACTTTTAAATCTATC
>Ga0114919_10004835_pt1 | contig 10797 bp, 8 predicted proteins | sample BlataG_FD_88682 | JGI IMG/M metagenome (GOLD analysis project Ga0114919, IMG submission 88682) | Deep subsurface microbial communities from Black Sea to uncover new lineages of life (NeLLi) - Black_00105 metaG | ecosystem: Environmental > Aquatic > Marine > Oceanic > Sediment | place: Atlantic...
AGCTCACGCAGTATCGCACGCTGCCCTTCGGCCCCCGGTGGCGAGGCGGAGTGAACCTCGCCGTCGGCGACGTCGACGGCGACGGGCGAGACGACCTGATCGCCGCCCGGGCCCGGGGCAACGGCGAGGTCCGAATCTTCCGCTCCGAGGTGGGGGCCGATCCGATCGCCGCGACGCCGTTCCGCGTGATCAGGCCGTTTGGCCCGGCCTTCCAGGGTGGCTCGACCGTCGCGGCCGCCGACCTGGGCACGTTCACCGGCGGCACGGCCACCGCCGCCACCGTTCCCGACAGCCGGGCCGAGGTGATCGTCGGCAGCGGCCCGACCGCCCGGGCGAGCGTGAGGGTGTTCGACGTCTCGAGTCCGACACCGGTGGTCGTCGATACCATCCGGCCCTTCGGCGGCAACTTCCGCGGCGGCGTCTCGGTGAGCACCGGCCGCGTCGATGGCGACATCGTGCCCGAGATCATCGTCGCCTCGGGGCGGCGGGGCGGCGGCGTGATCGAGATCTACGACGGCACCGTCTCGGCGGCCGACAACGCTCGGTTGGCCCGGTTGACCCAGATCGGGCTCGGCCGCTCATCGACGCCCGTCCAGGCCGGGGGCGTCGATCTCGACGGCGACGGCCGGGTCGAGACGCTGCTGGTCACCGCCCGCGGCCAGGGCGTGCGGACGCTCGCGCTCGACGGCACGCTCAGCGGCCCGCTCGGCGGCTCCCTCGGGGCGACCGTGCTGGCCGCCACGCTGCCCACGCCCGCCCCGGGCGTGCTGGTGACGACGGCCTCCGGGCTGCAGTATCGCGATCTGGTCGTCGGCACCGGCGGCCAGCCGTCGTCGTCGGCGGCGACCGTGGAGGTGAACTACGAGGGGCGGCTTCTCAACGGCACCGTCTTCGATGCCAACGACGGCATCAGCTTCCCGCTCAACGGGGTGATCGCCGGCTGGACCGAGGGCCTGGCGAGCATGCGGGTGGGCGGCCGCCGGCAGCTGATCATCCCGGCGAACCTCGCCTACGGCGACACGGGCACCGGCTCGATCCCGCCCAACGCGACGCTCGTGTTCGACGTCGAGCTGCTCTCGACCACCTGATGCGACCCTACCAGGCCGCTTCGAGGCCGAGGTTGGCGCCGTGGAGGAACACCCCCGCCCCGCCGGCCAGGCCCAGTCCGCCGCCGGGGCCGCTGAAGTCGAACTGGTTGGGGGCCAGGGCGACGCCCGTGAGCCAGAGGAAGTTGTAGCCGGTCCGCAGCCGCCAGGTGTCGTTCAGCCGATAGGCGAGATTCACGTTGATGTCGCCGATGAAGCCCACGCCCCCCTCGCTCGCCGACCGGGCCGGCCGCCACGGCTCGTCGGGCTGCGCGAGCGAGAAGATCGGATCGGCCGACTGCGTCATGGCCGTGCCGGCGAGCGCCGCCTTGGCCCAGCCGTCGATCGCCCAGCGGTCCCACTCCATCCGGCCCCGGCCGCCGATCTGGGCGGCGAAGAAGTTGGTCGAGGTGCGAACATCGTAGGAACTCGGCTCGGCGTAGTCGGCGCCGGAGAGTTCGAGCCCGGCCGCCTCGTCGAGCCCCGCCCAGCGGAAGCCGGCCAGCCAGTCGAACGTGCCGCGGCGGTAATTGCCGCACCGCTCCCAGGGATAGGCCGAGACCCGCGAATACCCGCGATGGCAACTCCGGGAGAGAAGGTTGACCTCGGCGGTGTTGAGCGTGGAGCGGTAGGTCGCGCGGGCCAGCGAGCGGCCGTCGAAGCCCTCGACCAGCAGCCCGAGCGGATCGGGGACGTTGATATCGGCGTCGCCCCCCTCCTCGAGATCCGCGAACATGTTCCAGACGCCGAGGTAGCCGACTTCCCAGCCCCGGCCGCAGTCGTCGACCTGGCCGCGAAACAGCCGGATCCCCGGCTGGACGGCGAACTGGGGCTCGCCGGTGGTGATGATCGCGTTGGGGGGAATACTCGCCAGGATCTGGTCGGTGGATTGGTTGTCCCGCTGCAGGAAAACGACGTCGAAGATCCAGTAGGTCTCGCCTCCGCCCCCCCCGCACCCCCCCGTGCAGCCCGCCTGCGTGCAGCTGGTGCAGCCGCCGATCGCGGCATCCGGCCGATCGTTGAAAACGTCTCCCAGCATCGGCTGGTCGCCGTGGCCATCGATCACGACCGACTCGGGGGAGGACTCGTCGAGCACGATCGCATCGACGACGGGGTCGCCCTGCTCGATCAGCCCGACGTGAGCGTCGTCGCCGACCGCCGCCCGCAGACCGCAGACGACCGCGATCCCGAGCACCGCCGTCGCCCAGGCCCCCCGGGCCCGCTGCCAACCGTTCCTCATCTCCCACCCCCTTCGTGCCGGTGCGATCGTTGCGGGAGGCACGCCTCGCCGCATCGTTGTTTTCGGCACTGCCGGCAGAGCGGTTGACAATCCTTCCGACCGGTTCAAGCGGCCGGGCAAAGTGGGCGATCTGGAGGCGGCTCTCAGGCCGGCCGGTGCCGGTCACGGAAGCTGGGCAAGCATGCGCCTGAGATCGGCGAGGCTGCCGGCCTCGGCCGGCCTCTTGTCCCGACGCCAGCGGACGATCCGGGGAAACCGTACGGCGACGCCCGATTTGTGGCGAGTGGAGGCCGACACGCCCTCGAAGGCCAGTTGCATCACGAGGGTCGGCTCGCAGATGCGGACCGGACCATGCCGCTCGAGGGTGGTGGCCCGCACGATCCGATCGATCTCCACGATCTCGGCATCGGTGAGGCCCGAGTAGGCCTTGGCGATCGTCACCAACCGGTCGCCGTCCCAGACGCCCAGCGTGTAGTCGCTGTGGAGCCCCGCCCGGCGGCCGTGACCGGCCTGGGCGTAGAGCAGCACCGCGTCGATCTCGAGCGGCTCGATCTTCCACTTCCACCAGTCGCCCCGCACCCGGCCGGTGCCGTAGGGGCTTTCTCGCCGCTTGAGCATCAGCCCCTCGACGCCGCGGGCCCGCGACTCGTTCCGCCGGGCGGCGAGCATCTGCCAGGAGTCGGCCGCCACCAGCGGGGAGCGATAGATCGTGCCGCCCGCGGCGGCGGCGAGGGCAGCGTCGAAGCAGGAGGTCACGAGCGTCTCGAGCAGCCGGCGACGGTCCGTGAGCGGGCGGGCTCGCAGGTCGACGCCCTCGTGCTCGAGCAGGTCGTAGGCGACGAACACGCAGGGGATCTCGGCGAGGATCTTCTTGGGCACCGTGCGGCGTCCCGCCCGCTTCGAGAGGGCCGCGAAGCCCTGGAGACAAAGGCCGGGGGCCGATCCTGCCCGCTCGACCGCCAAGAGCTCGCCGTCGAGCACGCTCCCTTCCGGCAGCGACGCGGCCGCCGCCACGATCTCGGGGAAGGCGTCGTTGACGAGTTCTTCGCCGCGGCTCCAGAGCGTGATATCGTCGCCGCGGCGGACGATCTGGGCCCGCATGCCGTCCCACTTCCACTCCGCCTGCCAGGCTGCCACCGGGCCGAGGGCCTGGGCCACCGCTTCGGCCGCGGGATCGTCGAGGGCCGAGGCGAGAAAGAAGGGGTAGGGCCGGTTGTCGTCGGCCGCCGTCTCGGGCCCGAGCAGCCGGGCGAATCCGGCCGGATCGAGGGAGCCGTCGGCAACCGCCATCAGCCGGTGGGTCATCACGGCCGGCTCGACGCCGGCAAGCTCGGCCAGCGCCCGGGCGACGAGCGTGCGGGAGACGCCCACCCGCAGGCCGCCGGTCAGGAGCTTGTGCCAGACGAGCCGCTCCCGCGGGGCGAGTTGTCGCCAGGTCGCCGTCACCACCTCCCGCTTGCGGGGCTCGTCGGCGTCCCGGAGAGCGTGGATCGTCTCGGCGACCGTGGCGGCCAGGCCGGGCCGCGGGCCGTCGGCCACGGGCGGATCGGGCGGATCGGGCAGCAAGAGCGCCAGTGTCTCGGCCAGGTCGCCGACGTGGGCGTAGGAGTCTTCGACAAGCCAGTCGGGCAGGCCCGTCTCCTCGGCGGCCCACTGCCTCAGGAGCGTCGTCGAGACCGCGCGGAGTTGTCGGCCGCCGCAGAGCACGCCTACCGCGCAGGCCGCATCGGCCGGGTCGGCGGCCCGGAAGAAGTCCACCAGCGCGGAGAGTTTCTCCTGCGTCCGCGTCGTGGCGTCGAGCCGCCAGTAGAGGTCGGTGAAGTCGTGCATGGTCGGAATCCGGCGTCGGCCTCCGAGACGAACATACCAGCCCGAGGCCAGGCTTCCCGCCGATCGGCCCCTTTCCAAAATGCGTGGAGATGATCAGCGGTCAGCGACGTGTCTCGGGCGGCTCGGTGAAGGGGCCCGCCAGGACCGCCTCGGGCTGGTCGCGACGGCCGCTCGCATCGATCACGACCTTGGCCTGTGCGAGAAGCTGTTCGGGAACCCGCCAGACCGCGGGATCGACACCGGGGGCCGTGAGGTTGAAGGTCAGCCGTGGCGGGATCTCGGAGGCCGTCTCACCGATCGGCATCGTGGCGGAGTCGGCTCCGGCGAGCAGGTCACCCGCTCGTCGCCCCGCCAGCAGTCCCACGTCGCGGAAGTCGAAGCCGACATCGAACAGCGTGCCGCGGTCGGGCTTGCCGGGCACGAGCGTGAAGACCGGCACGCCTGCCTTGCCCGCCACGGCCACGATCGAGTCGCAGACACTCGCCACGGTCGTGTCACCGGGGATGAAGATCGCCTCGGCACCCCGCGCGATCGTCGCCTGCACGGCCTCGACCACGCCCGAGGAGTTCTCGACGGCCGCTTCGAGCAGCTCGAGCCCCCGCGACCTGCAGGAGGTGCGGGCGAGCTCCATGAACCGGCGGGAGTTGCTCTCCGAGGGGTTGTGGGCCACGCCCACCCGCCTGACCCGGGGGTTGATCCGCTGCAGGATGCCGAAGGTCGTGTCCACGGGCGCCAGGCTCCCGTAGCCCACCAGATGCCGCGGGTGCACGAGCGGGTCGGCGCGATCGAGGCCGACACCGGCCGAGAAGGGATCGGCCACGGCGGCGAACACGTGCATCACGCGGCCCCGCTCGTTGGCCGTGGCCACCGCCTGGAGCGACGGCGTGCTCGAGGTGAGCACCATGTCGAAGCCGCCACCGGTGATCTCGCGGGCGATGGCGTTGGCCTGGGCCATGTCCCCTTCGGCGTTGAACTCCCGGATCGTGACCGTTTCACCATCCCGCCAGCCCTTCTCGGCGAGGCCCTCGAGCATGCCCGTGACCGCGTCATCGAGCACGGCCGTGCTCACCTGCTTGAGCACGGCCACCGCCGGAAGGCTCCGCCGTGCCCCGGCCTGATCGGTGACGAGCAGCAGGGCCGAGGCCCCGGCGAGCAAGGCGACCGTCGGCAGGGAACGCCGCAGGAAGGCGGCGACGGATGGGGAACTCGGGTTCATGACGGCCTTGCCCTTGACGATGGGACCCGACGGTTCGACGGCAATGGAACGGGGACGAGGCATCACCGCGGCTCAGCGGTATCCGGCGGAGAGTGTGCGGGCGGCGTCGTCGTCGAGCTGGTCGGCCCGCCTGAGCCGATCGAAGCGGTCGGCGATCGCCTCGGCGGTGAGCCGACGCTTGGCCGGGCCCTCGAGATCGAGCGCGATCCGGCCGCGGTGCACGAGCAGCAGTCGGTCGCCGAGCGACGCGGCCTGCACGAGCGAGTGGGTGACCATCAGGGCCGTCAGCGACTCCGAGCGGATGATGCCGGCGGTGGCCTGGACGACGCGGTCGGCGGCGGCCGGGTCGAGGGCTGCGGTGTGTTCGTCGAGCAGGAGCAGCTCCGGTCGCCGCCAGGTGGCCATCAGCAGGGTCACGATCTGCCGCTGGCCGCCGGAGAGCGAGCCGATCGGCTGGTCCAGCCGCGTCTCCAGGCCGGGCACGATCCGGCCGAGCCGCTCGGCCGCCTCCCGGCGAAGGCTTCGCGTGGTGGCCCAGCCGAGGCCTGCGGGCAGTCCGCGTCGGGCCGCGACGGCGATGTTCTCGAGCACCGAGAGGCTGCCGGCCGTGCCGGCCCGCGGATCCTGAAACACCCGGCCGATCACCGCCGCCCGGCGATGCTCGCTCCACCGCGTGATGTCGCGGCCCGCCAGTTCGATGCGGCCGGCGTCGAGCCCCACCGTGCCGGCAATCGCCCCCAGCAGCGTGCTCTTGCCGGAGCCGTTGGTGCCCACCACCACCACGAACTGCCCGGCGGGCAGCGTGAGCGTGACGCCGTCCACCGCGCGGACCTGCGGCCCGCCGGGCGAGGAGAAGGCGACGGTGGCATCGGTCAGTGAGAGCATGGGGCGACGGCCTAGCGGACGTTGGACGCTTGCCTCGTGCGGACGCCGGAGAGCAGCCGCGGGCCCACGAGGGCCGTGAGCACGACGACGGCCGTGGCGGCCTTGAGCCAGTCGGGATGCAGGCCTGCCCGCAGGGCCGTGGCCACGAGGAGCCGAAAGGCGACACTCCCGGCCGCGGCGGCCACCAGCGCCCCTCCGAGCCGAGCCGGCCCCACGAGCGCTCCGCCGAGGAACACGCTGGCCATGCCCCAGACCACCATCCCGATCCCCATCTGCACGTCGGCAAACCGTTGATACTGGGCCACGAGCCCGCCGGCGAGCGCCGTCAGCGCGTTGGCGATGGCCAGGCCGGCCACCGTCAGCAGGCCCGTATTGCGACCGAGGGCCCGGGCCATCGACCGCGTGTCGCCGCCGGCCCGCATCGCGGTGCCGAGGCTCGTGCGGAAGAACAGGTAGAGCACGCCACAGGCGACCGCCAGACAGCCGAGCGTGAAGAGCATCCGCGCCGCCTCGTCGGCGGTGGCGGCATCAGAGCCGGTCAGGGCAGCCACGGCCGGGCCGAGCGAGCTGCCGGCGCGATCGAAGAGCGATGGCATGCCGGTGAGCGGCACGTTGCTGCGGCCGAGGATGACCAGGTTCACGCTCGCCAGCGCCGTCGTGACGAGGATCCCCGCCAACAGCGGCTCGACGCCGAGCACCGCGTGCAGGATGCCGGTCGTCGTGCCGGCGGCCGCCCCGGCCACCATCCCGCCGGCCGCGGCCACCAGCGGGTCCCAGCCGGCGGTGAGCAGCACGGCCGTGACCACGGCGCCCAGCGTGAACGAGCCGTCGGTCGTGATGTCGGGAAAGGAGAAGAGCTTGTAGCTCACGAACACGCCGAGCGCCACGAAGCCGAGCGCCAGGCCGAAGGTCCAGGTCGAAAGCAGCGTGATCACGCCCGACCCTCCGAGAGCGACAGCGGCGCGAACCAGCAGGAGCCGCGGACCAGTTCGCTGACCCCGCGGCCGAGCACGGGCCGGTCGTCGGCCATCAGGTGCACGACGGCCAGTGGTTCGGAGGGGGTGAGATCGGCCAGGACCGCAGGCAGGTCGAGAGCCGCCCGCCGGATGGGCCGGTGGGGAAACACGACCGCGTGCAGGTGGCCGCAGACGCCGGATGGGCCGCAGGGTGCGGCCTGCTCGGCAGGGGCCCCGCCGGGTGTCCGCGAGGCGAGCCCCACGATCACAGCCGTCCGCCCGGCATGCACCGGCTCGCGGGAGAAGCAGAGCCAGTTGGCGGCGATCGCGCGGGTTCCGGCGAGCGGGTGATCGTCGGGCGTCGCCTCGGCCAGCGGCCGGATCAGCTCGGCGGCCACGAGCCCGTGAACCTCGGCGGCGATCACGACCGCGATCGCGGCTGCCGATGATTCCTCGGTCAGGCCATGTTCCAGCAGTCCGGCGACAAGCTCGTCGATGGCGACCGCCGGCCGGTCGTCCGTCGGCTCGAAGGCGGCGAAGCCACCCGGCAGGCCCTGCCAGGCCAGGCCCGTGACCGCGTTGATCTCGGGGACGAGGTCGCCTTCGCCCAAGAGGTAGTCGACCGCGGCAAACGACCGCGGCGGACGGTGGTAGACCGCGGCACAGGCGGCCACGACCTCGCCCGCGGTGTCGACGATGCCTCCATCGTCGGCGACCGCTGCTAGGCCCAAGGCGAACGAGTCAGGGCCGATCGTGAACTGGTCAGGCCGCTGCGGCCCGCCCGAGACCGCGGATGCCGCCCCGAGGACCCGCCCGACGAGCGGCTTCGGCGGCGGCGGTCGGAAGCCGACAAACCGCACGCCGCGATCTTCGAAGCTCCGGGACTCGACGTGATTCACGGCCCCGCGCTGGGGCGTCCCGGCCCGAGCCGCCCGCGGCGGCCCCGCCGCATCGCCCGCGGGCCGCATCAGGATCGTGTCGAGCCGCGTCAGTTCGAGCACCTTCCGCACCGGACCGCTCGCCGTCCGCACATGGCAGTCGCCGCCGGCCCCGCGGGCCTCTCGCTGCGTCTCGAAGAGCACGCGGATCCCGGCCGAGCTGAGGAAGCTCACCCCGTCGAGGTCGAGGGTGATCAGGTGCATCCCGCGGCGAATCTCGGCCGCGACCGCCTGCCGCAGTTCACCCGCCGACTCGGCATCGAGCCGGCCCCGAACCGCCAGTTCGACGCTGTCCTCGGCGGCCGCTCGTTGGATGTCGATGTCCATGGATGGCGCCGCTCGCGACGCAGGCTCCTCGAAAACGGGCCCGACCGATCGGCCAGGCCCGCGGGTTTGGACCGCCGTCGACCGGCGGGCACCGCGAAAGGGTGATCGGGGGGAAGGTCGTGCCGAAGTCCTGATCGTAGTCGGAGAGCGGGAGGTGCCGGAAGCCGGGGCTGGGCGACCGCAGCCGACGGGGCTCCATCCTCGGAGCGGAGCCACCCGCGGCTCAGCGACGCAACCTGCGTCGCCACTCCGTTACCTCGGCGAGCAGGTCGGGAATCTCCCCGACCGGGCGGGGCGCAACCAGTTCGCGAATCTCGTCGACCGACGATGCTGTGAACCGGCCATGGCGGAGTTCATCCTGGAGTCGGGTCAAGGTCTCCGGGCCAAACCCTCCGCCTTCCCGCAGGCCCCATACCAGGCAGGAACCTTTCACCGCCACATCGAAGACCTCCACGCGCAGATCGGGCCGAGCCGATCGCAGCAAGGGGACGATGCGGTAAACATCGCCACACCAGATCCGCGTCTGCCGCTCGCGGCTCGCATGGTGAATCTCCGTCGGCAGCACGTCGTCGATGATCACGACGCCCCCGGCGTGCGACCAGGCTTCGACGTTCGCGAAGTCCCGCAGCACGAACTCCGCAAGATGCATGCCATCGACGAAGGCCAGGTCAATCGGAGCGGCCAGTCGCGAGGCGAGGTCCGGCCTGGCAAAGAACTCGTCGCTGGTCTCGGAGTAGAGCGTGACCCGGCCGAGCAGGGCGGAGTCGAGCAGCGGCTCCGGGTCCACCGCGATGGCGGGGCAGTTCGCCAGACGCAGGCTGTGTCCGAGGCGGCAGCCGATCTCGAAGTAGGTGTGCGGCTTCAGTCGCGCGTGACACTCCGCCAGAAACTCCTGATACCGCATCGGCGGCCCTTCAGTTCGGGGGTCGGCGGAGATTCGACCGCGGCCAATGACGAGAAGAATCGATCAGTTCCCGGCTCCCTTCGATCGTCTCCAGAATCGTGGGGAGCAGGGCATCCCTCGCCACGCAGGCATCGTAGTCGAAGGCCCGCAGCTCGGCCGAGGTGATCTCGGTCCACGTCGAGCTGAATCGATCACGATCAAAGTCGAACCACCAGTCATCTCTGACCAGAATGGCGTCATCCTTGCGGAGTTGCTCCCGATACCATTCGATCTCGTGCGTCACGCCATGATTCCTCAGGGCCGCTGCCAGGCTCTCCAGATACCCCGCCCGTTCCCTGAAAAAGACGACGAAGACCGGTTCGAAGGAGACGTCGCGCAGCAGCCGGACGAACCGGCGTAATTCGGCCGGATACCGGACCAGATACTCGAAGTCCTCGGAGGAGATGATCGCCTTGTCGCATGACGCATCGCGGAGCTCCTCGATCAACCGGCTCACGTGTCCTGTCGCGCCGGCCAGGCGAACGTCCTTCCGCAGTTCCCATGCCAGGTGATGGTGGCCGAACAGATGTCTTCCTGCAGCTGGCACGAGGATTCCCTCTCGCCCCAAGGCCGCGGCATTGTGCGTGAGAAAATGCTGGATCGACGTCGACCCGGTCTTGTGAGTGCCGATGTGGACGAAGATGGTCCGGCGAGCGTCCCGGTTGTGCCCGTCGATCCGCCGGTGGCAATCCTGGTCTTCACACGCTGGCATGAAACTACGGCTCGAATCCGAACGCTCCGAGGGCTTCCTGGCCGTCGCGGCCGACAAACTCGGTCTCGCGAGACTTCCGCCGGCCGACGGTCTCCGGTTTACGGACAAGCGACCCGAGGAAGTCTACGTCCGCGTCCAGATTCGCGAACTTCAGGAGCGCAGCGATCTGCCGCCGGGGCTCGTCGCAAAGACGATCGAAGTTGACCAGGAGGTGCCGGATGCCAAGCCGCTGCACGTCAAACATGGCCTGGCGATTGGCATGCACCCAGTAGGTGAATGCATTCGCGGGCCCTGCAACCGGAGGCAGTCCGAATCGCCATCCCCAGCGAACCAGCTGATTCTGGTTGCTGGAGAACGCCATGTCGACTCCGTGGCGAACGACGTGCACATAACGGAGGTCGCCGAAGCAGGACTGCAACAGCTCGAGCAAATGGAAGCTGGGAGGTCCCTTCCACCCCCAGGCCGTCGGGCGGGGCAGTTGGCGGCCGATCGCGGAGTGCATGTCCCGCTCGAAAGCGGCCGCTTCCCTGCGGACAAACGATTCGATGTCCTCGCCGTACGTGAGGATGTAGTCGGGGCACGCCAGGCCAGGCCGGAATCGGCCGGCCGAGGCTCGCTGGAGAAGCTGCCTCGTGCCCGCGAACAGCGGCGTCAGGGCGACATTG